>Ga0134121_10000034_pt1 | contig 147803 bp, 123 predicted proteins | sample KB301_FD_96463 | JGI IMG/M metagenome (GOLD analysis project Ga0134121, IMG submission 96463) | Terrestrial soil microbial communities without Nitrogen fertilizer from Kellogg Biological Station, Michigan, USA - KB3-0-1 | ecosystem: Environmental > Terrestrial > Soil > Unclassified ... | reverse complement strand
TCGAGGCGAATCTGTTGCGGCCTGCCGCGCGTCACGAAACGGAATTCTCCGGCATCGACGGAAACGTTAACGGTCCCTAAAAGCGCGTCATCCGCGTACACAGGGACGGGCATTTCAAATGTAGCGGGAACACCGGATTGCACGATGCTACCGGAGACCACAAAACCTCCCTGTCCCGGGTCGATTTTGTAGGTGATGGTGTAAGCGGGAATGCCGGTTCCGAATACCCAATCGTCGAAAAACCAATCGAGTGGTTTGCCGGCGTGCTTTTCCGCCAGCGTTTTGAAATCGTAGGTCGAGATCGATTTGCCCCGGTATTGCGTCGCTATTTCTTCCATCAGGTCGCCGAACGCAGTGACTCCCGGGTTCGGCTGCATCACGTTCTTCAGCATGTGCATCACCCAGGCGCTCTTATTGCGAAGCACATCTGCGTAACCCGGAGTCGTCCTGGGTTGCGTCATACGAAATCCAATGGAGAGGGGGCCCAAACTCTCATAAGTACCTCCCTCTGGCGACAACTCCAGCAATTCGCTCCGTGCATGGCTCAGCCACTGGGCGTCTGACGCAGCGACGACGTAATTGCTTATGCCCTCAATGATCCACTCGTCCCGATAGCTCGCGGGGACCACGCCATTCGCCTGCGGATTGAAACGAACGCGAGGGGCGGTATCTTCAGCCGCATAGGTAATCCGCAAAGTAATCTCAGTGCCGTGGCGACTGGCTTCCGGAAGGACAACAGCCAGATGGCCGGCACTCTGGAGAAAGAGCATTGACGGACCGCCATCAAGCCCAACTTCCGCGATACGGGCGGACGACGATGGAAGCGACAGAACACGCTCTCCGTCGGCCTTGACCTTGAGACGCACCGATGTGCCGTCGCCACTGACGGACAAGACGTCGACCAGCGACTTATCCTCGTGGGCGAAGGCCGCAGGATTCCGCGCTTCACTTCTCTTATTGAAGCTTGCCCAAACCAGAGGCTCATCCGAAACCGTCCTGGTCTGCTCGATGAAGACTTCTTCGTTGCGACGTTCGTCATAAATTGAATCGAACCATCCGAGGCGCGCCGCTTCTGTTTGGGCCAAAAAGAACGGTCGGCCGGAACCACCCAGGAGGTCTGCGAGAATGCGGTCATTCAGAAAGACTGCGCGGCGTTGAAGCTCGGACTCCCACCGGAGGAGGCTGTTCACAGCGTCGGCATCGACGGGCTCCTCAGCATGCGCGCGATATTGTTTGAGGATTTCGTCGAAGGTTTCATCGGTAAATCGAAAGATGGCTGTTTCGAAGTGTTCATTGAGAAGTGCAGATTTGGTGTAACGGAAAAGCTGCTGCCTTTCGGCCGAATTCGGCGGTATGGCAAGAATATCGCCGCTTCCCAGGAAGATGGCGCCGGTAACTTTTCCGTCGATCGCTTCGGTGAATGCCATCACCCCGCGATTGAGTGAAATCGACAGCACATCACGGTCTAGAGTGATGTCGCGAACACTGTAAATCTGCTTTTTGTCTAGACGGATTTTCGACAACTGAGCTAACATCGCGTCCGCTTCGACAGGCGCTTCAACACTTGCAAATGCAGCAAAACCAGCGATTATCAGGCTTGTAACGATCCGAAACATGTTGGAATTCTACATGAAACGATTCCTGTCGGCATTCGCGCTCCTCACGACATTTGCCTCTGCCCTGCCGGCCCAAAACCCGAGCGTTCTGGTCGAACGGACCCGAATAGCCAAACAGAGTGCGACCATAACGGGGGATCGCGGGTCGTTCACCGTTTCGAGCTCGGAGACGTTGAATCGTGGCCAGTATTCATTCGGCGGTGCGTGGAATAACTTTGATCGCACACCGAAGGATCTCGACATCAACAGCCTTCCTGTTTACGCGTCCTATGGTTTGTTCACCGGCCTGAGCGTGAGCGGAATGGTCGAAGTCCACAAGGAAATCGTCGCTAACAATCTCTCGCAGACCGGACGCTACAATGCCCTGCCTTTCGTAAGCACGCACTATGAAAAGGGCGTCGGCGACAGCATCATCTCGGTGAAGTACAAGCTGCAGCGTAAGAAAGACAACATTGGCGGCATGGCCCTCAAGGCATTCGTAAAGATCCCTTCGGCGAGCGATACCAAAGGCCTCGGCACGGGGAAAACCGACGTGGGCGCCGAGCTGCTGTTCTCATCATTGCTGCCCCTGAACTTCCTGATGCATTCCAGCATCGGATATGTCTCCACCACGGACGCAACAAGTCCGAGAGCGACAAATGTCCGGGACGAAATGCGCTCGGGAATCGCGGCGATCTGGCCTTCTTCCGGAATCTCGATCGGGAGCGGCGAGCTAGAGGGGATCTTTGAGTACACTACTCAAACCTTTGTCGGATGTTGCTCCGCCAGTAATGCAGCAACGGTCAAAGCGCAGAATGCGAATGACATGACAGGGGGCGTTCGGTACTTGTTGCTGAATACAGGTCTTGCCTTTGACGCGGCTTATCGCATCAACAGAACATTCGATGAAATAAATCCCTTCAACAAGGATCGCAAGGGTTTCTTCGGCGGAGTCTCCTATACCAGACCAAACTCTGCGGGTGTGTCTTCAAACCGCGGTCCTCTGGTTTCGGTTGAATCCGATGTGATGGAGATCAATGCGACCGGTGCCGCCAATCTCACGGCGACAGGCTATGACGCGGACGGCGATACGTTGACCTATACATGGACGGCAACCGGCGGACAGGTCAGTGGCAACGGCGCACGCGCAACCTATCGCGCTGCAGGAGCCGCGGCCGGCCGTTATACGATCCGGGTGCTGGCTTCCGACGGCCGTGGCGGCACGTCGAACGCGGAGGTCGACGTTACCGTCCGCTGACGGCTTGCGCGAGATTCGCGCGGTACCACTCGACGGTGTTTTTCAACCCGTCTTCGAAACCCACCTGAGGCCGATAGCCCATAAGGCTGGCGGCTTTTTCAATATCCGCCTGCGAGTGTTTGATGTCACCCTGTCGCGGTTCGCCATAATTCGCCGCGATGTTCCTGCCTGCGATCCGATTGATCTGTTCGAGAATGGAGTTCAATGTGATCCGGCCGCCGCAAGCGACATTGAAGACTTCCCCGCCGATTCCAGGTGCCGTACATGCCATCAGGTTGGCGGCGACGACATTTGCCACATACGTGAAATCACGCGACTGAAGACCATCTCCGTAGATGGTCGGCACACGATCCTGCAGCACCGCCGGAATAAACTTCGCGAACACGCCGCTGTACTGAGACGTGGCATCCTGACGCGGACCGAAAACATTGAAATAGCGCAACGAGGCTGTCTCCAACCCATAGACACGCGTGAACATCCGGCAATAGATCTCGGCGAAAAGTTTCTGCGCTCCATATGGGGACAGAGGCGCCGTCGGCATATCCTCGCGTTTCGGCAGTGTAGGGCTGTCGCCGTAGACCGATGAAGAGGAGGCATACACCACGCGCTTGACACCGGCCTCCTTTGCGGCAACCAGCACGTTCAGCGTGCCGTCGACGTTGGCGCGGTTGGAAGAAATGGGGTCGACAATCGATCTGGGCACGGACGGAATTGCCGCCTGGTGGATGACATAGTCCGCACCTTTAAAGATGTCGTTGAGCTTGCCGGTTTCGGCAATGTCCTGACGGAAGACTTCGACGTTCGCCCGGATATGCGCGATGTTTTCTTCTTTGCCGCTGTAGAAGTTGTCGACGATCCGGACGGTCTGGCGGAGCCGAACAAGCTCTTCGGCGATATGAGAACCGATAAATCCCGCCCCACCGGTGACGATGTAAGTGGCCATTAGACCTCCGAATACCTAGCCGTCGGACTGACCCACGCTGTTTTGTATGCAGGCAGACTATAAGCCGAGTTCTGTACTCCAGGCGCTTTCGTGCCAGAAGTGGTGATCATTCCTCTAGGTTCCGGGTCTCCCCGGAACTCCAGCAGCCTACCCGGAAACCTCAGGACGGGCGGTCCTGGCACCTTGCGGCACCGCGTTTCCCTATTTGGCCTTGCTCCGTGTGGGGTTTACCAGGCCGATCCGTTACCGGACCGCCGGTGCGCTCTTACCGCACCTTTTCACCCTTACCTGTGACCTTTCGGTCCATCGGCGGTATGTTCTCTGTTGCACTTTCCGTCCCTTACGAGCCCTCGAGTTACGAGGCACACTGCCCTGTGGAGCTCGGACTTTCCTCCTTGGGCAAAGCCCAAAGCGATCACCCGTCTGCCTGCAGAAACAAGAGGATACGCGCCTATTTCCGGATGCGCTCTAACAAAGTGCTTAGATCCTCCGGAAGAGGCGACCGGAACGCCAGAACCTCGCCGGTCCTTGGATGCGCGAACTTCAACTCGGCGGCGTGCAGAAAGTATCGGCCTGGCTTCCCATACTTCTTCACAAACTCGGCATATCGGGTTTCACCGTACACGTTATCGCCGACGATCGGATGCCCGATCGCACTGAAGTGAACCCGGATCTGGTGGGTGCGTCCTGTCTTGATTCCCACCTCGAGGAGGGAAAACCCGCGAACTTCGTCAATCGTCCGATAGGCGCTCAACGCGATACGGCCTCGTCCCTTCTGGACGCTCATGCGAGTGCGAATGTTCGGATGACGTCCGATGTTCAACGCGATTTCTCCGGACGGCTTCGCGAGTTTTCCATGCACAAGGGCGAGATAACTTTTCTCCACCGTACGTTCCTGAAACGCCCTGCTGAGCCGGACATGGGCTTCGTCGTTTTTTGCCACGATCAGGAGGCCCGAAGTCCACTTATCGATCCGGTGAACTATCCCGGGCCGGGCTTCGCCTCCCGCGCTGGAGAGTTGCTTGAAGCGAAAAAGCAACGCGTGGACGATTGTATCGACACCCGTTCCGTTGCCGGGATGAACGGAAAGCCCCGCCGGCTTTTCAATCACGGCGAGATCTTCATCCTCGTAGACAATCTCCAGCGGGATAGGCTGCGGCTCGAGCGAGGCATGCGGCAGCGGGCCCGGATCCACTTCCACGCTTTCATTTCCCCGCATACGATAGCCGGATTTCTCCGGTCTGCCTTCGACAAGGACCGCCCCTGACCGATTCAGCGCTTGAATATGGGATCGCGTGAACTGACTAAAATGCCGGGCAAGAAAGATGTCCAGGCGGAGGCCTCGTTCCCCCGGCTCGGCGCTTACCTTGACGGGCTTGATGGGGAACGGCGTCAATGACTCTCCTTACGAAACATCTCGATAGCGAGAAGAGCGACCCCCGTTGTGATGGCGGAATCGGCAACATTGAACGAAGGCCATCTATAGCTGTGAAAATAAACTTCAATGAAGTCGATCACATACCCGTAGCGGATGCGATCGTAAAGATTGCCAAGAGCGCCGGCGAGAATCAGACTGAGCGCGGCCTGGAGCAGTCTTTGGCTCAACGGTGTGCGCCAGGAATAGACGATCACTCCGATAATGGCTCCGATAGTCAGGACAGCGAGGATCGTGGATTTCATCGACGACTGCACCGGATCCAGGATTCCAAACGCGACGCCAGTATTTCGTACATACGTAATGTTAAAGAAGCCGTCTATTACCAGAATGGTTTGATTCAGGAGAAGGCGGGAATGGACAAGCCACTTCGTCCAGCGATCCAGCAAGAGGATGAAGATCACCAGCAAGGTAAAAGGCAGCCGACCGCTAAATTTCGATTTCATCCGGGCGGAATTATAGTCGTAACTTGTGATATTCTTAGGAGGCGATTGCTCTGACTACAAAAGCCATGAACCCATACGACTCCAACGATCAGGAGATCTTTAAAACCGGGACCAGCATCTCCCAGCCGGTATCCTGGCTGCAATCTATCGTGCGTCAGCTTCGCCAAAGGCGAGAAGACCGCGAGACGCCCCATGCATCTGTCACCGCTCCGCCGGACCCTCACGCCCTGGAAAAGTTCGTCAAATCCCGATCGCCCCTCGCATCCATACTATGGACCATTCGCGACATGCGGTCGGATAGGAACCGCCACTACGACGTGACTGCTGCGCCGGTCGAAGTGCAAGAAATCTGGAGCCCGGATAAGTCCGGGTACGCGGGCCTGGCGTCGGTGGGTCTTCACGCCGCTGTCGTGATTTTCATCGTCGCAATTCCGGTGGCGTCGGCTTTCCATTCGGTACCCACACCGACCACCATTACGATGCTGACTCCGCCTCCCTTGATTCTGCATTTGCCTCCCGATGCCGGCAAGTCCGGTGGCGGTGGTGGTGGCGGTCTGAAGACACCCACTCCTCCGTCAAAGGGGCAACCGCCTCGCGGCGCCGACAAGCAAATTCTGCCGCCTGCGGTCGAAATCAAAAATCTCGCGCCTGATCTCATCGTCGAGCCGACAATCGTTGCGCCCCAGCTCGCACAAGTCCAACTGCCAACCATGATTTTCGGTGACCCCAACGGTGTCGTGGGACCGCCATCCGCCGGTCCCGGATCCGGCGGTGGAATCGGAACGGGTAAAGGAACAGGTGTCGGCGCAGGAAAAGGTCCCGGGCTCGGCCCCGGTGAAGGCGGTGGTGTTGGCGGAGGAGTCTTCAGCGTCGGCGGCGGCGTATCCGAGCCCACCCCTACGTACACGATCCTTCCTGAATATTCCGACGACGGACGCAAAGGCCGCATTCAGGGAACCGTCGAACTGCTCATCGTCGTCAAGGCCGACGGAACCGTGGATTTTCAGAATGTCCGAAAGGCCCTGGGTTACGGACTCGACCAGAAGGCCATCGACGCGGTACGGAAGTGGAAGTTTCTACCCGGCAAAAAGGACAGCGTGCCCGTCGCCACGCTGGTGAGCGTCTCGGTCAACTTCAGTCTTCGCTAGGGATCGGTTGGTACCAAAGGCCGCCGGGAATCTCGGCGGCCTTTTTTTATTTCGGAGAGAGGTCCATGCAGGATCCCGTTATCCTCAGTGCGGTTCGAACTCCCGTTGGGAAGTTTCAAGGGGCACTGAAGTCTCTTCCAGCCACGCAACTTGGAGGCTTCGTCGTCCGGGCCGCGGTCGAACGCGCTGGACTTTCTCCGGCGCATATCGATGAAGTCATCATGGGAAATGTGCTCTCGGCGGGTCTTGGACAGAATCCCGCACGGCAGGCAGCGCTGGGAGGAGGCCTGACGACCGACGTCGCCGCATTGACTATCAACAAGGTGTGTGGCTCCGGACTCAAGGCAGTCGGCCTTGCCGCCCAGGGCGTCATCACGGGCGATTCGGAAATCGTTGTGGCAGGCGGCATGGAAAGCATGAGCAATGCGCCCTATCTTTTACTGAACGCCCGCGAAGGATACCGGCTGGGTAACGGAACACTCGTGGACTCCATGATCCATGATGGCCTGTGGGAGGCGTACGAGCACTATCACATGGGCAATACCGCCGAAATTGTGGCCGAAAAATACATCGTGTCTCGGGAGCGCCAGGATGAATTTGCATTGGCCAGCCATCGCAAGGCTGTGGAAGCGATCCGCGCCGGCAAGTTCAAGGACGAAATACTCGCCATACCCGTTCCGCAACGAAAGGGAGATCCGGTGCACTTCGAAACGGACGAATCTCCTCGAGGCGACTCCACGCTGGAGGCGTTACGCGCGCTGAAACCGGCGTTCAAGAAGGATGGATCTGTCACAGCGGGCAATGCTCCCGGCGTCAACGATGGCGCCGCAGCCCTGGTTGTCACTTCGGCAGAACGTGCCGGGCGGCTTGGCCGAAAGCCGATCGCGCGCATCATCGGACAATCCGTGAGCGGGATCGAACCGGCGCTGCTTCTGATGGCGCCGGTGAAGGCCGTGCAAAAATTGTTGTCCAAAGTGGGATGGAGCCTGAGCAGCGTCGATCTGATTGAACTCAACGAGGCGTTCTCGGTACAAGCGATTGCCGTGATGGAACAACTGGAACTCGATCCTGCAAAAGTGAACGTGAATGGCGGCGCCGTTGCCATCGGGCACCCTATTGGAGCCAGTGGCGCCAGGATCCTCGTCACCCTGCTTTATGAAATGACGCGGCGGAATGCCAGACGCGGCATTGCCACTCTATGCCTTGGCGGCGGAAACGCCGTAGCCCTCGCCGTGGAGCGGTGAACTGCCAGCATGGCGAAGAGCACGATAGAAACCATAGGGGTAATTGGCAGCGGAACGATGGGTAGTGGCATTGCCCATGTCTGCGCGCGATCGGGGTATAACGTCATTCTGTTCGATTCCAGTCAGGACGCTCTGGACCGGGGTCTCTCAGCCATTTCCAAAAACCTCGATCGAGAAGTCGCGAAAAACAAGCTATCAATGTCCGACAAATCCGCGGCTTTTTCGCGAATTCTTCCTGCGAACGCGATACAGTCGCTGAAGGATGTCGATTTCATTATTGAAGCGATAGTTGAGAATTTTGAATCCAAGTCAAAGATTTTAAATGCTATTGATTCGATTGTTAGCGACGGAGTTATACTGGCATCGAATACTTCGTCCATCTCGATTACAAGAATGGCATCAGGAACGCAAAGACCCGACAGGATGATCGGCATGCACTTCATGAATCCGGTTCCGGTAATGACACTGGTTGAAGTGGTTCGCGGCCTGACGACCTCGAGCGAGACCCGCCAGACCACCATGGAGCTTGCGACATCGCTGGGCAAGACCCCGGTTGAGGTCAATGATTATCCTGGATTCGTATCTAACCGGGTGTTGATGCCGATGATTAATGAAGCGATCTTCTGCGTGATGGAGGGGGTAGGCTCTCCGGAAGCCGTGGATTCGATCATGAAGCTGGGGATGAACCATCCGATCGGCCCGCTGTCTTTGGCGGATCTGATTGGATTAGATGTGTGCTTGAGCATTCTGGAAGTACTTCAATCGGGTCTTGGAGACCCTAAATACCGGCCTTGCCCGCTCCTGCGCCGCATGGTGGACGCGGGGCAGCTGGGCCGAAAATCCGGACAGGGATTTTACAAATACTGATTTGGACCTTTCCTGACCGTCAAAGTAGGAAGCTAGTATCCATATGATCCATTGCCAAAACTGCACGACAAGAAATTCATTAAATCGTGAGTTCTGTTGGAAATGCGGGACCAAGTTGCTGGTGGCTTCGGGCCCCTCTGCGTCGGACGTCGCGATTCCTCTCATGGAAGAACATGTCCTCGAGCGGATCAGCGCGATCGAATACTCCCTCAACATGGTGAACAGGCGCCTCGATTCCCTGATGGACACGATCGAGCGCATCGCCGCAAGCAATTTCATCGATCACACGATGATCGAGACGCTGACGGATACGCTTGAATCAGCGGGAATTGACCTGCGAAATCTCGAGGACGAATGGCGCAAGCGAATCGACTCGAAGATTCAGGAGACCGAAGACGTAGACCGCCTTGAACTGCGCGTGAGGCGCATCATGGATGCCTATCACGGCTCCCAGCGCGCGCTTTTCGGGCTATGGATCGAGAAATCCCATGATCTGCTGCTCGATGAAAAAGCGAAGGAGAGCCTCTATTTTCTGAAGCTGGCATTCGAACACGATCCGTCGAACTCCGAGCTCGGACTCCTGTTGGCCGAGGTTCACTTTCAGGAGAAAGATTACGGAAGCGCCATGAGGTGCCTCAACCGCGTGCTCGACAAGCGGCCCGATCATTTCGAGGCAACATTTTTGACCGGTCTGATTCAACAGAGGAAAGGCGCATTGCTCGATGCGCAAAAGCGTTTCGAGCGCGCTGTCGGCCTGAAAAAAGACTCCTCGGCCGCGCACGCCACGCTGGGTTCCCTGCTCGCCAATGTCGGCAACAAGAAGCAGGCGTTAAAGCATCTTTCGACAGCCTTGAAGCTCAAACCCAGCGCCTCGGTTCACTTTCTGCTGAGCGCGGTGTACTACAGCTCCGGGGAGAGCAAGCGGGCCATCCAGCATCTCAAGCAGGCAACCGAACTGGATCCCCAATATGGCGAAGCGTTTTACCAGCTCGGCCTGCTCTGCCTGGAAATGAACTGGCTTCGCAAAGCCCAGCAATGTTTCAAGACGGCCCAATCTCTCAACCCGCGCGAGAAGCGCTACCGAAAACGCGTGCGCACCTTCTCCGGGGAATCCACAGGCCCGGATCAACTCAACAGACTTATCCGTGAAGAACTGCGTCTCGTGCAGTACGGAACGACTAGCGAACAACAGAAGCGTAAATAGCATGAGTGGCTGCGAATGCAAGCTGGTAGGGCGCAGCCGTCAAAAAATAGAACAGGAAAAGGAACAAGAGAATGCCAGACGAAAAAACGGAAAAATCACGCGCCATTGATCTGGCTCTTTCGCAGATCGAGAAGCAATTCGGCAAGGGATCGATCATGCGGCTAGGGGCCTGGGATCTCACTACGGGCATGGAAGCCATTTCTTCGGGAGCGCTGTCCCTGGATGTGGCGCTCGGCATCGGCGGTTATCCGCGCGGCCGCGTCATCGAAATCTTTGGACCGGAGTCCAGCGGTAAGACCACGCTCTCGCTTCACGCCATCGCAGAAGCGCAGAAGAACGGCGGGGCGGCCGCCTTTGTGGACGCCGAACATGCACTCGATGCAATTTACGCGCGCAAACTCGGCGTGGACATCGACAACCTGCTGGTCTCGCAACCCGACAGCGGCGAGCAGGCCCTGGAAATCACAGAAGTTCTTATCCGCAGCGGCGCCATCGACATCGTTGTCGTGGACTCGGTCGCAGCGCTCGTGCCTCGCGCGGAACTGGAAGGCGAAATGGGCGACGCCCAAATGGGACTGCAGGCACGCCTGATGTCGCAGGCTCTGCGCAAACTCACGGGCATCGTCTCGAAGTCGAAAACAACCCTCATCTTCATCAACCAGATTCGCGAAAAGATCGGCGTCATGTTCGGCAGTCCCGAAACGACGACCGGCGGACGGGCGCTGAAGTTCTATGCCTCGGTACGTGTGGACGTCCGCCGGATTGCCTCCATCAAGGATGGCGACGCTGTTGTCGGCAACCGCACGAAAGCCAAAATCGTGAAGAACAAGATCGCGCCTCCCTTCCGGGAAGCGGAATTCGACATCCTGTACGGGGAAGGCATCTCCAGAGAGGGTGATCTGCTCGACGTCGCTGTCGAAAAGAATGTCGTCGACAAGAGCGGCGCGTGGTTCTCCTTCCAGGGTGAGCGGCTGGGCCAGGGTCGCGACAACGCCCGGACTTTTCTGAAGGAACACCACGATTACCGCGGCCGCGTGGAACTCGCGGTTCGGGAAATCATGGGCCTCGGAGTGCCCACTGTTCCTGCTCCGGCAGCGGCCGCCGCGGCTTCGGATAACGGACACGGGAAAAAGAAGTAGATACGGGAAGGCCCCTCGAGAAAGGCTGCGGGGGGCCTTTTTTTGCTCGATTGATGTAAGCTAGTTCCTTCAGATGGCTACCCGAACCGACAACACCGATTCCATGACGCTCTCCGTCGTGATGCCTGCCTTCAACGAAGAGAGCACCATCGCTACGGTCGTCCGTCGTGTGCTTGAGATCCCATTTAACCTCGAGATCGTCATCGTCAATGACGGCTCGACCGATGGGACCCGCCAGATCATCGAGAATCTGGCCCGAGAAGACTCCCGGATCCGCGTCGTTCACCAGGAAAACAGCGGAAAGACCGCCGCGCTGAAAAAAGGCTTCGCGCTGACTAACGGCGACGTGGTCATCGTGCAGGACGCAGACCTGGAATACGACCCGGCCGAGATCCTCCACGTTGTGAGGCCCATTTTCGGCGGACAAGCTGACGTTGTCTACGGCTCCAGATTCCTCGTAAGACGCGAGGCCCGCGTTCTGTATTTCTATCACTACGTTGCGAACCGCTTTCTTACGGTCTTTTCGAATGTCCTCACCAATCTCAACATGACCGATGTGGAAACCGGCTACAAGGCGTTCCGCGGCGACATTATTCGCAGCATGAACATCGTTTCCAGCGGGTTCGGTGTGGAAATCGAAGTCACCGCCAAGATCGCAAAGCTGAAGGCTGCCATTTACGAAGTTCCGATCAGCTACTATGGACGCACCTACAACGAGGGGAAAAAGATCGGTTTAAGTGACGGCGTCCTCGCCATCTGGTACATCGTTCGATTCAACCTCTTTTGCAGCCTGGAGCAGTCCTTCAAGAAACTGCCGTCAACGGCTGCGCGTGAACCACGCGAATACTCTGGCCGTCCGGCCAGCCATACCTGAATTCTTCGGCACCCATGCGGGAGGAGTGGAGTTATCCCGGCCGGGAGCTTGAATCGATGTCCTTCATGGTGAACTACCATCGCTGGATTCTGGAGATCTTTCGGCCCTATCTCGGCAAACGCATCGTGGAGGTCGGCGCAGGCTCCGGTTCATTTTCGAGATTAATCCTGGAGACCCGGCCGGAACATCTCGATGCGATTGAGCCATCCATAAACATGTACCCGCTTCTCGCGGCGCATCTGCAAGACGTCGATCCCAACCACGTCGGCCGCGCGCATCAGGGGACGTTGATCGGTAGCATCGACGCGATCCGCAAGTCAGGAACGCCGGACTCTGTCATCTACGTCAATGTGCTTGAACACGTGGAAGACGACGAAAACGAACTGGTGGAGATTCATTCCCTGCTTCGCCCACGAGGCCATGCCCTGATATTCGTACCGGCTAATCCGTGGTTGATGGGAAGCATGGATCACGAGCTTGGCCATTTCCGCCGCTATACAATGAAGGAACTGCGGCGAAAATGCGAAGCGGCCGGGTTCACGGTTCGCCTCGCCTCCCATTTTGATTTTCTGGGAATCGTCCCCTGGTGGTTGAAGTACTGCCTTTTCAAGTCCAAAACCATGGAACCAGGCGCGGTTCGTTTTTACGATCGCTGTGTCGTTCCGGCCTCTCGATTTCTCGAGGGCCTGATTCCTCCTCCAATCGGGAAGAATATTGTTCTCGTAGCGGGCAAGGCGGGATGACGGCGCTTATCAAAGCTGTCGCAGCGATTCTCTTCCTCATCGCTGTCGTGAACGCCGGCCATCAGACGATTCACATCTATCAGAAGTACCACGACCTGTTTCCTAACGAAGACAGCGTGTCGCATGCCAACCGCGTGTTCGAGCCGGCCCGCAAAGCGCTGATCAAGATGGGGGCCACACACCTCAGCTATCGAATGGAACCCGGCAAGACTTTCGCAGAAAAGGCCGACGAGTATTACATCGTCCAATACGCGCTGGCGCCGATAGTCATTGAAGCTCTGAGGGGCGATAGCCCGTGGGTGCTGATGAACTACTCAGGCATGCCTCAACGATTCCCGGCCACAGATCTCACGTGCATCGAGGACTTCGGCTGGGGGCTCGCTATTCACAAGAAGAACTCCGCCGCCCCCGCCGCCATCAACGAAACGCCGGACCTCGGAAGTGTGTGGCACGAACAGGAGGGGGAATGGACAGGAACCTGGACCCGGCGCGGATTCAGCAACATCTTCGACGCCGTATGGAAGACTGCCGACGGACGCGAATCAAAGGATGAAGTCGTGTACGAGTCTGTGAACTGTCAAAGACTGATCCTGTTCAGAAAGGGCACGAACGGCCGGTATCGAGGCCGTCTTTCCGCTGATGGGTCAAGAATTGAAAGCGGCGAAGCGGACTGGTTCAGCACGAACGATCACTGGTCCGCGACAATCGACAAATCGAAATGATCGCTACGGCGATTGGCGCCCTGCTCTCGATCCTGCTTCCGCTTGCCGCAGGTTCGGCGATCGTGTCGAGTCTTTGGCCAGGCAGCCCCAGGATCCTGCAAATCGCAATGGGCACCGGCATTGGACTCGGACTCGCCGGCGCGACATGGACCTCCGCTCTCATGATTTCCGGATCCACAGTTCGCAGCTTGATAGCCAGCGAGAGCCTCCTTCTGATACTGACGACAGTTCTCGTATTACGGAGGCTCCGAGGCAGTCAGAACGCTCTTATCGAAAAAACATCACAAACAGCCAGAGGCGCCGAAGTGGCTGCCGTTGTTCTCGTTGTGCTTTTCGGCCTTTGCACCGCGGCATTCCTGACAGACGTCAGTCCGCACGGCGGTTATGATGCAACCGCCATCTGGAACAGCCGGGCGCGTTTCTTTTACTTGAGTGAGCGGCCGTTGAACGTCCTGCCGTATCTTGTTTCTCCGGACTACCCGGTTGTCTTGCCGGGCCTTATCGCCCGGGGCTGGCAATACAGCCGAACCAACACCGTGATCGTTCCTATCTTCCTTGCCTTATTCTTCACGGCGGCAAGCGTTCTCGTTCTCACCAGCGGACTTCGCTTGATCGTTTCGAGGAGCACGGCGCTTCTGGCCGGATGCATGGCTCTGGGTACACCGTTCTTCCTCGATGCCGGAGTATCCCAATATGCCGATATCGCGATGTGCTTCTTCATCACCTCATCCACTGTGCTTTTGTCGATCGCAGACGCCACGGAATCGGGGGCAATGGGGTTGCCACTTCTTGCCGGTCTTTCCGCGGGATTCGCCGCTGCGACCAAGAACGAAGGAAACCTGTTCGTCCTTGCCATGGTCCTGGCTCAGCTCTGTCTGTTGTTCTGGAATCGCCGGTGGAAGGCGGACGGCATCCGCCTCGTGCGTTTCCTCATCGGTCTGGTGCCGGGACTTCTGGCTCTCGCGGCTTTCAAGGCAAAATCACCTATGCCGAATGTTCTCTTCTCCAATATGACACTGAAAACAATCGTTTCAGCGATTGGTGACGAACACCGGCATTTTTCGGTTCTGAAGGGGTTTGGCCGTGACCTGTTGTTCTTTGGGGACTGGTGGATCAATCCCCTGTTCTTCATGATCCTCTACGCAATCCTCCTGCGAATCGCACAACCCGGAAAGCGGTTCAGCCGGCACTGGCAGTTTCCTGCAGCGGTTCTTGTCATCATGATTTGTGGATACTACGGCGTCTATCTCTTTAGCCCATACCCGCTGGATTGGCACATTCAGAGCTCGCTGCCGCGGCTGCTGGTACAACTTTGGCCGACCGCACTGGCTCTTTGGGCTCTTGTGGTGACGCGCAAGGCCGCCGCATAGCGGAGCTACGAGCGGGCATCGGTCTTGGGGTAGGTGCCGAGGACGCGCAGAGAGGCGCTGATCTTCCGAAGCTCCGTTACGGCCTCCAACACAACCGATACCTTTCCGGGTTCCGAGACCAGATCGATGTAGAAGAGGTATTCGAACGGCGATCCCTTGATCGGCCGGCTCTCAATCTTCGTCAGATCGATTCCCCTCTCTGCAAACGGCCGCAAGGAATGGAAGAGAGACCCCGGCGTATTGGCGAGCTTCAGCACAATGGTCGTCTTGTTTTTGACGGAATCGTCGGCCTCCCGCTTCTCTGGCGACACGAGAAGAAATCGGGTGAAGTTTTCCGCGTAGTCCTGAATCTTGTCGGCCAGGACGACGCCCCCGAAAATCTCCGCAGTGCGGCTTCCGGCTATCGCGGCTGAATCCCGTCGATTCTCTTTGATTACTTTCTCGACGGCTCCAGCAGTGTCGTATTCAGGAACCGCATGGATTTCGGGATGCATTCGGAAGAAGTGCTCGCACTGTTCCAGGGCCACAGGGTGAGACATCACGTGGCGCACGTCCTTGAGTTCGACGCCCGGAGCTCCAATCAACGCATGTTCAATCCGGCACACTGTTTCGCCAATGACGAATAGCTCGTGCTGGATTAACAAGTCAATGTGGAGCACGACGGAACCCGCCAGGGTATTTTCGACCGGAACAACGCCGTAACGCGCCGTGCCGCTGCTCACAGCACCAAATACCTCTTCCATGCGGGGACACGGAAGCAACCTGGCGGACGTACCCAGCATCTCCCACGAGGCGATTTCACTGAATGCGCCGCGGCTTCCCTGGAAGGCGGCATCGTACTGTGGCATGCGACGAGTATAGGCGAGAAATCAAGGACTGTGATAGCTTCGGGGAACTTTAGGAGGCTTCCCATGAAGCTTTGTCTTGCGTATATCTCGGCCATCGCTTTTTTATTCTGTGCGTCACATGCCTTCGCACAACAAAAAGCAACGGCGCAAAATGTAACTGAAATCTCCTACACATCGGTGCCGAACTTCCTGAAGGTTCCGGCAGGCGAGACTCTCGGCGAGGCCGTTGGGGTCGCGACCAATTCCAAGGGACACATCTTCGTCTATTTCCGCAGCGCCAATACGCGGCTCTGGGAGTTTGATAAGAACGGCACATTTCTCAAGGAAATAGGCAAGGGTTACTACGGCTTTGAATTTGCGCACTCCGTCCGCGTCGACGCGCAGGACAACATCTGGACTGTCGACGAAGGCACGAACACCGTCACGAAGTTCAGCCCGGAAGGCAAATTCCTTATGGTGCTCGGCCGGAGACCACCAGCCGTGGACGGGGCGGTCGCGACGTCCACCGGGCCCAACCCTCCCGCACAGAAGTACATTTTCTGTCGTCCTACCGATGTGGCCTGGGATCCGCAGGGCAACATCTTCGTTTCTGACGGTTACTGCAATAACCGCATCGTGAAGTTCGATAAGAACGGGAGGTTTCTGGCGCAGGCAGGCAGCGAAAAATCCGGCAATCAACCTGGCGAGTTCAACTTACCGCACGGCCTTCAGGTCGATGGACAGGGCAACGTCTGGGTCGCCGATCGTTCGAATAACCGGTATCAGGTTCTCGACAACAACCTGAAACCGAAGACTGTCTATAGCAACCTCGGTGTGGGCTGGACGGTTTGCGTTTCGCCGGGCCCGCACCAGTACGTCTTCGCCTCCAACTCCAACCCGAACGGCAATGGTCCCGGCACATGGGCCAACACGGGCGAGATCTACAAACTGGAACTGGACGGCACCATCCTTGGCAAGTTCGGCCATGCCAGCAAGGAATTCGGGGGCTTCCAGGTCGTCCACATGATGGATTGCCGCAACCCGAACGAAATCATCGTCGGCGAAATCGAATCCTGGCGCGTGCAGAAACTGATCCTGCAGGCCGCGCCTGCGAAGACCGCGAGGATCCAATGAAACGCTTTCTACACCTGTTACTCGCTGCGACATTCCTGAACAGTTTCCAAATCGCCGCCCAGAATGCCGTTCCGGAGCTCCCTTTCGACTCTGCGGCAAACCCGCTGACGCTGCCTGATGACATCTACCTGGGTGAAGTGGGCGGTGTGGCAGCGAATTCCAAAGGCGAGATTTTCGTTTATACACGAACCGGGCACCCGACGATTTCACTCGGCGGCTCCCGAGCGTTCGCGCACGGAGGCTCACGGCTTTTCCAGTTCGATCGCACCGGGAAATATGTTCGCGAGATCGGGCAGGATAGCTACGGGTTCATGTTTGCCCAGCAGGTCCGAATCGATCCTCAGGACAATATCTGGATTGTCGATCAGATGTCGGGCTATGTCATGAAGCTGGATCCAGCAGGACGTGTCCAAATGCTGTTGGGACGAAAGCCGAAAGCCGTTCCCGTTCCTGCGCCTGCTCGGGGCGCCGCTGGCGGAGGACGGGGAGGTGCTCTTATCGGAACGGGCGCGGAAAGCGATGTCTTCAACCGGCCGACCGACGTGGCCTGGGATGCCGCCGGCAACATCTTTGTGGCCGACGGCGCCGGAAGCAATACGCGTGTCGCCAAATTCAACAGCAAGGGTGTGTTCATCAAATCCTGGGGCTCCACTGGAGCTGGTCCCGGCATGTTCGGTTCGGTCCTTGCGATTGCCGTGGATTCGAAGGGCAACGTCTATGTCGCCGACGGCGGAAACAAACGCATTCAGGTCTTCGACAACGATGGGACGTTCAAGACGGAATACACCAACGTCGGAAAACCTGCGGCGCTTTGCATCACACCCGGACCGAACCAGTTTCTCTACAGCTCGAATTCGAATCCGCCGGAAGATCTGGACGTGGCAGGCGAGATCTATAAGATGAAGCTGGACGGAACCATTGTCGGCAAATTTGGCAAAGCGGGGAAACTGCCTAAAGAGTTTGGTACAGTGAACTCCATCGACTGCCGCAGCGAGAACAACCTGTTGGTCGGTGAAATCGCCAATATGCGAGTTCAGAAGCTTGCGCTGCATTAGCGCGAGGAGGAGGATTCATGCCATCCAAAGTGTTTCAGATGTTTTCGCTCTGTGTATGTTTGATCGCCATCGCGGTGCCGGTCCTCGCCCAGGAAGGTCATCCGCTGGTGGGCTCCTGGCACGGGGACCGCGGTTCGGGCCCGGCGGGCCGCACGGATGTAACGTTGATCATGGATTGGGACGGTACCGCACTAACGGGCCTCGTCAATCCAGGGTACGAACATGCCGCATTGCAGAACGCGAAATTGAATCCAAAGGACTGGACGCTCCATTTCGAGCTGGACATAAAGGACGGCGCGGGAAAGCTTATGCGCTGTATAGTTGACGGCAAACTCGACAAACTCGGCTCCGACAGGCGAACATTAGCGGGCACCTGGAACTGCGGCACAACAAAAACCGATTTCAAGCTCACCAGAGACCGGGATTATCGGTAGCTTACGTAGAGGAGGTTCGGCGATGAGAAAGATTACCTTGATGGCTGCGCCCTATCGGGCTTGCATTCGCAGCCGCTCATGTGTCTTTTTGGTTTTGGCTTTTATGCTGGCGGCGCCGTTATGGGCGCACCACTCGTTCGCGGCGGAATACGACAGTAACAAGCCGTTGAACTTGAAGGGAGCCGTAACGAAGATCGAGTGGCAGAATCCCCACGTCTACTTCTATATTGACGTCCGGAATGAACAGACCGGAAAAGTTGTCAACTGGGCCTTTGAAATGGGCGCCCCGGCGGTCATCCAAAGAAACGGATGGACGCGCAACTCTATGAAGATCGGCGATCTCGTGATCGTGGACGGTTCCCAGGCAAAGAGCGGACAACCCCATGGAAACGCCCGATCGGTGACGATGGCGAGCACCGGCAAGAAGCTGGGAGCCGGTTCGAGCGAAGGACAAACGTACCAGGAACCGTAGCAGGAGATCAGAAATGCGAAACCATCGGTTCGCCGGTTTCATAAGCGCCGGTGTGCTGGCAATCCTCGTGATGTCACCGGCACTCTCGGCTCAGCAGCGTGGGGGCCGGGGACAGGCCGGTACACCAACCGGCGCCCCCGCCGGTCGTGGGGGACGGGGTGCACGTGGAGCCCAGCCCGCGGCACCTTCCAAACCAACTCCACATTGGCCCGACGGACGCGTGAACTTGAGCCAGGCTCCGGGCATCAAAGGTTTTTGGAATGTCATGGGCGGCAGCCCGATCGGGACTGGCGGCACCGGTCTGCCGACAAACCTGACGCTGGCTCAGGTCCCATTTCAGGATTGGGCGCGGGAACTCTACGCCTATCGCCAATCCCGCGGCGGACTGGACGACCCCCATTCACGATGCCAGCCTGCGGGTGGCATGCGATTCTTTACGGTCCCCAACGGAATGGAGTTCATCGATCAGCCCGAACTCAGCCGCATCTTCATTATCGACGGAGAAAACCGCGATTGGCGCAGGATTGCCATGGAACCCGGGCGAAAGCATCCGCCCGAGGATCAACTCAATCCCAGCTACTTTGGCGATTCCATCGGCCACTGGGAAGGAGAAACGCTGGTCATCGATACCGTCGGTTACAACGAGAAGTTCTGGTTTATTCGAGGCGGCTTGCCACACACGCGCTACATGCACCTCACCGAACGTTTCACGCGAACCGATTTCGACACGCTGAAATACGAAGTGACTATCGATGACAAAGGCGCCTACACGCGACCCTGGAGTGGGGGCTGGAATATCAAGTGGCAGTACACAAACTATGATGGCTCGCCGGGAGGCGAAATCCACGAGTACTTCTGCATTGACAACGAACGCGACTCGGCCGACTTCGCGACTCAGTAATCCTATTTGAACGACGCCGGCTGCGCCTTTCGCCACGTGTCGTATCGCAGGCGAAGAGTTTTTACGGGATTCGCGTTCTCTTCTGGACGGATTGTTCCCTGCGTCACCGTGATATACATGGAGTACTTGCCATTGTTGAAGGAAGACCCGCTCGTGTCGCCCTTCTCCGCCATCAGGATATAGGCCACGTGAGATGTTTTCCCCGCGCAGGGCGCCTTGGCCGTTGGCGGCGTGGTGCAACTGCAGCGGCTGTCGCCGCCCTGCCGGTCGCCCGCTTCCAGTGCCGCCATGACCCTGTCGGTGAGTGCGCCCCTCGTCTCCACGAAAGCCTTCGCAGCTTCTGTGACGACGCCCTCTGTCCTGAGGATGTTGCCTTGAATGGAATAGAAAATTCCTGTCCCTGCGACTTCCCCTTGCCGATCTATTGACGCCTTTCCGTTAGTCGATCCGGAAAAACCGGCGCTTCTCCCGGTTAGATCTACAATTCCGAATTGACGTCCCTCGATACCTGGATCGGCATGCAACCGGCGGATGATCTCCTTCGGATCGGTTCCTTTTTTTAGCTCCTCGAAAACAATCGCCTGGTTGGTACCCGCGAAGTCGATCAGTGCCTGACAAGCCGCGATGCCCACGCCAGGCACGATTACAGCCTGCAGGGATTTGAGGCTTGTGGGCTCTTCAAGCGCGAGGCAAGTTGCGGAGGCGATCACAATCCGTCCGGTATTCCGGTCTACCGCTACAACCGACCACGTGGCAAAAGCGGAAGACGGCAGAAGGGCCAACAACACGGTCAATGCGAATCGGCGCATGATTTTCTCCACTTCAATTCGGCTTCAATTCGACGGGGGCGCCAGGATTCTTTCCGGATGCACGATCAGATTCTCGATGAAGAACTCCATCATGCGCTGGCCATTGACGCCGCTGTGCGGCTGATCCGGTCCCACTTGAACCTCGAAGTTCTTGCCTGCGCGCTGCAAAGCCTGGATGAGCTGCATCGAGTTGTTCTGATGCACGTTGTTATCGGCGGTGCCATAGTACAGCAGCAGCCGGCCCCGCAACTTGGCCGCGAGCTTAACCGCGCTCCCCTCGTCATAGCCCTTCGCATTTTCCTGAGGAATCCACATATAGCGTTCGGTGTAGATCGAATCGTAGTGACGCCAGTCGGTGACCGGAGATGAAGAAGACGCAACCGTGACAACATCGGGATAACGCAGGATCGCCGTTGCCGATGTGTATCCGCCATACGAAGTGCCATACATGCCGACACGCGTCTTGTCGAAATAAGGCCGATTCCACAGCGCCTTGATACCCTCGGCCATGTCATCGATGTCCGCGATACCCAGTTTCATGTACATCGAATCCGCGGCGCGCTTACCGGTGCCCGGCACGCCCCGGTAGCTCACGAGCACCATGAGAAACCCGTATTCCGCTCTGGCATTCGGCCCCACAAAGCTTTCGGTGGGAATAGAGCTTTGAAGAACCGGCCCGCCATAGACGGAAACCAATGTCGGATATTTCTTCGACCGGTCGAAATTCGACGGGAAACTGATCTGACCATACAGCATGGTCTTGCCGTCGGCCGCCAGGTACGAGTACTGTTCCGTCTTCCGGAATCCGGCCTTCTTGTATTCCTTCATGTCGCTTGCAGCCAGCTGCGCCACCACGCTTCCGTCTCTGGCGCTCACGAGCTGAGTGGCTGGTGGGCTGTCGTGCGTTTGATAGATGTCGAGGAAATAAGCGTTGTCAGGGGACATCGCCGCGGCGGGAACGTCGTGAGTGAAGGCCGGAGCCGTCAATCGCACGTCGTTGGACCCATCCAGGCTGGCCCGATGAAGCTGCAGCTTCATATAGTTGTCGCCGTCGCGAGCCGTGTAGAACATCAGATTGTTCGCTTCGTCGATCTTCACGATAGCGTCGGCTTCGAAGTCCGCGTTACGGGTAATCGGGTTGAGAAGTCTGCCGCTCAGGTCGTAGAGGTAGTAGTTCATCCATCCGTTGCGTTCGGATTCCCAGATGAACCGTTTGCCGTCCTTGAGCCAGCGTGGAGCGAGGAACGGGCTGATTCTTGCGTCGATCCCGGCATTCAGCCAGCCGGTCTTCCATTCTTCGTGAACAACAACACGGCATGCCCCCGAACCCGGCGAACACGCCGCGAACTCGACAATCTGCTGCCTTCGGTTTGCGCGCTCGAGAAGCAGTTCGCTGCTGTCTTGCGACCACTGAATGCCGTAAACGTAGTGGCCCACAACGTCGTTGTCGAACGGTTTGCCGTCTCGTGCATCAATGTGGGTACTTGCCGCGATGGCGACGTCGTATACGAATACGTCCACAATCGGGTTGGGGGCGCCGGCCTTCGGATACGCCTCGATATCGACGGCGTCCTGTACGGATGTCTGCTGCATCTGAACGTAGAAATCCTTCACAGGGCTTTCGTCGAATCGGTAGTAGCCCACTCTCCTGCTGTCCGGCGACCACCAGATCGATGTCGTTTGTCCCAGCTCTTCGCCATAAACCCAGCTTCCCGTCGCGTACTTGATGCGCGATGCCACGCTTCCATCTCGCGTCACCTGGCGTTCTGCTGTGCCATCCATGGCAGCCACCCACAGGTTGCGCGCGCGATAGAAAGCTTTCAATCGGCCGTCTGGCGAGACGATGCAGTAGGCCTGCCTGCCGCGCGCCGTTTGGCTCTGCAGCGGCGGACAACCAGACATAGGCGCCACGGGCATTTCGGACTGCTCCTGCTCCAGGCCGCCCCTGGCATTTCCGCCGCCACCCGCAGGTGGCGCACCGCCCCTGCCGCCGCGGCCGCCTGCGGCATTCGCTGGAGCTGTGGCTTCCGTTGCCGTTTTGGAGCCAAGATCGAATCTGTAAGTCTTTCCCGCGACGTTGTACGAAACGGACTTGCCATCGCCAGCCCACTGGATACCCCGCGCCGCCCCGGAAACGACCGCGGTGTTGATTAACGGCTGCATCTTCGTAAACCGGTCGTAACCCGGCATGGCTTTGATCCGATCCTGAGCGCCCGCATAGGCAATGCCCAATAGGACAATGAGGCCGGCAGTGACTATGGCTGGCGCGCGCCGATAGGAGATAGTTTCCATCGTCGGATTATAAAGGTTTTAAGGGCAGGCATGTCCCTTCCTGAAGTGGGAGAGGACCGAACCCGATTCCCACGCGCTTTTCTCAGGGAAGCGCCCGCGCAAGCGCGATCACCGCCCGCGCCGACGCGGCGGCGGAAATCCATTGATCGTGGCCATACGGGAAGCCGCTTTCGAAGTAGGGCTGGAATTTCGGCGCGCGGCTCCGAACGTGCCACGAGCCGTCCTTAGCGCGGGTGCCAACCAGAAATCGCACGCCGCGCTGATACGCATCGTTAGAGGCAGTCAGACTACCGGAATCCAGCAGCGCCAGCAGGGCCTCGCTGGTGGCATACGCGTCGCTCTCCAGATTTGGGTTTCCACCCCAGCCGCCATCCGTATGTTGAAGTTCGAGCAAGGCCTTTGCGGCCGCCTGAACGGTCATTTGGGGCGCTCCGGAAAGCCGCAGACCCACGAGCATCGTGGCTTTGTCATCGGTCGTCTTTGGGCGGACGTTCATCATCCATTGGCGCGCCCGACCGATAGATCCGCTCGCCTCCGCCATCAACGCAGGCGACGCATAGGCCTGCAAGACCGACACTGCGAGCGCGGCTCGATTCATGTCTCCGTCTTGCAGTGGAGGGCGAGCCGCTTCTTCCCGGGGCCAACGGCCGTCGGCGAACTGCCGGGACATGATATATGCGACCATCGCGTCAGTTGTCGCGTCTGCGGGATACTTGTCGGCATGGAGCGCCGTAAGCGTGAAGAGGGCAGAATCGAGTCCCCCGCCGGAATCCATCCGCTGCACAAAACTGTTCTCGCGACCGCGAAGTCCGGCGCTCATGGCCTGCCGCTGCTCTGCAGCAACTGCCTGATCCACCGGGATCGCCTTTTCACGGGCTGCGGCGACAGCCATCCCCGTAAAGTTTTGATGATGGCAGTTCACGCAACCGCCGGTTGTTGCGGCCTGCGTGCTGCTCCGCTGCAGCAGCGCAACGCTCGATTGAATGATCGAGCGCAGTTCCGCTGTCGGCGGCATAGGAGCAAGGGCAGATGCCTTCACGGATGGCGTGTCCTTCGCTGCACCGCTACCGAGGAGCGGGAGGATACCGGGGGCACCAAACTTGCGCGCCCAATCCAGGGCGCTCTCCCCTGCTGTGGTCTTCGCTGTGACGTCCGCCCCAGACGACAGCAGCAGTTTCACAGCTTCAGGGTCCTGGTTTTCCGACGCGACCGCGAACATCAAGGGCGTGAGCCCGGCAATGTCGCTCGCGTTAACGTTAGCGCGAGCATTGAGCAGTAACTGGATCAATTGCTTAGAACCATAGGGCGCAGCCATCATCAGGGCGGTTCGGCCCTTGAATGCAAGAGGACCGTTCTTGACAGATGCCGCTTCGGTCGCCGGCATGTTCACATCCGCTCCCCTCTGCAGGAGAAGCTGGACCATGGCCGTGTTGTTTTGCGATGACGCCGCCATCAGCGCGGTATGGCCGGAAATATCCGTCTGGTTTACCGCATTCACGTTGACTCCGGCATCGAGAAAGAACCGGACCAGGTCGATATCATTTGCACTAGCGGCGACAATGAGTCCGGTGCGTCCTCCATTGCCAATGACCTTGGGATCCGCGCCCTTCGCGATCAGCAGACGAACAGTCTCCAGGGAACCCGCTGTAGACGCGGCAATCAATAGCGCGGTCTGTCCCTGTCGCGACTTCTCGTTGGCATGCGCGCCCGCGTCGAGCAGGAGATGAACCTTCGCGCTGTCTCGCGCCGCGAACATCAGGGGGGTGACCCCAAAATTGTCACTCGCGTTAGCGTCCGCTCCTGCGGCAAGGAGAAGTTTCATGGCCTCCAGGCTCCCGGTTCCTGCCGCGACCATCAATGGAGTTCGGCCACGGTCATCCGTTGCCTTTAGTCCGCTTCCGCCGGCAAGACGGCCCAGCGTCTGGAGATCGTTGTTCCGAATCGCGCTGTAGATGTTGTCGGCCGGCGATAACTGCACGACCGATGCACGAAGAATCATGGCGCTCAAGAGAACGAAAATGGGGATGCGCAGTTTTGAAATCACGAAGGTCTCCTCTTGTCCGCGAATTATAAGGGGAGACATTCGGAACAAAGAAGTATCAGATTGAAGATGTACTTCGAGAAAATGTCTAGGGGTGAGCGGATGATGCGTCTCATTGCTGTTGGCGTTTGTGTATTGTTGCTCCGGTTACCGTGCTTTGCATGGGGTGCCTCGGGGCATCGGATCGTCGCGAGAATCGCGGCGAGAAACCTGTCGCCGGCTGCGAAGGCCAAAGTCGCAGCGATTTTTGGCACCAACGCCGCCGGAGTGGAACAAGCGATGGCTGCTGCGTCCACGTGGCCCGATGAGATCAACAAGAAGAACACGAAGACGGGAAACTGGCACTTTATCGATGTACCCGTGGCCGCGCCGTTTTCTGTGGGGACCTTGTGCGCCAAGCACGAGTGCGTCATTGATCGAATTCAGGAGATGGCAAACCGCCTCGGTATGAACGAGAACGGGTTCAAGCTGGCTCAACCCGCCAGCCCGTCACGCCCGATGACGTCGCAGGAACTCGCGTTCCTTATCCACTTCGTCGGCGACATTCATCAACCCTTGCACACGGCCAATGACGGAGATCGCGGCGGCAACTGCGACGTGCTCACCACACCTATCGTCCACGGCCCTCAGGACACAACCCAGTTACACGCAGTCTGGGATGTCGATGAAGTACTGGCCGTTATGAAAATCATTGGAGGTGAGGATAAGACTGTCACCGCACTCTTCCAAATGTCACAGACCGGCACACCCGTACAGCAGTTGACCCTTACGGACTGGGCGCGAGAAGCGAACGACCTGGCTAAGAAAGACGTTTACCTAAAGCTCGACATTCCCAGCCGCACAGCTCCTGTCGGTCAGTGCGCTCTCGGGATTGCAAAGGTCACTGTCACCGCGCAGTATGTCAACGGGAATGTGCCGGATGTCGAACGACAACTGCTAAGTGCCGGCATCCGCCTGTCCAATCTTCTCAATCAGATTTGCTCCGGAACCGGATGTAAGGCTCAGCCGTGACGACCAATCCGTGGAAGCCGGCCGGGCGCTAAGTCGAACCGTCCTTCGCCACGGAAATCTGCACCGACCGCTTTCCGATTTCTACTGTCTTGGAAGCACGGGCGTCTTTTATTTCCGGAACCACGGATGTCGTGAGAGTCTCGGCGCTGACATATTCCCGGTGCACCGCCACGATGTCGTCCGCGCCGCGGATTCCCAGAATAATCCGATCCGAGAACTCAAAATCGGCCTCTTTGCGAAGATCCTGAATGGCGCGCACCAAATCGCGCGCATCGCCTTCGAGTTCGAGTTCTGGAGTGATCTCCGTGGACAGGGCAACGACGATGCCGTTTTCCGATTCCACCGACAGTCCCTGCTTTCCGACAAAGGAAATTTCCACTTCGTCGTCAAGCAGCAGGTACTGTCCCACAGATACCGTGCCATCCGCGTTCTGAGAGAAGCGACCCTCTTTGAGATCCTTAATGATTCCCTGGACCGCGCCTCCATACTTGGGACCGAGCTTTTTTGCCTGCGCCCTGGCAACACGATCTGCAATCTCCGAGGCGTTCGCGACAATCTCAATTGCCTTCACATTGAGTTCCTGTGCGATGGGTCCAATCTGCTTCGTGATATCGATGGAGGTGGACAGCGCGACACGAGCGCGCGGCAACGGCTGCCGGACACGAATTTTTTCGCGCGCGCGAATCGCGAGGCCCGCAGTAATAACCGTCCGGGCAACCGCCACTTCCTGAGACTGTTGCTCGTCGATGTAACGGGGTTCGGTCTTTGGCCAGTCTTCCATGTGCACACTTTGCTTGTGCCCGAGCCGCTCCCACACACTCTCCGCCACGAAGGGGCAGAAGGGAGCGAGAAGGGTTGCGATTCGGGAAAGGACCCGGTACAACGTGGCGTAGAACGCCATCTTGCTTGGCTCCCTGGGATCCGCGGTCCAGACGCGGGCGCGGCTTCGCCGGATGTACCAATTGTTCAAGGTATCCAGAAAGGGCGAAAAAAGCTGGGCGGCCTCGTGAATGGCATAACGGTCCATACGCTCGGTGGCGCGTTGAACAACGAACTCGGTCTCCGAAAGAATGAACCTGTCGAGTTCATCAAACGCAAACGAATCGTGCCACTGCAGATCGTCAAGCGAGACCTTGTCGATGGCGGCATAGGAAGCGAAAAAAGACAGGGCATTCCACATCGGCAGCAGAATCGCCCGTGTGATCGCTTCCACTCCCTCGTCTCTAAAACTGAGATCGTCAGTCTGCACTGCCGCCGAAGAAAGGAGATACATGCGAAGCGAGTCCGCTCCATATCGATCCATGAGTAACAAGGGATCTGTATAGTTCTTGAGCGATTTGGACATCTTCTTGCCGTCGGCGGCCAGAAGCGTCCCGTGCACCAGGCAGTTCCGAAACGCGGGCCGCCCGAAAAGCGCCGTGGACAAGACATGCAGAACGTAAAACCAGCCCCGAATCTGTCCCGTGTATTCGACGATGAAGTCTGCAGGGAAATGGGATCGGAAGTGTTCCGCGCGCTCGAACGGATAATGAAACTGGCCGTACGGCATCGATCCGGACTCGAACCACCCGTCGAGTACTTCCGGTGTGCGTTTCATCACACCCCCGCACGAACACGCATACGTGATCGCGTCCAGGTACTCTTTGTGCAGATCGTTTACCGGGTGTTTTGCGCGCTCTTCAATCTCCTTGATCGATCCCAGCACCTCGCGCTTCCTGCAGGAACCGCATTCCCATACGGGAATCGGCGTCGCCCAGTACCGATTGCGAGAAATGTTCCAATCGCGGGCGTTCTCGAGCCATTTTCCGAAACGGCCGTCTTTGATGACGTCGGGATACCACTGGATTTCCTGATTGCATTCGAGGAGCCGGTCCTTCAATTTCTCGACACTGAGATACCAGGCATCGAGCGCCTTATAAATCAGTGCAGTCCGGCAGCGCCAGCAGTGCGGATAATTATGCTCGATCGTTTCATCCTTAACGACCAGCCCCAGGTTTTTGAGATGACGAATCACGTCTGCATTCGCTTCATGGACGTTGCGGCCGGCAAAATCCGTGACCTCCGCAGTAAAGCAGCCGCGCTCATCCACCGGACAAATCGGAGTGATGTCTGCGCGCCGGCCGGCCCAATAGTCGTCTTCGCCGAAAGCAGGCGCAAGATGGACAATCCCAGTACCGTCTTCCGTGCCGACAAAGTCCGCCGACAGGACCTGAAAAAGATTGGGAGACTGGCCGCTGAAGTATGGAAACAGCGGTTCGTATCGAAGGTTTTCGGCTACAAGTTCACTCCCCTTCAATTCCCGGACGATCTCAATTCCCTCCAGTTCCTTCTTGTAACGGCTGAGCGCGCTCCTCGCGAAGATGTAGGTTTCATCCGCCTTCCGGCCGTACACATACGAAATCTCCGCCCCCACAGCGAGAGCCAGGTTTGATGGGAGCGTCCATGGCGTCGTCGTCCACGCCAACAGGAACGTACTCTCCCGTCCCGGCACTCGAAACTTTACGGTGATCGCCCGGTCCTGTTTCATACGGGTCGAGTCATCCATGCGGGTGTCGGAAACGGACAGGGCCGTCTGGCAGCGATAGCAGTAGGGACTGACGCGAAAATCCTTATAAATCAGGTCTTTCTTGAATATTTCGGCGAAGGCCCATAACACCGACTCCATGAATGAAGCGTCGAGCGTCTGATAAGGATGGTCAAAATCCACCCAGCGCCCGATACGGTCGATGTAGACTTTCCACGCGGAATTGAAGGTCGAAACGATCTTGCGGCACTCGTCGTTGAATGCCTTGACGCCTATCTTCTGTTCAATTTCCCGCTTGTCCTTAATGCCGAGATTCTTCTCCGCCTGAGTTTCGACTGGAAGGCCATGACAGTCCCAACCCCAGGCGCGCGGAACGTAGAAGCCGCGCATTGTTTTATAGCGGGGAATGACATCCTTCAGGATACTGACAAAAATCGTTCCATAATGAGGACTGCCTGTCGGAAAAGGCGGGCCGTCGTAGAAAATGAATTCGGGCTGTTCCCTGGTGCGCTCCAGAGACCGTTCGAATGTTCCTTCCGCTTGCCAGCGTTCAAGGACGGCCTTCTCGAGTTGAGGGAATACAGGTTTCGACTCGACCTTAGTGAACATCAGATTAATTTAACCCAATTCTTGATGGCTGCGCCCTGTGCTTGGGGTATCGCGCTACCGCCCTCACGCTTCGCGCGGGCTTGAATTCGCTCCGCTCATCTCTTCGTGCATACGAAAACTTCCGTGTTGCCCGTGTCCTGAATATTCTTGAACCCAGACACACGAAGCATCGCCTTGAGGCAGCTTCTTGTGGCCATCCACCAGTTGCTCACATCGCCGTTGAACGATTTCTCGATGAAGTAGAGTTTGGGATATTCAGGGCGGTCGAATACAGCCACTTCCGAAATCGGATAGTCGTCGGCCGGCTCGAAGTCTTTTCCCGAACCGCGCACCACAGACTGAAAGTAAAGCGTGGATTTGCAAACGCTTTCGATCTTCTCCAAAGCGTAAAGCGGATGCTTGAGGTGATACAACACACCGAGAAACACGACGATGTCGAAGGATCCCAGAGCTCCGACGTCATACACGTCCCATTCCAGCAGCTCGATGGGCAACTCGAACCAGTGCGATGTGAAACGGGTCTGCGCCAGGATGTGCGGCATGATATCGATGCCAAGGACACGCTCGGCGCCACGACGCTTCATTTCCAGCGAGAAAAATCCGGCATTGACGCCAATGTCGAGGACTGTCTTTCCCGAGAGATCTTTCGGGACGAAGCTGTCGATGACACTCCAGCGATTGGCCGGATGCTCCGGCATTTCCAGCCGGGTGCCGATCGACTTCGTCAGGGGCACATTGTGGAACCACGGGCCGAGCTTCGCGAGGATAGCTCGAAGCTGTTCGGTGGCGGGGCCGCTCTTCCCCGATCTCTCTTCTTCGAGAACGCTCTGTCGCAAGGCTCGGGTCCTTTCCCCGTAAACTTTCAAGCGGTCTCGCTGCGGATACTCCGACCACTCCATTTCGCCACTACCCTCGACAGGCCAGCCGATTTCATTCCAGATCCGCGTCGCGATTTGAAAAACCCGCTCGGCTTCAGGAAAGACCTCCATATCCCGATACAGCGCTGCCCGATTGCTCAGGCTCTGGGCCACCGCCGGATGCCTGCCGCCATAGTGCGCCTCGAGAATGCTCAAAGATTGCTTGTAAGCGGCATCGGCCTCATGAAGAGCGCCGGAGCGCTGGAGCGACACACCGAGATTGTTTTGAATTATTGCGTCTTTCAGTTCCACTTTATTTCACCGTAATTGCAACGTCAGTATTCAGCCAGAAAAGATCATTCCTTCGCTTAAAACCGAGCATGCGGTAAACGCCGTGAGGCGTTCCCGCCATAACATCGAAACGCACGGACCCATTGGAATCCAGCAACACGTTCATTTCTTCAGGCGTTCCTCCATCTATCGAATACCGAACCATTATGGTTTCGTTCGGCATCTCCGCAACCTTCAGCGTGTAGTTGTCCCGCCCGGCCACGACCTCCGTCTTATTCAATAGCAGCTTTGGTTCAAACCTTGCCGGTGCTGCAATCCATGCCGCAGCCATCCCCACAACAGCCACCGATCCGAGACCGAGCGCAACATGGGTCCTGGAGAGGGTTTTTACCCTGGCACCGACAGTTGCGGTGCGCAGTCCCACCGAGCGCCAGATTGTTCCCGCGAGCAGCACGACGCCTCCACCCAGACAGAACAAGTAGAACCTCAAAAGCCTCTCGTGAAGCGGGTCCTTTTCCCTGTTCCAGTAATAAAGGATAAAAATTTGCGGGTCGCAATAGGCGCGAAGATCGATCGCCTTCGGCGGTGGCACATCGGCTGGGGGTACCCAGACCCAGATGTGCGACGGCGTCCACATTACCGGAGCAGAGCTCCCCCTCCACCAGACCTGGAACCAACGCGCATCGAAAACCACTTCATTCCATCCCTTGTCCGACGTGAGCCACTCCATCGTGTTCTGTCGCGCGTCGTCGCTCGCCTTGCCACGGGCACCGTAATAGAAAAACGCGCCCAGAAATGAAATGACGACGCCGATCGTTGCCAGAACTGCCAGCGGCAGATAAACACGCCACTGAAAAGCGGGCCATGCCGCGCCGATACAAATCACCAGTGGCGCGACCACAACGTGAAGGAACCGCGGCCCCCACGTCTCGTCGTACGGCGCGATCAGAAGTGACAGGAACGCCATCATGCAAGCAAAGACGAGCGCGGAAAATATGGCGATATCCCGGTGGGTGCGGAAAGCCCGAGGAATGGCCCACAGCGCAGCCACAAGAATCGGCGCAAAAATAAACAGGCCCTTGGCCGGCGATCCCAGCAGGCCGAACAGGTTCGTGAAAATTTGGAACTTGGACTGGATCATCCATCCTTGAATAGCTGATTCGCCTCCCCCACGCGGAGTCCAATAAAAATTCCGTAGAACAACATTAACGACACAGATCCCCACGATGACCACACTGGAGGTAAGTAGCTGTCGGTATCGCTGCCGCCAGTCCTCGCGGAACTGGACGTAGAGCAGATAGGCAATTGCCGGCCACATCACGACGCCAGTGGACTTCGCATTTAAGGCAAGCCCGCAGATAACTGCGAATAAAACAACCCGGGGCCAACCACGAATCTTTCCGCGAGCCAGTCCAAGGTATCCAGCCAACAGTACGAAGAAGGATTGCTTCGGTTCCAATCCAATATAGGCATAGGGCCAAAGCATCGTGCCGAATGCGCCGGCGAGCGTCAGGAAGATGCTCGTCGCCGGCGAACAGATCTTGCGCAGCCAAAGATAGGTCAATGCCATCAATGCCGCTGTGAAAAACGGTGGCTGAAAAGAGAGAGTCCAATCGGTTGAAACGAAGAACTTCCCCAGCTTCAGAAATGGGATATCGAACAAAACCGGTATGGGGCCATGGCGAGACCAGAGCATTGGGGGGATCGGCCGTCCTTTGAAGAACGCCGTAACCCTGGCCATCATGCGCAGGCCGGATTCCATTTCTTCGCCGATGTATCCATAGCCCGCAATGCTTCCTGGAGACACCGCCACGTAACACAGGAACAGCGCGAAGAACATCAAGAGCGCCGACCCACGAACCGAACGTGATTCCGGAGCAGACAGGCCCATTACGGAACTCTCGCTTGTGCAACCATTTGCCAGCCGTGCCGCGAGGAATTAAGGTGCAGTCGGATCAATCGTTGAAATACGGCCATGGCGGCGCGAGCCGCGGGAGATGCCGCTCCGGAAGGCGATACGCTCACATCCTGAATCAGTTTTCTGCCCCGCAGAATCACGAGGCACCGATACAGATTGAAGAAAGGAAATCCCACTCCGCTGACGCGCTGCGGCGTGTAACCCGCCTCGCGAAGTACATTTTCGATATCCTGAGGTCTCCAGTGCTTGCGATGACCGATGTGTTTGTCGAACGCGGACATGGGGCCGCCTGGCGCCGTGAGCGCGAGATGGCAGCCCTGAGCCATGTACTGTCTGGCGTTTCGAAGCAGCAATGCAGGGTCGTCGATGTGCTCGATGACCTCCGAGCAGATCGCATGGGTCGCCCAGCCCCTCTCGCCTGCGGGCGGATCCATGGTCTGCAGCAGGTCACGCTGAACGAACCGGGCAGCCGGAACCTTTTGCGCCGAAATCGCAACGCCGGACTCGCTCAATTCCACGCCAAGCAACTCTGCGTCAGGATACCGCTGCCGAACGGCAGCGATCATATCGCCAGGGCCGCTTCCGATATCCAGAATGCGAGCGCCCTGTCCCCTGCCTTCTATACCCAATAAGGAAAAGATCATCTCGCGCCGATAATTCTGCGCAGGATTCTCCTCGGCGCTTTGGTGGTATTCCTGCCAGTGTTGATCCCAGTCGTCTTCTCTGGAGGATCTAGATGGAATAGATGTCACAACTGTCCTGCCCGTCCGGAAACGATATCGGGAAGCATCGCCAGCATCGACTCCCGCAAGGCCTCCCGCGTGTTGAGCCGACACGTCCAACCCAGGCTTCGAATCCGATCGGTGTTCAACCGAACGATCGGCACGTCGCCCTTCCATCCGCGATTGCCGCCGGTGTATTCGAGCTTTACTCGATCCGGGTCGAGTCCGGCGCATTCCGCGGCGAGTCGCGCAATTTCCGTCACCGTGATGTAATCCCCCGTCGCAACATTGTACGCGGCAAAGCGGTGAGGCGCTCGCTCCGCGGCCATCAGAACCGCCGACACCACATCACGAACGTGAATGTAGGATTTGCTTTGCGTGCCATCTCCGAGAATCCGAAGCTTCTGAGGATTCTTCAACAGCTGTCGCAGGAAATCAAATCCCACGCCATGGGTTTGCCGTGGTCCGACAACGTTTCCAAAACGGAAGACGCGGCCTGAGAATTCAAACATGTGACAGTAGGAACTGATCAGCGCTTCACCCGCAAGCTTGCTGGCGCCATACGTGGAGACCGGAACGACGGGACCGTGATCCTCGCCGATTTCCAACTCGCCCAGATCGCCGTAAATGCCGCTGCCGGATGCATACAGAATGACAGTGGTCCCCGAGCGGCGCATTGCCTCAACAACATTGTTGGAAAGGCCGGTCCCTTCGCGGAAGTCGATATCGGGCTCTGTCGCGGCGCGTGCAATGTCGGGATTCGACGCGAGGTGGATCACCGTGTCGTGTCCCCTCATTGCGTTTGTCAGGGCCTCGAGATCCTTGACGTCACCGCGAACGACAGCAAAACGCGGATCGCGAACGTGATCTTCGAAATGCCACTCGCGGCCCGAGGAAAAATTGTCGAAGAGAGTGACAGCCTTGATCGCAGCGTCCCCGAGCAGACGGTCCGTAAAGTGACTGCCGATGAAGCCTGCTCCCCCCACGATGAAATATCGTTCTGATTTCATTAGCGAACACAGACCGCAAACGTGTTCAGTCCGAACTTGTGAGAAAAGCACCGGATATTGCTGGGCAGGAAGCCGGCCCGAACCAGCAGCGGCCAGAAGTCCTTAACATCGTAGTAATTCTTGTGATCGTCCATTTCATCCTTCGGGCTCAGTCCGAGCCGGAATGCCGAATACTCAAGGAACCATTTCCCGCGCCACGACGGAACGTTGAACAAGCAGATACCGCCCGGCCGCACGATCCGAAAGGCTTCTTCCAATGCCCGAACAGGCTCCCAAAGATGTTCCAGGACCGAGACGCACATGACGACGTCAAGGCTTGTTGCCGGCACCGTGTTCAACACCGCGGGTAAAGTTCCTTCGATGGCTGTAACCTTCGATTGCTCCTTGAGGTCGGGAGCGATCGCCGAATCCACCAGTACGGCGCTTTCGATTTCGGGCAGAATGGTTCGGACGAATGTGGCGTGATAGCCGCAACCGAAATCTCCAATCCGCTTCCCTGCCAGGGAACCCACATAACGGCGAATCTGCCGAGCGGATAGCCAGACACCGAAACGGTCCACAGCCGTGGGTTTGTAGTCTTGTCCGAATGCGCGCTGCCGGTCGCCTTCCCGCAGGGCCTTAGTTCCGTCTGACATTTGCTGCCGCGGCGTGAAGCGCCAGTGTAAACGTAAAGTTCATAAAGCCGCCAATCACAAAAAGCAACCCCGCTACGGCAAGGTGATTCGCCGGGAAGACGGCATCGCCGGAAAGACGGAATCCCTGCCGAACATACTGCAGAACGAGGGGCACCGCCATGGCCGCTCCTGCGGTGAATGCGAGAGCGCTTAGGACGACGGCCCTCGTATAGGAGTACCTGCGAAGCCATTTCTTCCTCACGGCCCCGCTGTAATCGAAGAAGACCCGGGCGAGGGCCCCGACATAGAAGCCATGGAGCCCCAGGACCGAGATACTTAACCCAAACAGCATCCAATACAGCGAAAACGTAATGGGACCAATCTGCACTGGACCCAGCGTCATCGGCAACGTCAGCAACAGCCCCACGAAAAGCAGCACCAGACCCGGCCGAAAAAGAAAGAAGTCGGCGCCATAAATGAACATCGCTTTCAGATTGATCCATGCAGCTTGCCATGGCGAAAACCAACCCGACCGTTTGTGATGGCTCAATCGCCCTTCCTGGTCCTTCAAAAATCGGACTGGGACTTCAGCAGTTCGCAGCGACATGCGGACCGATTTGAGAACCATCTCCGACGCGTACTCCCAGGACTGCGACTGCAGATCCATGCGGATCAGGCCACTTCGTGTGATTCCCCGCATACCGCAGTGGATATCGGTGAAATTGCTTCCATAAAGAAAGTTCAAGATCCACGTCGTGAACGGCGTTCCGAAGTATTGATGCAACGGTGGCATCGAGCCCGGTTCGATATAACCGAGGAATCGCGACCCCATCACGTATTCGTAGTCTGCGCGAAAGCGTTCCATGAAGGGCTGAAGGATACGGAAGTCGTAAGTGCAGTCCGCATCGCCCATCAGGACATACTTTCCGCGAATAAAAGGAATGGCATCGATGTAGGCGCGTCCCAGGCCGCGTTTTGGCGTCTTCAGGACTCGCGCCCCATGGGAGAGAGCGATCTCGGTAGTCTTGTCGGTGGAACTGTCGATGATGAGGATTTCGCCCTGCACTCCCGCGCTCTTCAACCCCTCCTGGCACCATTCGACGAATTGCGCGATAGTGAGTTGCTCGTTGAGAGCAGGGATCACGATAGAAAGCTCAGGGGCTGCGACGTCGTTGACGGGCGTTAACAGGCGAGGCTCGTTCTCTTCTGTCTTCAATATCCAATCCACGGCTTCGTCCAGGGACTGTACGCGCGCATCCGGCGCCGATGACGGAGATCGCTCCTGATAGCCGCGGTCGATCCAGATGGTTCTGCATCCGGCGTTCGCTCCGGCGTCGATATCGCGCCAGCGATCTCCGGTGAAGTAACTCTGCCCAAGGTCGATTCCATATTCCTGGGCCGCGCGTGTGACCAGCCCCGGACGCGGTTTGCGGCAATCGCACGAGTCTTTGTCGTCGTGAAAACACGTGAGGACGTCGTCCACAGGCAGCTTGCTGCGAAGCTTTCGATGCATTTCATCGACGGCATCCCGCGTCTGGCTGCCGCGCGCAACATCCGGCTGATTCGTGACGACCAGCAGGAGAAAACCGCGCGCCTTGAGTCGCGCAAGGGCTTCTCCCGTTCCTGGAATAATCCGAAGGTCCGACGGAGTGGCCGGAGAATAGGGTTTCCCATCGCGAACAACCGCCTCGTTAAGGACGCCATCGCGGTCTAAAAATACGGCCCGACGGCCCGTTTGAGCGATCGCTGACACGCGTAGAGTCTAACGCAGAAGGAACTCGGCAGTATCCTGAATGCCCGCCGCAGACCCAATTTCGTAGAACCGTTCCCTGACCTCGAAGGCGGCCAGTTGCCCTTTGGAGAGCAGGTCCTGACAGACGGTGGCCAGATCGAGTCGCTGTCCTTCAGGAATATCGGCGAAGACCCTGCGCTGAAATGCCTCAAGCCCGTAATCGATGTGATGCATTGCCAGCATTCTGGCTTCCTTGTCGTAGCGGAGAATATCCGTTCCGTCGAATTCCACGTTGCTGGCGTCGAACTTTCCGTCGTTACGGTAGACCGTCATCAAGCCCTGGCGCTTGCTCTCGAGAAAAGCTTCCTGCACAGCACGGTAGTCGCAAGGCAGATAGGAGTCGCCATAGAGCACGAAAAACTGGTCCGGGAGCAATGCCAGAGCCCTGCCAATCGCACCGGCAGTGCCGAGAAGCACGGGACCATCGAAGGAGTACTCGAGCGAGAGCCCCAGCTCCGAACCATCGCCGAACCGTTCCTGAATGGCTTCACCGAGGTGCCCGAGAAGGAGGACAACCCGGTCGATGCCGTTGCGTTTCAGAAGCTGGAGTTGGTGCCACAGGAATGGCTGGCCTGCCACTTCGATCAAAGCTTTGGGAGTAGTGGCGGTGAGTTCTCCAAGCCGAGTCGCCATTCCTCCGGCAAGAATGACCGCAGGCATGAGAGGATTCATAGAGGATTCATAGGCGTACGTCCCCTCCTCTTGAGGAGGGGTGGCCGAAGGCCGGGGTGGTCCGGCCGGACGACACCTTTCGGAGCGCCTGACCACCCCGGCTGTTCCTCGCTTCGTTCGTCACAGCCTCCTCAACAGGAGGGGACATCTCAATCATGCGAGATAATCCTCGTCCCTTCGAAGTCAAACCGGAAGCGCACCTCCTTGAGCCCCTGTTCCCGCATCGCGTGCCGCAAGCGTGTCTTGTCCCCCGCATAGAACATCAGGAATCCTCCCCCACCGGCGCCGATTAATTTCCCGCCCAGCGCGCCGCTGGCCATGGCGCACTCGTACCACTTGTCGATGCTGCCATTGCTCATGCCAGAACTCCGCTGCTTCTTATGTTCCCAATGGACATTCATCAGACGGCCGAACTCTTCGACATCGCCCTCTTCCAGTGCCTGTTTGCTGTTGAAGCCGAGATCCTTGATGAAATGAAGGTTCTTCGTCATGTCGCCGTCTGCCTGGCGGCTCTTGTCATCCTGCTCCTTCAGAATTGAGGAAGCGGATCGCGAATAACCCGTAAAGAAAAGCAGCAGGTTGTCTTCGAGGTTGAACAGAGTTTCCTCAGAAATGCCGAGTGGCGCGGCCGTCACCGAACCATCCTTCCCAAATTCAAAACAGGTTACTCCGCCGTACGCGGCGATGTACTGGTCCTGCTTGCCGATCGGTTCTTTGAGCAAGTCGATCTCCACGTGACACGCCTGTTCCGCGAGCTGCGAGGGATGGATCAGATTCTTGCGATACGTGTGCAGGCCCTTGAGCAGCGCCGTTGTAAAACTGCCGGAGGAACCGAGGCCAGTACCCGAGGGGATATCGGCCATGCTCGTGATTTCAAGATTCCGCGCCTGGATCCCGACCGTTCGGAGCGCTTCACGAATGATGGGATGACGTATTTCGTCGATCGAAGATGCTTCCTCCATTTGCGAGTACTTCAACAGGAAGCCCTCGGTGAAGCGCGAATGAATATTGATGTAGACGTATTTATCGATGGCACCTGCGATGATAAAGCCACCGTGTTCACGGTAATAGGAGGCCAGGTCGGTGCCTCCGCCACCCAGGGAGATTCGCAATGGCGAGCGGGTAATGATCACGGGACAGATGATACCTCAGGCACCAGGAATGATGATGGGGACGCGATCTTTGAGAAACTGCCGTCCTTTCGGTGTGACCCGGATGATCGGACGGAAGCCTTCGCCACCATCGATGTAGCCTTCGGCGATAAGAAAATCTATTAACCCCACGATTGAGCGAATCGGATACTCCGAAAGAAGGCCGTACGTGGTCAGGGTGCGGAACCCCGCCACCGACGTCTCGCTGGAACCGGCCAGGATTTTTGCAATCTTCTCGCGGCCGAGTTGTTCGCTGGCCCGAAGAATGCAGGAGATTATTTTCAACGCGACGATTGTCGAGTCGCCGGAGGCAGGAGGCGTGCCGCTCTTGCTGGGATTAAGCTTCGGCGGCGCCGGGGCAACCGTGACTTCCCTTGAGGTTGCCGCGATCGACAGTCGCTTTTCGGGCGCGCAACGGCTGCAATTGTGGCAGTCGCGAACGTTATTCCATTCGCCGAAGTAACGCAGCACAAACGATCGATAGCAGTGCTTCTTGAAGCGGCTGGCGTACTGCAGCATCATCGCCAACTTGCGATGCTCGAAGTCCCGCCGCTTCTCGAGCTCTTCGAAATTGAAATCGCTGAGGTTCTTGTCTTTGGGCCGAAGAATGCGGACGCCCGAACCCGCCGCCGTGTGAAGCCGCTCGAGATATCCCGCGCGATGAAGAATCGTCACAGCGGAATGAAACTTCTGGTCCATACGGGCTGTCACCTTCCGCCAGACATCTCCAATAAGCACCGGCTGCCCCGCCGCGAGCAGCTTTCCGAACACTTGTTTCAGAAAGTCCGGAGCAGGATGACTCGCGTCGATGAAGAGTTCGGGGATCCATTTGTCGGCATAGCTGAAAAGCAGCAGTCCCCGAGCTGGCTGCCCGTCGCGTCCGGCGCGTCCAATCTCCTGGTAATAGGCTTCGAGGGAGTCCGGAATGTCGGCGTGAACGACGAAGCGCACATCCGAGCGATCGATGCCCATGCCGAAGGCGTTCGTTGCCACGATGATCCGTGCATCGCCCGACATGAAAGTTTCCTGCACGGCTTTTCGTTCGCTGACCGAAAGGCCCGCATGATAAGCCACCGCATCCACGTTGTTTCTCTTCAGTGATCGATGGATGTCTTCGACATTCTTGCGGGTGCCGGCATAGACGATGCCTGTTTCACCCCAGGCACAGAGGTCGACAATCGCGCGGACTTTTTCGGAAACTGTCGAAACCTCGCGCACCTCCAGATAGAGATTGGGGCGATCGAATCCGCTGACGATCTGCTCGGCATTGGGGATATCGAGTTGTTTAACGATATCGGCGCGAACGGCCGGTGTGGCCGTTGCGGTAAGCGCGACAACCGGAGGATGCCCGAGTTCTGCAATCACACGCTGCAGCCGGAGGTAGTCCGGCCTGAAATCGTGCCCCCACATCGATACGCAGTGCGCTTCGTCAACGGCAAACAGACTGATGCGCAGCTTCCTGATCGCGGTGCGGAATTCGTCGTTGTGAAATCGTTCCGGCGCGACATACAGGAGCTTGATCTCGCCGTTCGCAGCCTGATCCATCCGCTCGCGCTGCACGTCCCGCGGCACCGTGCTGTTGATGACATTCGCGGGAATGCCGGCTTTGTGTAGGTGGTCCACTTGATCCTTCATGAGAGCGATCAAAGGAGAAACAACCAGGGTAAGTCCGGGAAGCGCCAGGGCCGGCAACTGGAAACACAGAGACTTTCCGCTCCCCGTCGGCATCACTGCCACAACATTGCGTCCGGCAAGGACCAGATCGACGATCTGCCGTTGCGCCGGACGGAAGTCGTCAAACCCAAATCGTTCCCTGAGTAACGCGCCGACGTCCATAGCCTTCCAGCTTATGCAGAGGGCGGACAGGAGAGGGGCAGGCACGCGTCGAAACAAATCCTCTCTTTACGCGGCCGCTCGCTTTCGCTATCTTTGATAGGTTTCGCTGGGCCCAGGTAGCTCAGCTGGTAGAGCGCGGCCCTGAAAAGGCCGGCGTCGGCGGTTCAACTCCGTCCCTGGGCATTTTTTCTTGTCCGACAACGTCCAAAATCCAGCAAGATCCATACCCTCAATAGCTTACAAGAAACGGCCATCCATTTACGTCCAATGAGAAGTACTCTTATCCGATCACTTTTGATGGGATAAGAGATGGGATAAGCGCGCTGTAGCTCAATGCCAGTATGGAAATTTCACCCATCCTCGGTCGCGGTAGGTACCCAAAATCCGCTGAGGTTCGCAGCCGAGGGGCTACCTTTGGGACTCAGCATTCGCATGAGGCTCTTTGCCGGAATCTGCGTCTGCTGCTCTAGATCTTGAAAACCGACGGTTGCGTTCACGTAATCACGGAGCACCGCCTTGCCAGCCTCAAAATCGCCGGTGATGATCGCTTCTACGGCCTCGATGAGCAGGGCCTGGCGAAACTTCCGATCTCGCTGCGCCCGCGCCCGAATTGTTTCTTTGAAGTCGTGAGTCAGCGGCATTAATGTGCCTCCCGTTTCTTTCGGCGTTTCGATGCAATCGATCGCGGCGCATTTGAAGAACCTGACGCGGAGCAGTTGGCCATGCGTTTGGTTTATACACGCGCGTCAACGTTCTGATTAGCCCGCCTTAGGATCAGCTTACTTCCGGCCGGAGACAATCAGCACCTCCGCAGGAAAACTCAAGGCATTCCCGGTTGCATAGTTGCGGAACGCGTCCAGCGCCTGGTGCTTCAGGTCGGCCAGGGCGTCGGGAGGCAACGCAGCCAACCGTTGCCGCAGTTTCTCCGACATTTCCAGACGCAGATTCCAGAATTCCTCCACAGATGCGGTTATGTCGATTGAGAACCGGAACAAGCGTTCGATCACATCGCGGACTGCCGCTTCAGCCATCACATTTTTTAATTTACCGGGCTGCGCGAAGCGAAAGGCGTCCGGCGCGTCGGGAGGAAGTGGCGGCTCTGGAGCGAAGCGATCCACGACGCGCGCGAAACAGTAATGAAACGGGTTGTTGTCGGGAAAGTGCCATACCGCTAGCGCCAGCTTTTTGTCGGGTTTCAGCACACGGAGCATTTCTCGAATCCCGGCGAGAGGATCGGGAAAAAACATGACTCCGAAGCGACTGACTTCCGCATCGAAACGGCTGTCTGGAAACGGAAGGTTGTCGGCCGAGGCAACTTCGAAGCGCGCGTTTGGAATCGAGAGACGGGTCGACTCACGGCGAGCGGCATCAATCATCCCCGGGATGGGGTCGGTACCGATAACCTCGCCTTTAGGTCCCACGGTTTCCGAGACGCGCAAGGCAGGTTCTCCCGGTCCTGTTGCTACATCGAGTACGGAATTGCCGGATGCGACTTCTGCATCTGCAATCAGCGCTTCCGAAACGGGAGCAAACATGCGCCGGATGGTCTCGCGATGTTTCTCCCAGTACGGAGCGGAGTTGCTCCATCTTTTAATGACGTCTTCTTGTTGCGACATGCCGACATTCTACCGTCTGACCGACAAGAGATTGGACAGGAAGTTGTTACCGCCACAGCCGAACTGTAGCGGTCACTTTCAAAAGTGTTTCAGGCGAGCGCGGGATAAGCGCCCGATTTTGAGAATTCCGGTCCGATGTCGCAGAAGACGGATTATCTTTTCGGGCGGCACAAGGGCTGATCGTCTTCGATTCGTCTGACCGGCGCCGCATCGCTCAACCAAAAGGATTCTCGTCCGCACTGGGGCCATAGATCGATGGAACCGGCACATCGAGGAGTCGCAGGTAAACCGAGAGTTGACCGCGATGGTGATACCAATGGTTGAGCATGATGTTTCGGATGACGCCAATACGGGGCACGGAGAAAATCTCCTTGCCATTCCGTGTAAGTTTCCAGCTTGCCATCATCGCAGCGTCATCGAAGCCGCTTAGGATCAATTTCGCTTCATCGACGCTTCGAGTGAGAGTCGGAACGAGTTCCGAGGCGTTCGTCGCACTTGCCGGATTTGCGAAATCCGGCACCTCCCGTTCGGTCGTTTTGAGAATTGCCGCAATGCCTCCAGGAATTACGGCGACGTGTTGTGCAAGCTGTCCAAGCGACATCGATTTCGGATGCGGTCTCCAATCGAGTTTTTCATTCGGCACCCGTTCGAGTACTCGTTTCGTTGTCTCTGCTTCTTTCTCCAGTTCAGGAATAATGGAATCCACAAGTCTCATTTTGAACCTCCTTTGCGCCGGACCACCCGAACCTTGCCGCTCGCCCCTCCACCGCAGAAGAACTGATCGCGCCCATTAGACTCAAGACCTGAGACTTGGACTCCGGCTGGCATATCGATCCTTTCAACCACTTCTCCTGTCTGGAGATCGACTCGCCTGAGATCGCTTTCATCGCCCTCCCAGGTGGCATGCCACAACTGCCCGTCCACCCAGGTAACGCCAGTAACAAAGCGGTTGGATTCGATTGTTCGAAGGATTTCTCCCGTGTTTGGATCAACCTGATAGATTTTCCGCGCTCGATACTGTCCGACCCAGAGTGTTCCTTCGGCCCATGTGAGGCCCGAGTCCCCTCCATCGCCGGGTGCCGGGATCGTGGAGAGCACTCGGCCGGTTTTCGGATCGATTTTCTGAATGCGTTTCTCTGCAATCTGATACAGGTGCTTTCCATCGAATGCCGTTCCGGCCCTGGCAGCGACGTCAATCGAGCGCAGCATCCTTCCGGTGGACGGATCAATGCTGTTCAGCTTTTCTCCCGAAGCAAACCAAACCTGCTGGCCGTCATACGTCACGCCATGTACTCGGTCGGCGCCGGGAAACGGACCATACTCTCGGACTATCTCGGCGTGTGTTCGTTTCACGAGTTGATGCTAATCCCTGACGGAAGGAGAAGGGAGTAACAAAATCGTCGTGAATCCCGGAACAGGCGGCGTAATCCAACGCCGTGCGCGCGCCTGACCAAACGACTGCACCTTGCCCGCTGCCGCTAGCGAGTCGAGGGCTCTCTGAACGGAACGCTGGCTGGTACCAAGGGCGACCGCCAGGGCTGAACTGGACCAGGACTCCCCGTCAGCGAGAAAAGCAAGGATGTCACCATGTTTCTCCTCGACGGGCCGCGCCAAGACGACAATTTCACGCGCGCGCGTTGGTATGAGCGCAAATCCCCGCTTTGTTGCCGTGATGTTCGCCAGACCGAGAAGCTTCCTGCGGAGCCGACCTATTTCAACGCGGAGCCTCGCGCGATGCGATTCATCGACGTGTCTGGCTCCGAAGGTACAAGAAAGGAGTACATCTCTCGGAACATCCTCAGTCCACGCTTCGGCGAGCCCGCGAGCGAGTGCAAACAGGACGGGTCGTGTTGTGAGAGGAACGACCGCGTCCCCGTACCTGACGACATTGCGGCAGGCATCCACCACCAGCGTTTTCGAAGCAAGCAACGCTTCGACTTCGTCGAGCAGTAGTAGCCGCTCACTTCCACGGGAGGTCAGGCGGGCCGCCGGCGTGTTCAAGATGCGGGATGCACTTTCGACCTCTGCGGTCAGCGCAGGAATATTTGCTTTGTGTGCCGAATGTGCAGCCCGAGCCAATGCCGCCCGCGCCTCGCTCGTCCGCAGGCGCCGCAGGGCAATACCCGCGTGTACGAGGGCATGGACAGTTTTCCAGGTTGGTGGGAATGGTGTGGAATCGAAATCCTGAAGCAATCGCTCGGCGTCATCGAGACGTCCAATAAGAAGGAGACGCCGAACCTCGAGATACCGAGCATAGGCAGCGTTCAAGCGGTCGCCGCCTGCTTCGAGTGTCTTTCGCGCGGCGGCGAGCGTTTTCGGTGGCCAGCTCAGGTCGCGCGAGGCAAGTGCGATCTCAGCTTCAGCGACCACGCACCTGGCGCGCGCGACAACTTCTTTCGATCCGAACGCACGGCCGGCCTTTCGCAGAAGTTCCTTCGCTTTCGCGAAATCGCCCAACTGTGCCATTGCAATGCCGCGCAGCGCGAGCGCCGGCGGGTCGTCGAGCAGCGCGACTCGTTTCAGTGCGCCCAGCGGATCGCCCGCAGTCAGCGCGCGTGCGGCAGCCGCGATCAAAGGGTCCATTGGAATCCTGCCACAGTTGTCACTCCCATGCTTTCGATGCGCGGCGGTAAATGTAGCAGAGGAGGGCAACACAATGACAACGCACAAGATTGGAACGAAGGAAGAATGGCTGAGAGCTCGAATCGAATTGCTCAAGGCCGAGAAAGAACTCACGAGACGCAGCGACGAGCTTGCGCTCCAACGCCACGAATTACCGTGGGTACCCATCAACAAAGGCTATCGTTTCGAAACCGATGAGGGCGGAGCCTCACTAGCGGACCTCTTCCGGGGACGTTCGCAGTTGCTCGTTTACCACTTCATGTTCGGCCCCGATTACAGCGCTGGCTGTCCGTCTTGCTCGATGATTGCGGATGGCTTCAACGGCTTCGCTGTCCATCTCGCGAACCATGATGTCACGCTCACCGCGGTGTCGCGTGCGCCGCTGGCGAAGCTCCAGGCATACAAGCGCCGGATGGGTTGGGGCTTTCCATGGGCGTCATCGTTCGGCGGAGACTTCAACTTCGACTTCAGTGTCGGCATTACTGAGGAGCAACAACGCGAGGGGCCAATCGAATACAACTACAAACCGGGGAAGCCGTTAGGGGTCAAGACCTCGTTCCCTGAAGCTCTAGTCCGGTTCGCGGACACTTGCGGTACCGACGCGCCGACATACATTCGGGAGCGCCCGGGCATGAGTGCATTCGTTTTGGAAGAAGGCACTGTTTTCCATACGTACTCCACATACGCGCGTGGACTGGATGGCCTGTGGGGAGCCTATCAATGGCTCGATCGGGCACCCAAGGGACGCAACGAACCGGATGGAATGTGGTGGCGTCGACACGACGAGTACGGAAAAGGCAGGTCATGACCATGTGTCCCGCATGCGTGGAAAGCGCAGGAGTCGTGATCGCAGCGGTCGGATCCACTGGTGGAATTCTGGCCGTTTGCATCGGCAAGTTAAGAGGGATTTTTAAGAGGAGGAGTCATGGAATCCAGTAAAGGGTACGCGCCCGTCAATGGCCTCAAGATGTATTACGAGATCGAAGGAACAGGCTAGCCTCTCGTTGATGATCATCCTTTCCGTCCGTTAGCGATTAGCGAGTCGGACGGGCGAGCACGCCGCATGTGTCCTCGCGGAAGTTGTGGGCGACCGTTGCGGCTGCAAAAGGTGCGCGGCCTCAGACAATCGAGTCGCGCACCACAATCGACCCCGCAGTGAGCGTCCACGGGCACGTCGACGAATACGGTCACCCTGCTCACTTGCACCTGCGCAACACGTCGCTGGCGTTGGTGTCGCGAGCCCCGTTGGCCAACATCGAATCCTATCGAAAGCGAATGGGTTGGACATTCCCATGGTATTCATCGGCCGATAACGATTTCAATGTCGACTTCGGCCGCACGACTTCCAAGGGCGAAATGTTCGGACTCAGCGTTTTCCTGCGGGACGGGAATGATATTTACAGGACCTACTTCACTGAGCACCGCGGAGTCGAAGAACTCGGCAGCGTCTGGTCCTTTCTCGATCGTACGCCGTACGGCCGTCAGGAGGGATGGGAAGACTCTCCTTCCGGCTGGCCGCAAACAGCGCCATATACGTGGTGGCGAAGGCACGACGTATACTGACCCGGCCGGCTGGGGCCCTCATTTCTGAAATGGGTTCCTTACAACCCGCGCTGCAACTCTTCTTTAGGGCACCCTGAAGTTGCCATTTGTGGGTGGTACGATCGCCTTTTCCTTTGGCCGTTCGAGTTGCGGAATCCACTCGTACGGTATCCGATATCCGCGGTAAACGGCGTTTGGCGAATTGCCCGCAGTGAACAGCGGATTGATGTATTCCCAGACCACTTTGCCCTCTTTCGTCACTTCCATGAGCCGTCCACTGGCTCCCTCCGTTATCAAGGTATTTCCGTTCAGGAGCCGTTGAGCCCCGCTGATATTCGTACTGAAAAATCTTGGGCCGGCGTAGGACCAGACTAGCGCCAGCGTTACAGGATTGATCTCGAGCACACGGGACGTGGGGCGCGCGAATGAATTGGCTCCGTCTGGCGCGTTGGGATTCGAAAAGCCATAACCGCTGGCTCCTCCGTTGTCGAAAACCAGAAGATTTCCTGCGCCGGGCAGACCTTTCGGGATGAAATGAGCGTTGTGCTGGCCAATGATTTGGCGAATGGCGCGCAGCTCTTTGGATTCGGAAAAATCGGGGCCGAGACGCCAGACAATTTTGCCGTCCCGGCCGACAATTGCCAGAAAACTAGCCTGGCGGCTGCTGATGATGACATTGGTCGGTGCGAATCGCTGGTCCCCCTCGTCGAACCAGTGATTCGGTCCCACGTACGTTGCGGAATTCACGTGCAGCCAGTCGAAACTGCCTCGAGCTGCATTGGCTCCCGAAGCCGCTTTTATGGCTTTTCTGGCGGCGTCCGAGAAGCCGAACTCGTCGATATGATCGCTCGCCAGCCATTCCCAGACCACCTGTCCGTCCTTTGTAATCTCGATAATCCGGTCGTCTTCAAGCGCCGCATCGGCGATGTTCATGCGGCTGTCATTTTTATGAGTGAGTACCAGGGTCTTGTCCCAGTTGACTCCCGGCTGCACTCCTGGCGAATAATAGCCGGCGGGAAAGTCGTCGCGCTGCCAATCGTGGTGTTGACGGGCCGACCAGATCGTTCCGCCTTCTCGAGTCTGGATTTGTTCGGAGTGGTCGAAGCGCCAAAGCACAGTGCCTTCGAAATCCCGCTGGACGAGCTCCGTGGATTCCTGGTGTGGCGGATTGTTCCCGCTGGCGCCCATCACAATGCCGTTCGGAAAGACGCGCGCCGGTCCTCCGGCAGAATTGACAAAGCCATCCCACCGTTTGACAACGTTGCCATTCATGTCGATGACAATCACCGCCTGCGTGCCCAGGGGCGAGAGCACCGTATATCCATTCCACGTTTGGACTGGATCGTAGAGGGTTGTGCCCGTTGGATAAACAGTCTGTGCTGCGAAAACCCAACCGCAGGCAAACAAGAGCAGCGCACAGGCCCAGCCTCTGACTCTAACGATCATGAAATGCCTCCTGAGCCGGCACATTTTTTGCAGTCATTTCCTGCCCTCCGCGGCCTGTTTCATTTATCGCGAATTGCTCGCACTGCACGCGTAGCCGCGTCAACTGCGAATTTCCAACTACTGCCTGATGACGAACGATACCTGAATATGGCGCCATTCCCAAACGTCGGGACCCGACTGCCAGGATTTCGGTGTTGCCGCGGAGTCTGGGTCGAGGGATACCCTGCGCTGATCGCGGTGGCGAGATATTTCTCAGCGCGCACCGTCCTCTATCAAGCTAACGCAGAGATGATGTACTCGAGGAGATCGCGAGGATTGGGGCGACACCGCCGTCGGTTCGCCGAGCAATCGCGAGGTCGCCTGCCGGGAGCGGATGAAGCGTGAAGGCTAGCCCGTCCGCGCAAGGAAACGGCCAAGAATCTAACGGACCGGGGCAAACAGCGTACGAAGCGCTGCTAAACTAGGAGATGACGATCAAGAGAATGGACCATGTGAGCGTCGTTGTCGACGATCTCCCGGCCGCCGTTACCTTCTTCACTACCCTGGGCATGGCGCTCGAAGGCGAGATGCCGGTAGAAGGCCTGTGGGTGGACCGCGTCAACGGGCTCGAAGGCGTCCAGGCTGACATCACTATGATGCGGACCCCGGACGGCCACGGGCGGGTCGAGTTAACAAAGTTCCGCAACCCGGAGTTGGTTGGAGTCGAGCCGCCGATTGCTCCGCCGAACACGCTAGGCCTCCGGCAGATCATGTTCGCGGTCGAGGACCTCGACGACACCGTGGCCCGCCTGCGCACGCGGAGCCGAACTCGTCGGTGAAGTGGCCCAATACGAGGATAAGTACAGGCTCTGCTACATGCGAGGCCCTGCGGGAATCATCGTCGCTCTGGCCGAGGAACTCTGACGCGTTCCCCCTGTCGGGAAACCGGTGGCGCCTTACGCTCCTTCTACTCGATACGGTAAAGTCTGCGGCGTTCGTTACGAATCGGCATTCAGCCTCTCAGACGAGAGACGTGGCATTCCGCAAGAGCATAGGAGTTTTGAGCTGGTGCCGGGGTCAAGGATGGACCGGGACACTCGGCAAGCTCACATCGTTAGTGGAGGGATGACAACATGTCCAAAGTCCGCGTTGCCAACTTCGCCATCTCGATCGATGGCTACTCATCCGCCCCCGGACAGACTCGCGAAGAGCCGTTCGGTCCCGGCGGGATCAAGGTGATGGATTGGTTCTTCCCCACCGACACCTTCCAGAAGATGCAGGGGAAGAAGGGAGGCGAGACGGGGGTCGACAATGATTTCTCGATCCGCTCCATGGCCGGCATGGGTGCATGGATCCTCGGCCGCAACATGTTCGGCCCGATCCGCGGCCCCTGGCCCGATGACAGCTGGAAGGGGTGGTGGGGCGAGAACCCGCCCTACCACGTCCCCACCTTTGTCCTGACGCATCATGCACGCGCGCCGATCACGATGAAGGGAGGGACGGTCTTCCACTTCGTCACCGGCGGGATCAACGAAGCGCTCGACCTTGCACAGAAGGCGGCGGGTGATAAGGACATCCGCATCGGCGGCGGCGCCGCGACGGTCCGGCAGTACCTTCAGGCCGGCCTCATCGATGAGCTCCACCTCGCGCAATCCGGCATCATTCTAGGCGCCGGTGACTCAATCTTCGCCGGGACCGATATGCGAAGGCTGGGGTACGAGTGCGTGGAACGGGTCCCCGGGGAGCGAGCGACGCACCTGGTGATCAGGAAGATGTAGGGCCGGCCGTGACCATCGGGAGTGAGCATCATGGCGATCTCGACGCGCTGAAGGCCCAGTCCGGTGACGCGCCCGGCCCATTCTTCTTCGAATCACAAGCTGGAAGGTCGAGGACATTCGAAAGCTGATCGAGAGGCGGAGTACCAAGGTAAGCGAACAAATGAAGCGCAGTGCCTGACCAAGACAAGTCTCCGTCTGATGACGCCCGCGCGCTCGCTCCCCTTCGCAACGGATGAAGCTATGGCCGCACCGAGGCTCGGGGATTAGCTACCTTCAATCCGGTGGATGGTCGAACGGGGTTCGTCTTTCCATCGGTCTTGTTTCCGGTTTCCCTAATGTTCGTTCAACCCTCTCTCGCATCTGATAACAATATTTGACATGTTTCGTTATCAGCTTTACGCCTGAAGCAAGGTATTACAGCAGGAGATCGATGGATGAACTAACGATTGGCTGAGGAAAAGAAGTTCCGCTTTCCAGCGGCTGCTTTAGATATTCTTGGGTGGCCTGCGGGACGCGATATACGCGCGGGCTTCTTCGATCGAGGAAAATACCTTATCGCTCTTGCGGGAGTTGCACCATTGACAGCACAAGACGAATTCCGTCTTAGCGCCCTTCAGCAATTTGCTCCTGGGGACGAAATGGTCTTTTGTCGGACGACTTCGGTGATGATCCCATTTTATGGATCGAAGGCAATAGGTACAGGTGTAGGAATCGCCGAATTGAATTTCGATATTTGGTCCCTCGCCTATGCCCGAGCCGCTCGTCGTTCCGACACCTGGAGCTTATTCTGGAGATGGGCGAGCCTCCGAACCTTCGCCTCGATGGCTTCGAGGGATTCGGAACGCGTTTCGACGAATTCCACCGCCAGGAACCGTGGACCCTGCCTGACAATTCTTGCTCGCACGTAGAAGGACGATGCGTCGCACTGCAGCGAGACTTCCAGGCGATCGTCGATGGCCGAATTGCACGACGGGAATCCGGCAAGCTCGACTAGCGAGATGAGCGCTCCCGTAGAGCTGAAATCAAGGAGGGTCGCGGGACGATCATGTTCCAAATCATGAACCACGGCAATCTCCTCCCGCAAAAGAGCATACCGTTGAGAACGCCGCCTCTCATTAGCCATTCCGTCTCCATTCAGTGAGCGTGGTCGAACCGAGCCGGCCTAACTTACACGAACGGGCCAGCGGAGTCCAATACTGTTGTGGAATTCCTGTGGAAAAACCTGTCCTTAGTTGACGTAGGCCTCGTACATCCGCTGGCGCAGGAAAGCCCGGCGTTCTTCGAGTTCGTCGATGCGGCGACGGGTCTCGCCGCGGCTGAAATAGTCAAAGATCGCGAAGACCGTCATACCTCCGCCAATGAGGGTAAAAAAATAGCTGAATGCAAAAACGATGGGCACGGGATCGAGGACCCTCGTGAAAATGCCCAGGAGATGGAGAATCGACGCGACACTGCCCAAGGTCGCGCCGATGAGCATGCGGAGCCGGCAGTTCGTATACTTCCCCGCCAGGTTCATGATCTCCACCGAGACGGCCGCGTATTCCTGAGCGATCGCGTTGCGTTCACGCGCCGGACGCCGCACCATAGGCCGTTCCGGCAACGACTCATACTTCTCGACAAGCTTGTCGTATTCCAGGCGGCTCGCCGCGTGAGTCAGAGTTTCGAAAATAAAGTTGAACCGGCTCATCTGCTCGTGAGCCCACGCCTGCTTGTCCGGAGGATTCTTATCCGGATGATAGACCTTGGCAACCTCCTTGAACGCACGCTTGATCTCGGACACAGACGCGTCGCGCCCCACTCCAAGTTCGTCGTAGAATGTCTTCATCCGTGACATAAATGGCGCTAATTATCCCATTTGATAAGGTCGCCGCTATAGACATCTTCAACATTTCCGGGCGAGGTTTCAATCCGAAGTGCGCCAACGGGATTCAGGCCGCAAGTTACGCCCCGCACCGTCCGATATCCATCGGAAATTTCCACCCGGCGGCCCTTGGCAAAGCTCGAATATCGGGTCCACTCGGATACGACAAATGCGGGTCCGGAGTCCCGAAATCGATCCACGACAACCTCGAATTGCTCCAGGAAATCGACAAGAATGTCGAGGCGCGACTGATCGCGTCCTGAAGCAAGACGCAACGAAGTCGCGCGACCCGCAATCTCTTCAGGCAACGCCTGGTGATTCACATTGAGTCCAACGCCTACGACGAGCGAGTGGATCCGGTCCGTTTCCGCGTGGACCTCTGCCAGAATGCCCGCGATTTTCTTTCCGTCGACCAGAAGATCGTTGGGCCACTTGATATCGACATCCAATCGCGCGTTGCGCTCCACTGCGTTGTGCAGAGCCACGGCACAGCCGAGCGTGAACAGGGGAGCCAGGATCGAGGACACTTGCGGCCGCAACACCAGTGAAAAGTAAAGTCCGTTTTCCGGCTCGGAATGCCAGGAACGCCCGATGCGGCCGCGGCCGGCCGTCTGCGACTCGGAGAGAATCAGGGCGCCGTCCGGAACAGTACGGCCATGAGCCAGCATCCGCGCGGCGAAGGCGTTTGTGGAGTCCACGGAATAGAAATGGAAGAAGCTGCGGCCCAGTGTGTGTGTGCGCAGGCGCGGGCGAAGGATTTGCGGAAGCAGAATATCAGGAATGCGGGTGAGGCGGTATCCGGTGAAGAGTTCGCCGCGAATCTCCGCGCCTGCAGCGCGAAGCTTCTCGACCCAGCGCGCCAATGTCGAGTGCGAAACACCGAGATCGCGGGCCAGCTTTTCGCCGGACACCGCGATCGTCATGTTGTGCATCAAGGCAAAGAGGAGTTCGTCAAGCTTTCGATCCAATGGGTCACCTGCAGATGGATATCCACAGCCGGCGGAGAGTGGGTCAATGCCCCCACGGAAATCCTGTCCACGCCGGCCTCTGCGAAATCCCGAATCGTGTCGAGAGTTATCCCCCCGGAAGATTCCAGGGGAACGCGGCCGGCGCATAAAGCGACAGCTTCCCGCGTCTGCGCCGGAGTGAAGTTATCCAGAAGAATCATGTCCGCACCGGCCTCAATCGCCTCCGGAACGTCGTTGGGGGCCGGAATCTCCACTTCAATTTCGATTTGAGGTCGTGCTGCCGCTCGGGCGGCCCTGATCGCGGCACCGATCGATTCATGAAATTCAAGATGGTTGTTCTTGATGAGAACCGCATCGAACAATCCCATGCGGAGGTTCACTCCGCCGCCGCATACGACGGCATACTTGTCGAGCAACCGCAAACCCGGCGCCGTCTTTCGGGTGTCGGCAACGCGCGCCTTTGTTCCATTCACCCGATCCACGTATTCGGAGGTAAGCGTCGCAATTCCGCACATTCTCTGCAGCATGTTCAGCGTGACGCGTTCGGCGGCGAGAACAGACCTGGCCGAACCGCGGACCTCGGCGATCGCAGTTCCCTTTTCGACGTGATCGCCGTCTTCGCACAGTGTTCGGTATTGAAGATTCGAATCGACAATCGCCAGGAGGCGTTCCACAACGGCCAGGCCGGAGACGACAAGGGATTGCTTCGTGGTGTATCGACCGAGGGCGAGAGCGGATTCCGGAACCGTTGAGGCAGATGTGATGTCGCCCGCGCCGAGATCTTCGCGCACCGCAGCGCGGAGAACGTCGTCGATGGACTGAAGATCCGGGGAATTGGGTTTCATGGACAAAGTATTCGCGCGAGTGTCCCCTCCTGAGTCAGGAGGGGTGGCTGCGACATCAAGAAGACCTCGCGCAAGCATCCAAAGCGGAGCAGACGGGGTGGTTCCAAAGCCGAAATGTTTAGAGAATGCATTCCGAAGCCTTTCGGCTCGGGAACCACCCCGTCCGCTCCTCTCGATGCTTCGCGATATTTCTTTGGTCGCGGCCACCCCTCCTGACCCAGGAGGGGACACCCTCGTGAATATGTCATCTTAATCTCAAGGGATCCGGTCGATCCCTGACTTCAACTTACCAGCCTGGGCGAGGTAATCTTCGCGCCGCGATTGATTCTCTTGCACAACTTCCGCAGGCGCTCTCTCGAGAAAACTAGGATTCGCGAGCTTTCGATCCAAACTGTCGATTTCCTTCTGAACCTTCTCCAGTTCCCGGCTGAGTCTTGCTCGTTCCGCATCATAATCGATCAAATCGGCAAGAGGAACTTCCAGAGAGCATCCGGCCGCAACAGCCTGCGCGGCCAGCTTATCGCCCGACAGCTGCGGCACAACGTCGAACTGATTGACGTTCGCGAGTTTGAAAATGTATTCGCGAGCGCCGTTCAGAAGAGATGCAATTATCGGCTCCCGAGTCGCGATCCGAACCGTGACAGGTTTCTTGGTATCGACGTTCATTTCGGAGCGAATATTTCGAACCTTCACAATGACATCTTGAACCAAATCCATTTGCGAATCCGCTTCCGGATCATGGAGGGCGTCGTCGCGTTGCGGGTATGGAGCGATGACGATGGATTCGCCGTTATGCGGAATCGTCTGCCAGAGTTCTTCGGTAATGAACGGCATAAAGGGATGCAAAAGCCGGAGGGTACTCTCAAACACAAATAACAGCACAGGTTTCGACCGCTCCGGATGCAGCTTAACCATCTCCAGATACCAATCGCAGAACTCATGCCAGAAGAATCGATAGATCGTCCGCGCCGCTTCGTGCAAGTTGTATTGTTCGAGCGAATCGTTGGCCTCCCACGCACACAAATCGAGGCGTGAGAGAATCCACCTGTCCGCGAGAGACAAGTCGGACTGCTTCAGAGTTGCGGCGGTGGCAAGCCGGTCGCCTTCCTCAAGATATCGGAAGATGAAACGTGCCGCGTTCCAGACCTTGGTGGAGAAGTTGCGATAACTTTCCAGTTGGTCTTCTGACAGCGCAATGTCCGTGCCCGGCGCGCCCATTCGGGCGAGCGCGAACCGCACCGCGTCCGTTCCGTATTTGTCGCAGAGCGCGAGCGGATCGACGACGTTGCCTTTCGACTTCGACATCTTCTGCCGCTCTGCATCGCGGATGATGCCGGTGATGTACACGTCGCGGAACGGAACCTCGTCCATGAACTTGATCCCGAACATCATCATCCGGGCAACCCAGAAAAAGATGATGTCGTAGCCGGTGATCAACAGGGCGCCGGGGTAGAACGTCTTGAGATCTTCCGTTTGGTCCGGCCAGCCCAGTGTCGAGAAAGGCCACAGCCCCGAACTGAACCACGTATCGAGAACATCGGAATCCTGCCGCAGTTCCTGCGATCCGCACTTCGGACACTTTTCAGGATCGACCTTCGAGACGATGACTTCACCACAGGCGCAATACCAGGCGGGGATTCGATGCCCCCACCATAACTGCCGCGAGATGCACCAGTCACGGATGTTGCGCATCCATTCGAAGTACGTATTGGCCCAGTTCGCAGGGACGAATCGCGTTCGCCCCGTTTCCACGGCCGCGATCGCCGGATCGGCCAGCGGCTTGATGCTCACGAACCATTGCAGCGACAAGAGCGGCTCGACAACCGTGGAACAGCGCTCACAATGGCCGATGCTATTGGCAAGGGACTCCACCTTGACAAGCAATCCCGCGGCCTCGAGATCCTCGACTATTTTTTTGCGCGCTTCGAACCGATCCAGGCCTGCATACGCTCCGCCCGCAGCCGTGATCCTGGCGTCTTCCCCAATCACACTGATCTGTTCGAGGTTGTGCCGGTGGCCCATATCGAAATCGGCGAGATCGTGCGCAGGAGTAACCTTCACCACGCCTGTTCCAAACTTCGGATCGACAGCGGCATCCTGAACAAACGGCAGTTCCCGGCCAACCAGCGGAAGCACAACCGCATCGCCGACGTACCGGGTATATCGCTGATCGTCAGGATGAACGGCGACTGCCGTATCCCCGAGCATGGTCTCCGGCCTTGTGGTTGCGACTTCGACGAAAGCGGCCTCGCGGCCCGGCTTTGCCTTGAGCGGATATCGAATGTGATAGAGCTTCGAATCGGATGTCTGGTACTTGACTTCAAGATCCGAGAGCGCAGTCAGGCAACGCGGGCACCAGTTGATGAGACGCTTGCCTCGATAAATCAATCCCTCTTCATAGAGCCGGACGAAAACCTCGCGGACTGCCTTCGACAAGCCTTCGTCAAGCGTGAACCTTTCACGCGACCAATCGCACGAGGAACCGATCCTGCGAATCTGATTGAGAATGATGCCGCCATATTCCTTCTTCCAGCACCAGACGCGTTCGACAAATTTTTCGCGTCCGAGGTCGTGGCGGCTTTTCCCTTCCTTGCGAAGCTCGCGCTCCACGACATTCTGTGTCGCGATGCCCGCGTGATCCATCCCGGGCAGCCACAGCGTGTTGAAACCCTGCATGCGCTTGCGGCGGACCAGCACGTCGTGCACAGTGTGATTGAGCATGTGTCCGATGTGCAGCGAGCCCGTGACATTGGGCGGCGGCATGACGATGGCAAACGCGGGCTTGTCGGAAGTCGAGTCTGCGCGAAAATATCCACGCGACTCCCACCAGCCATACCACCGGCTTTCCACTTCCTGTGGATTGAAATTCTTCGCAAGTTCCAGCTTCATGATTGTCTCTTGAGTTCTTCCCGGAGGACTTTCGAGGTGATCCCGGGTACGACATCCCAAGCGACGCTCTCGATAACCTGCGTTGTGAGCTTCTGAATCACGCGGTCGGCAATGCGTTCGATTTCCTCATCACTGACGGAGAGCGCAGAGGGTTCATCGACGCCGGCGGGCTGAAACAGCTCGCCAAGACCCAGAAGATCATCCGCAAAGAAGGCATCCGTTGTGCCAACGGACATCGGCACGTTTTCGCGAACGGGAAGCGTAACGGTCGCCGCCATGGGCTCACCCACCGGTTCCGGCCTGGACTCCGTCGCGGTGTCCAGCATGGGCTCCGCGTTGGCCTCCAGCGGGAGCTCCGGGCGGGCATCCGGCTCCGACTCCTGCACCGGAACGGGGATGGGCACGGGTTCCGGAACCCGCACGGGCGCGCTCTCGGTCGCTTCCCGTATCAACGACATCACGAGATCCACGAGAGCCCGGGGTTCGAACGGTTTTGTGATATGGGCCGCGGCACCGACCTTTTGAGCGGTGCCTTCATCGAACGCGTCAAATGCGCCGGCGAGAAGAACCACGGGAGTCGCAGAAAGTTCGGAATGATTCTTGATGTAGGCGCAGACTTCGTATCCATTCTTGCCGGGCATGTAGATATCGGTAAGAACGAGCTGAGGCCGGAGTTCATCGAATTTTCGTATCGCAGCGTCGCCATTACTGACGGCGACAACCTCGACGCTCGAGTCGGCGAATGTCTGAGCCACGAGTCGCTGGATGGTCGCGCTGTCGTCGGCGAGCAGAATGACGCGTTTCACTGCTCCTTCACCGGATCGATCGATAACTTGCCCCCCTTATCCCTGACAGAAGCCGCACCCGTTTCGGTCGAAATACCGGAACTACTGCCTTTGATCACTCCGAAGCTCAGCCATCCCAGAACTCCCTTGCTCTCGGGTTGCTGCTGCTGGCGCGCACGGTTTAACGCAATCGGATTGGGATCCGGGACTACGGCTTTCAACTCCACGAGGTTTGCCTTGGCATCCTTCACCAGATCCGACAAAGGATAGTCACGCACGATCTGCGAGTAGTAGGTGATGCTTTCCTGAGGAAGATCGACCTTGCGCTTGGATTCTGCGAGAAGAAACAACACGCGATCCATCCCCGCAAAGTCCGGATACTTCTTGGTAATCTCCTCGCAGCGATCGATAACCGCGACATAGGCATGTCGCAGAAAGTATTGCTTGGCCGGTCCAAAAATGCTTTCCGCCAGAATCTCCTGAATTTCCCGCAGTTTTTCTTTCGCTTCATTCAACAGCGGGCTGGAGGGGTAATTGTTGATCATGGCCGTCAATTCGTATTCGGCCAGCCGTGCCTGAGTATCATCCCGATCCGGTTTCTGGAGTTGCTTGATGTGAGTCATGGCGATCTTAAGTTGTGCGTCGTCCGTAAGATCGTTTTGTGGGAAGAATGTGATGAAGGTCCGATATTCCGATTCGGCCGAAACCAGGTTCGAATGGCCGCTTTCGAGGTAGAAAGATTCGGCGTAAGCGTATTTGGCCTGCGGTGCAAACTCGCTGTCCGGGTAGGTCTGCATCAGCGTTTGAAGATCCAATCTGGCTGCAGTGAAACGGCTTTTTTGCAGGAATTTCATTGCGGCTTCGTAGAGATCGCGGTCCCTTTCGGTAATATTCGGATTATTCGTAACCTGAACCTTCTTGCCGCAACCCGACAGAGTCACCAGCAAGGCTATAACCAGCCATCTGCGCATTGAAAAAACCTCTTTAAACAACCCCTGAATCATAGCCGACGCGGGAGGCTATTGCCAGCATCTCCTTGACTTTACGAGCAGGATCGGGATCGTTGAATATAGCCGATCCGGCCACGAGAATCTGCGCTCCGGCTCTAATGATCTCGGCCATGTTGGGAATATCGATCCCGCCATCGACCTCGATCACGCACGCAAGCTTACGTCTATCGAGGATCTCCCGGGCACGGCGAATCTTTTCCGTGACATAGGGGATATATTTCTGGCCGCCGAAGCCTGGATTCACACTCATGATCAGCAGCAGATCTGCAACTTCAAGAGCATGCTCGATAGTCGAAAGCGGTGTCGCAGGATTAATAGACACTCCGGCGAGCACATTGTGAGAACGGATAAAATTCAGGGTCCGATCCAAATGGGGGGTAGCCTCGGCGTGGACGGTGACAATGGAGGCTCCTGCAGCCACGAATTCCGGGATGTATTTATCCGGATCCGAGATCATGAGGTGAACATCCAAAGGGATTGTCGCCACTTTCTTGAGGGACTTCACAACAGGCGGACCGATCGTAATATTGGGCACGAAATGCCCGTCCATCACATCCACGTGCAACAGCTGCGCTCCCGCCTCCTCGACTAATTTGATGTCTTCGCCGAGGGCGGCGAAGTTGGCCGAAAGGATCGAAGGGGCAATGCGTACGTTCATATTCTTGTTTGGCCGCTCATTTTCCTTGAAGGCTGCGCCCTATTCTTGGGGTTTCGCGCGGGCTTGCATTACTTCATGGTTTCGCCCTATCGGGCTCAGATTCGCTCCGCTCATTGACTTACTTCCAAAAGGATCGTGTCATTCTTAGCCAAACGGTGGCCAGCCTGGGGCCTTTGCTGCGTCACGACACCCGGAGCGACCCTGGGGTATTTGCGGTAGGTTTGCTTTCCAAGTTGAAACCCCTCGGCACGGGCCCTCGCTGCGACTACATCTGCCGGCTTGCCGACCAGATCCGGCATCACGAAATATTGTTCGATTGGACCTGCGGACAGCAGAACGTTCACGGCCGGATCTGCTCCTTCCTGCGAACCCGGCAGAGGCGATTGCTGCTGAATCGTCAACTGATCGCCGGTGGCCGTACGCGTAACCGAGGTGTTTCCCAACGTAAAGTTTCGTTGCGCGAGCGTGAGCTTCGCCGCACGAATACTTGATCCTACAAGGTTGGGAACCGCGTATTTGCGATCTCCGGCAGAGAGCAGTACTTTCACGCTCCTGGTTGCCTTCAGGCGCGTTCCGGACGGCGGATTCTGGTCGACAACGCGTCCCGCAGGAACATTCGGGATGAATCGTTTGCTCGCCACCCGGAGCAGCAGCTTGTTGTCCTCGAGAACCTTTCGAGCCTCGTCTTCAGTCTTCCCCATCAAAGGCGGCACTTCCACTTCGGTGCCCCGAATCGCAAGCCGCATTGCGGTAATCGCGCTGATCCCGCCCGCAACCACGAGAATTGCCACCATGAGAGCGATGCTGGAAAACCGGGAGAGCTTGTCGCGCGCGCGTTCAACCACAGGATTGATTATCCGTCACGCAGAGGGACACCCGGCGAAATTTTTGGGCACGCGCCCCCTCCTCCTCAAGAGGCGGGGACGAACCGCTCTCCCGATACCACTCTCAAACCATTGATGAAGTCTGCACCAGTCTGAGGCTTCTTGTTGGGAAGCTGAATCTCGAGAACCTCGAGCAGTACGCCGTCACCGGCCCCCACCGAAAGCGATCTCTGTCCCAGCACGATCGTCCCGGGTTCAATGCCTTCCGTTCCCCGCTCCCCCACCCTCGCCTTCAGAATCTTGCAAACCATCCCTCGAAACTCCGTTTTGCTGCCGGGCCACGGATGGAATGCCCGCATGCGGTTGTAGATTGACCGCGCAGGAAGATTCCAGTCGATCACGCCGTCCTGCTTCATGAGAATCGGCGCCAGCGTCGCGCGAGCGTGGTCCTGCGCCATGGGTTCAAGTGTACCTGCGAGAATGCCCGTCACCGTTCGTTTCATGAGATCGCCTCCCAAAGCGGACAGCCGCTCGGACAACTGCCGAATCGTTTCATCGGGATCGATCTTCGTTTTCTCGCAAGCGTACACAGGACCCGTGTCGAGCCCTTCATCGAGTCTCATCACGCAGACACCGGTCTCGCGTTCTCCATTTGCCATCGCCCATTGAATCGGCGCCGCGCCGCGATAGAGAGGAAGCAACGATCCATGCAGATTGATCGCGCCGAACTCTGGCAACCCCAGCAGCCAGCCCGGAAGCAGTTTTCCATACGCGACAACCACCAGCAGATCCGGCGCCAGTTCTGTGAACAGCCGGCGGGCTTCATCGTTCTTCAACGTGGTGGGCTGGTGCACCGGAAGGTGCAGCTCGAGGGCTTTGGTTTTTACGGGCGGCGGTTGCAGGGTTTGTCCCCGGCCACCGGGCCGGTCCGGCTGAGTCACGACGGCGGCGATATTGTGTCCCGCATCCAGCAAGCTCTGAAGGATGGGAGCCGCAAAGGAGGAAGTGCCGGCGAAAACGAGTCTCGGGGAGGCGGTCGTGGCTATCGCTCCTCTTCCTCTTTATCCCAATCCTTCTCCCACTCGCCTTGCTTGATCAGCTTGCGAATCTTGCGCTTGATCATGTCGCGCTTGAGAAAACTCAGGTGGTCGAGAAAGAACTTGCCGTTTAGGTGATCCATTTCGTGACAGAAGGCGCGGGCCAGAAGGTCCTTTCCTTCGATTTCGATGTCCTTGCCGTTAAGATCGACTCCCCTCAACACGACGATTTTGGGCCGGAGAACAGCGGCGCTGAAACCGGGGACGCTCAGGCAACCTTCGTCTTCGAACTGTTCGCCGTCAGCCGCAACAATTGTGGGATTGACGATCGTGAGCAACTGGTTGCGTTTCTCACCTGCGGAGGGGTCCGTGACCAGAATTCGCTTGGACACCCCGACCTGATTCGCAGCGAGACCCACGCCGGGCGCCTGGTACATGGTTTCGACCATATCCTTGACAAGCTGAATATCAGCATCGGTAATGTTGGTGACGATTTCCGCGGGTTTCTCGAGGACCTCGTCCCCCAGAAGGACTATCGGACGCAGCATGAGTTCAATTGTGCCTCAATACGCACGCAGTTGCTCCATGTATCCGGCGTAGTTGCGCGAGGTCTCCTCCATCGAATCACCGCCGAACTTTTCGAGAAAGGCGCGAGCCAGAACCAGCGCCACCATGGTCTCGCCGATGACGCCGGCGGCAGGGACCGTACAGGTATCGGAACGCTCGTGTTGCGCCACAAAGGGTTCCTTCGTGATCATGTCCACCGAGTTCAGCGCCTTCTTCAATGTGGGAATGGGTTTGAGATATCCGGTAACGCGAACCTCTTCGCCATTTGTGATGCCGCCTTCGATTCCGCCGGCACGATTCGTAAGGCGGTGGAATTGCCTTCCCGCGGGGTCATAAACGATTTCGTCGTGAACATTGGATCCTTTGCTGAACGCCGCGCGAACCCCGGCTCCGATCTCGATCGCCTTCACGGCGTTGATGTACATCATGGCCTGGGCCAGCTGTCCGTCGAGGCGGGTATCCCATGCCGTGTGCGATCCAAGGCCCGTCGGTACTCCGCGAGCGATTACTTCAAATGTGCCGCCGATGGTGTCGCCTTCCTTCTGTGCTTTTTCAATCTCCTTCACCATCAGGTCGGAAAAACTGGCGAGGGGACAACGCACGATGTCGTCGTTGCGAATGGACTCCAACTGCTCCCAGGTGACTGCAAAGTCTGATGGCACGCTTACGGTTCCAATCGCGGTGGTGTAGCTGAGAATCTCGACTCCGAAGGCTCGCAGGAAAACCTTTGCCAATCCGCCGGCGGCGACGCGCATGGTCGTTTCGCGTGCGCTGGAGCGCTCAAGAATGTTCCGGGCGTCAACGTGATTGAACTTCAGCGATCCGGCCAGATCCGTGTGTCCAGGCCGCGGACGGGTGACACTGCGTTTTTGGGCGGCTTCCGGGGAAACCTCGCGGACGGACATGGTTTCTTCCCAATTCGGCCAGTCGCGGTTCTCTACCACCATCGCAATGGGTCTTTTTTTTTTTTTTGAATCGCGAACCACCGAGAGAAACCGTACCTGATCCTTCTCGATTTTCATGCGGCCGCCACGGCCATACCCGCCCTGACGGCGTTTCAGTTCGTTATCGATGAAGTCGAAATCGACCGGGAGGCTTGCCGGAAGTCCCTCCACCAGGGCGATCAAAGCCTGGCCGTGAGACTCGCCGGCCGTGCGAAAAGTCAGCATCGATCGGAGTATACGGGAAAACTCCAATGCCCGTAACGGCTTGACCCCAAAAAAACGTTTCCGTAGGATGCAGACAATGCCGTTCAGCCTGCGAGCCGCTGTAAAGGACGTTCAAGACATCTCTTACCTGACGGCACGAGCCTTCATAGGCGCCTTCCGGCGTCCGTACTATCTCCGCGACATTATCAGCCAAATGGACTCCATCGGAGTGGGATCGATACCTGTGGTCACGCTTACAGGCTTCTTCACCGGCGCGGTGCTCGCCCTGCAATCGGCAAAGACGCTGTCGACGTTCGGCGCCGTCGGACAAACGGGAACGGCAGTCGGGATTTCGCTGGTTAAGGAACTCGGCCCCGTTATCGGCTCGCTCATGGTTACAGGGCGTGCCGGCTCGGGCATGGCGTCGGAACTCGGATCGATGGTCGTGACGGAGCAGATCAATGCGATGCGCGCTCTCGGCACGGACCCGATTAAAAAGCTGGTGGTGCCGCGAGTCCTGGCGAGCACATTGATGATGCCGGTTCTCACCATCATCGCGGATACATTCGGCATCCTCGGCGGACTCGTGATCGCGAAGTTTTCCATCCGTATCAGTTCGGCACAGTACTTCAGTTCGGCGTGGAATGGACTGAACCCGGGAGACATCGTTGGCGGACTCCTCAAACCTGTGGTGTTCGGTTTGATTCTCTCCCTGGTAGGGTGTCATTGCGGACTGCGGACCCAGGGAGGCACTCAGGGAGTGGGCCGGTCCACAACCCAGGCCGTGGTAGATGCATCCGTCCTGATTCTGCTCTTCGACTTTCTCCTCACGAAAGTCATCCTCATCTACACGTAAGCGGGTCTTACATATGAGCGGATTTTCCATTGAGATGAAGGATGTGAAGAAGGCCTACGGCGATCATCAGGTCCTCGATGGCGTCTCCTTCCGATTGCGGCCTGGGGAGACGAAAATTATCATTGGCGCAAGCGGCTCAGGAAAATCGACGATTCTCAAGCTGCTCATGGGACTCGAAAAGCCGGATGAAGGGCAGATCTTTATCGATGGCGAAGAAACGACGCATCTGAACGAGCGCGAATTGGTCCGGATTCGGCAGCGTATCGGCATGGTATTCCAGGAGTCGGCGCTCTTCGATTCCCTGAACGTCCGGGAGAATGTCGCCTACAGGCTGTACGAACTCGGAACCGACGAGATGGAAATCGAAACACGAGTTCGAAAGAGTCTCGGGTTTGTCGGCCTGGAGGACGCGATTGAGAAAACGCCTTCGGAGCTGTCGGGCGGCATGAAACGCCGTGTAGCGCTGGCTCGTGCCTTGATCAGCGAGCCGGAGATCATGCTGTACGACGAGCCGACAGCAGGCTTGGACCCGATAACGTCCCGAAAGATAAATCAGCTGATTATCGCCCTGCGGGATACGAGCAACGTGACGGGAATATTCGTGACGCATCGCATGCGCGACGCCTTTACGCTGGCCTCAGAATACGCGATCAATGGAGACGGCAACCTGACCTTTCACAGAGAGGGACAGGATCTGTGCATTGCGAATACCCGGTTCCTGCTGCTGCGCGACGGAAAGATCATCTTCGAAGGTCCGGACGAAGTACTGAGAAGATCCCAGGATCCCTACATCCAACGGTTTCTTGCATAATCGCATAATGGAGGACTATCCCCATGGCTCAGAGAAAATCGCTCGCATGGTCAGAATTGAAGGTTGGAATGATGGTCATCGCAGCCTTCGTGCTGCTGGCCATTGCCGTGCTTCGGGTGGGCGGCACGACCAGCTTCTTCGGAAAGACGATGAAATTCACGGCGTTCTTCGCGTCCGCAAATGGACTCCGTGAGGGAGGAGAAGTCTGGGTCGATGGAATCCTCGTGGGCAATGTCGATTCCATCACTCTGAATAAAAACCCGGATCCGAAAAAGAGAGTCGCCGTCGTCATGAAAATCGATGACAAATACAGGGACACGATCAAAGACGATTCGGTAGCCGGCATCGGCTCTATCGGTCTGCTCGGGGACAAGAACGTGCAGATCTCGAGCGGAACGGACAAAGGGACACCTCTCGCCGATGGGGGAGTCATCCGGGGAGAGGAAGTCGGAAACATCAACCGCATCATCACAGGCACGGATGACCTGATCGAAAACCTCAACCTCCTGAGCCAAACGGCGGTCAACATTTCTGAAAACATCAACCAGGGCAAGGGAACGCTCGGGAAGTTACTCAACAACTCGGAAATCCACGACAACATGAACGCCGCCGTGCTGGAGATGAAGACGCTGATTACAGACATCCGCACAGGCCCGGGAACAGCCGGCAAGCTGATCACCGACGACACCCTGTACCAGCGCCTCAGCGGCTCGGTCGACCGCATGGACTCGCTTCTTGCCAAGATCGACCACGGCGATGGCACAGCCGCAAAGCTTCTCAACGATCCTTCGATCTACAACAAGGTCGACCAACTTCTTGCAAGGGCTGATGGCATTATGGATCGCGTGGATCGCGGCCAGGGGAGTTTGGGGAAACTAATCAACGACGACGGGTTCTATAATGACATCCGGTCAACCATGGGCAAAGTGAACGGGCTCGTCGACTCCATTCAGAGCGGCGACGGCACGGCAGGCAAGCTGATCAAGGACCCGTCCTTGTTCAACAGTCTGAACCAGGCGGCATCGGAGATTCAGAAGCTGATGTACGATATCAAGCAGGATCCCAAAAAGTACCTGACGATCAACTTCAGATTCTTTTAGAATCATCAAATTACAGAGGCCTTCAATGAGTACAGCAGACCCGAGAAAAAAGCTTGAGGAAGAAATACAGGGGCTGGAACGGGAGCTCCGAGACGAATTGCCGAAGGCCCTGAAACTGGCCGCCGCTCTTGGCGATCTCAGCGAGAATGCCGACTACTCTGCCGCCCGGGAGCGGCAGGACTTCGTGAGAGTGCGGCTGAGCCAGCTCAAGCAAAGGCTGGCGGATCTGTCCCTCGTAAATTTCGACAAGATCCCCCACGACCGGATTTCCCTGGGTTCGACTGTGGTCCTGCTCGACGTCGACAAGGGCGAGGAAGTTACCTACCGCCTGGTGACAAGCGAAGACGCCAATGCCCCCCAGGGGCTGATTTCCACCACGTCTCCTATCGGGAAGAGTCTGCTGAACAAGAAGCAAGGCGACGAAGTGGAAGTAAAAATTCCAGCTGGCAGCCGGAACTTCGAAGTTATTCGGTTCACAACGCTTCACGACCAGAAAGGCTGAGCGTGGCGGGTACTTCCATCAGCGGAATTCTCGGCGTCGTTGGCAAAGCGATTCTCAACGCCATCGTGAACCCGCTCTCGGCCCTGCGTGTAAATCCGAACATCCTCACGCTGATAGGCCTGGCCATCAACATTCTTGCGGCTATCCTTTTCGCGAAGGGCATGTTTACTCTCGCCGGCCTGGTTGTGCTCTTTGCCAGCATCTTCGACATGGTGGATGGAGAAGTCGCGCGAAGAACAGGACGTGTGACAAAATTCGGCGCGTTCTTCGACTCCGTCATCGATCGTTATTCCGACATGGTGTTGCTGTTGGGACTCGTGCTCTGGTACGCGAAGCTGGATCGGATCTTGTACACGTCCGTGGTGGTCATGTCGCTGATCGGGTCGATCATGACAAGCTATACGCGAGCCCGCGCGGAATCGCTGATTCCTACTTGTAAGGTCGGGTTCCTGGAGCGGCCTGAGCGCATCGTCCTGCTGATCATTGGCAGCCTGTCCAACAGGATGGGAGCGGCTATGTGGGCCATGGCCGTGCTCACCAACTGGACCGTGGTCAGCCGCATCTGCTACACATGGCAGGAGACGAAGCGGCTCGAACGCGCCTGAACTACTGCTTCTTCGCGCCGGATTTCATCTTCAGATCGAAGACGGAGTCTGGAATCGACTTGTTCATTTGAGCATTCGAGTATTTGAAGTCGTTGTATGTCTTGAGGCTCGATCCCACTCTTGTTTGAACTGGCGTCCATGACTGTGGATCCAGCCAAAGCTTCAGAAGTGGATAGGCGTCGGTCGACTTCGCGATGGAAGTCAAGTCGAGAACGACGGCATTGACGCTGCCGATCATCTCCCTGCCCTTCGCCTCGGCCTTATAGCCCTTGGTGATCGAATCCGACGATGCCCCCCAGCCAATCAGAAGGTACTGAAGTTGTTCCCCATTGGGATCAACTTTTGTATCCCGGTAGGTATTGTCGTCCGGGTAGTACACGATCCCCTTCCCCTTCTCGATAAGGGCTCTCGTTTTAGTGGGCTCGGTAATATCAAAGAAAATCCGCGGGCCGTCTTTCGATTTCGCAATGATGAGCTTCCCGGACTGCTCCGGCTGCTTCACCCCATAGTTGACGCCCAGGTTCTTGATGGACGCCTGGACCGAGGTGAATACCTTGGCTTTCTCATCCAGCTTCGCAAGGATTTGGGCGGTCGTGAATTCCTGAGAAAATGCCCGCGGGGCCAGCCCGGCAAAGGCGAGTATCACGCAAAATGCGGCAAATCTCTTCATGGCTACTTCTCCTTTTTTGATGGCTGCGCCCTGCTACTTGGGGTTTCGCGCTACCGCGCTCACGCTTCGCGCGGGCTTGCATTCAAGGCCGCTCATTCCAGATCGCGTAACCAATTAGACGTCCAGTCCAGTCACGTATGGCTTGAATTCGTGTCCAGTGGACCGGAATTCCCAAAGATCGTTCCAAGATATCTGTAGCTATCTTCTGAGTTTCATCGGTATCAAGAAAAGTCGGTTTTTCCAGTCTCACAGTGTAGATGGTGTTGCCACTCCGGTCCGGTGTAGCACGGAGCGCGCCCACCTCCGCTACCTTCATGAAATCCGGCACGTCGTGGAACGTATCGCGGGGAATGAGAAAGAGAAACGCCAGAATAAGCAGACACATGATATCCCACTGGAAGGAACCTCGGTCGAAGGTCCACAGGAGATGCCGTTTCATGCGAGGGGTGGGTCCTTTACGATCAGACCATCACGCATCTCGATAAGGCGATTGGTGTAGGCGGCGAGTTCGGGATTATGCGTAACGAGAAGGATCGTTTGCTTCAAACGTTTGTTGAGTTCCTGGAACATCCGCAGCACGATTTCAGAGTTTTTCGAATCGAGCGCTCCCGTCGGTTCGTCAGCAAGGAGGATGGAAGGGCGGTTCGTCACCGCTCGCGCGATGGCTACCCGCTGCTGTTCCCCGCCAGACAGTTCCGAGGGCCTTCGATCCAGCTTGCCTCCAATCTGCAGCAAATCAATGATTTGCGCCAGATGCGACTCGGACTCCGGCGTCGGCGCGACCCCGTAAATCTTCTGCGCGACCTGAATGTTCTGGCGAGCCGTCAACGCGGGCAGCAGGTTGAACTTCTGGAAAACAAATCCGACCTTTTTGCGGCGGAATTCTGTTCGCTGCGCGTCGTTCATATTTGCCGTGTCCTGCCCTTCAATCAAGACCTTGCCGCTCGTCGCGTGAGTCATGACTCCCAGCAAATGCATCAATGTGGATTTCCCGCAACCCGAAGGGCCCATGATGGCCGCGAGTTCCCCCGCCTTGATTCGCAAACTGACGCCGCGAAGAGCTTCGACTTCAATCTTGCCGACCCTGTAGTTTTTTTTCAGATCTATGGTTTCGAGAAGCACACTCATATCACATCCATTATTCGTAGGCGAGGGCCTCGATAGGGTCCTGAGACGCCGCTTTGTATGCGGGATAGAGCGAGCCGATCACACCGCTGAACAAAGCGTAAATCGTGGCCCTGAGAATCCATTGGTTGACGATCCGGATGGAAAGCGTTGGCATCATCTTCTCAAGCAATATCTTCAGGACAAAGCTCGCTCCGATACCCACCGCAGCCCCGGCGGCGCAAAGCACAAGCGACTCCTGCAACACCAGAATGACGATAAAAGCCTTGGAAGCCCCCATGGAGCGCAGGATGCCGATCTCCCGCGTGCGTTCCGTGACAGAGGTGTACATCGATAGAAAAATGACAAGCACTCCGATAACAACGCCGAGAAACACCACGACGTCGAACACGCCATTGATCAAACCGGCATTCGAAGAAGTCATCAAGCTTACAATTTCATTAACATCCAGCACTTCCTTCGAAGGGTCCCCAAGCGCCTTGTTGATGCGGTCGACGCCCGCTTCCGTTTTCACGCTCTCGTCCAGCTTCACGTAGAACATCGTGGCCCAACCGGCACGCTTAAGCTTTTCCTGGAGCGTCTGCAGCGGGATAAAAATGCGGGCGGCCTTTCCATTCTCCACAATCCCGGTGATGGTGAATTCCCTCTTCAGGAACGTCACGCGATCGCCCACCTTGAAATGCATTTTCTTTTGCTGCCAGTCGTCGACGATAGCCTCATTGGGGCCGGAGAACATCTTCCCTTCAATGAAGTGGAATCCTCCGCTGACGGCGTCGAAGCTCGGGGGATCGATGCCATAGACTACGGTGAATCCGGTATCCGTATCCGTGACGACCGGGGCGACAGCCTTTACTCCCGGAACAGCCATGAGGTCCGCCCCCAGTTCCTTGATCGGCAAAAGGGCCTGGTTCATGCCGACAATGTAGTTGGAGCCTTTATCCTTGACCACGATTTCCGCCCCGACACCCGCCACACGGTGACCGGTTTCGTAAATGGCACCGTCTGTGACGCCGACAAGCAGGAGGATCAGGACCACTTCCAGCGTTACGGCAAGGACCCCGACCCCTGTGCGCACAGGGCGGGCTCGAAGGCCGGCGACAATAATCTGGGCGTTCACTGCTTGGCCACTGCTGCGGCGGGTTCCAGCGTGCAGACTTCGGCGTTGCGATTATGAGTTCCTAAGACGAACGCGTCAGGATCAACGGTAGTGTTCAGAGTCATGGTTTTGGGATCCGTGGTGATTGTTAAAAGTGTATCCGTGGCTACAAACTGAATGTTGAAGCGAGTGGGATACCTGGTTTCTGCGGCTCCAAGAGGTGCAGGATTGGCGTATGTCGTGTCTCTTTCGACTTCGCCATCTTTGTCAAAGATCTCACGCCGAACGATATCCACTTCCGGAGTCGAGAGATCGAACCAAACCTTCTGTAAGATGCGGGGCTCGGCTGGCGACGAGTGATCCACAAAGTCCACGATGAAGTAACGCCTCTGGTCCTTAACCACCGGCAAAATGTAGGTTACAGGGTCGATGGACGTGCTGTTGAGCAATGGGCGGAAGTCCAGCACCAGCGCTTCCAGAATCTCCCGCGGCTTCATGCTGACGAATTTGGTGGCCCGTTCTCCCAGCTTGCAGGACGACTTTCCATTGAGCCCTTCTTCCGTTCCGACATGAACTTGCTTGGAAGGCAGCGAAATAAAAACTTCGTACTGACTCCCATTGGAACGTATTTCAAAACCCTGACCGACCAGGCCGGCAAACAAATTGATCTGGCCTGGACGTTGGACGATCAGCGTTCCGGGCAGACTGCTGATACTTTTCCTCTTGTTCTTGTCGTTCTGCTCGGGTGTCGAACCCTCGAGCACGATGGGTGTCTCCAGACTCGATATTGCCTGACTGATGCGTCTCAGCCGATCCAGCGCTTGAACTCGGGTAAAAGGCGTCGACGGCTTCAGACGCTGATTCTCAGGCGTCGTGATGGTGCGGACACATCCCGAGAAAAAAAACAGCGCGACGAGTGGCAGAAGAAGAGCGCTCGACCGAACACGTCGTCGCCGGCCATAGACAACGACCAGGGTTGCAACCACGATAAGTCCCGCCAAAAGCAACCCGACCCGGGCGGAGTTGTCCGCAACCATCTGAATGGCTTGTTTGCCAAACCACACTGCAAGCATCCCTTCCGCGAAATACCGAATGCTTCGGCCAATCGCAACCGCGATGATAAATCGAGACCAGGAAATCCGAAACGCGCCCGCAGAAAGCACGAAAATCTTGAAGGGCAGGGGCGGGGGCATCAGCGACGGAACGATCACCGCGAGCATGCCGTACCTGGCGTACCACGTTCGAACCTTGGCGACCTTCTCCGCGGCAAACCTTTTCGTCAGAAGAGCTTCCCCGCCCTTTCTTCCGACGGCATAAAGCAGCGTGCATCCGACAACAGACCCGATAACCGTCATCGCCGCTAATCCCCACATGCTCGGGGGATGGTGTATGGACATCGCCATCAGGGCGGCATCGTTAACCTCCGGCAAGGACAGGAACGAGGAATCGCCGATCGCGATCAACATCAACCCTGGAGCGCCGTACGGCTCCAGCGTGACCACAAGCCAGTGTGAAAGAGAGCTTAAGAACGACATATTAATACCGGCTGCACCCTACTCCTCAAGGTTTCACGCTATCACGCTTGCGCGCACAGCCGCTCATCTCAAAACGGTCGAGTTTAGCACATGCGTTTCGGCATAGAATAGGCTTCCAGAGATGAGCGGCTGCGCAGGAGCGAAGCTAATGCAAGCCCGATAGGGCGAAACCAGCCAGTAATGCAAGCCCGCGCGAAGCATGAGCGCGATAGCGCGAAACCCTAAGCGGTAGGGCGCAGCCATCAAGATAAGGAGACAACGAGGAGTTGACGAACTTATGAGAGTTTCATTCGCGCTGCTGGCCTTCACAGTTTTCCTCGCAGGAGCCCGACAGGAGGAGAAAAAGAAGGAGCCTTTCGATCCCCTGGCCGACCCCCGCGAGGAGCTTGTCCGGCGCACGGAAAAGATCGCGAAAGAGAAGAAGTACAACGAACTCAAGGACGCTGCAGCCGAACTTGCGGAACTGTCCAGGAAGATGAGCGAGGAGATATCGACGGGCGGCAAGGAAGTGATTTCCGCCAGAATATGGGACAACCTCGACCGCGCCGAGAAACTCGTTAAGACTATGCGGGACAAGGCGAAATAAGCTATCGACGCGCAACATAAAAGGTGGCAGAATGGGCTACGTTCTACGATCAACGACGATCTGGCTAACACCCTGAAATCACTACAACCGAAGAGCTTGTGGATCCGGTCATGGTGGCCGGCCCGTCGGCTTTTCATTGATTACTGCGGGAAACTACTATGAAACTGCTGAAGGCCATCATCCGGCCGAACAAGCTGGAAGAAGTGAAGGATGCTTTGACTGCGTTGAACGTGACCGGTATGACCGTCACCGAAGTGCGTGGTCACGGACGCCAGAAGGGACATAAAGCCGTCTATCGCGGCACAGAATATAGCGTCACGCTGCTGCCCAAAATCATGATCGAACTTGTTCTCACCGACGACCGCGTCGAAGATACGCTGAAAGCTATCATTACTACCGCACGCACCGGTGAAATCGGCGACGGTCGCGTGTTCATTCTACCTGTCGATCACGGGTACAACATCCGCACCGGCGAGCGCGACACGAACTAGGAGAAGCCGCGGGTGGGGTCAGACAACTCATTCAGGGACGGTCACCAAATTCGCGCGAGCCGATTCCATTTCCGGGAGATGTTTGTCGCGAATTTGGTGATCGTCCCTGAATGAGTCTGAGCCCGAAATCACCTTCCTCACGATTCGGGTAGCGTCTGCATCAGCTCCGCTTCGATGGTCTTTTCAATTTCTGTCGAAAGTTTGTCGCCATTCCGCGTGATATAGAAAACGTCTATCACGCGATGCCCTTCCGTTGTGATCAACGCAACCTCAATATTGCAGCCATGTGAGGAGAGAACTGTTCCGATCCGATACAGCAACCCGAACGCGTCCTGTGTGAGTATTTCGAGAATCGTGCAGCGGCTCGAGAAATCGTCATCGAAGTGAATCCGCGAAGGAACAACCGCCTTGCGTTTCTGACGGAACAGAATGCTCGTCATCTTTCCCTGCAGTAACTTGTTCAGGTCGGTGTTTCCGTCGATAACGTCTTTGAGCACTTTTGAAAACCGCTCGACTTCTGAAGGATTCTTCGCGAAATAGTTATCCACGTCTTCGAAGGTGATCAGATCGAAGATCGTCCCGTGACGGTTTGAAAACGCCTGCCCGCGAAGAATGTTCATGCCGAAATACGACAGGACTCCGGTGATCTTCGAGAACAGAAACAGGCGGTCCGCGGTCATGACCAGGACTTCGTACACGCGGCCATCCCTGCGCGCGAGGTGCGTCACCATCGGAACGGATTCAAGCTTGCGGGACAGGTTGAAGTGCTCCGCAATATTGCTTTTGGGTGTGATCTTCAAATACTGGCGCGGGAAACCGTCCAGAAAATTTCGCACGTCCTGCGCCGACGTCTTTCGCGGAAGCAGGTCAAGCACGGCCTGAATATCGGCTTCCAGCTGCGGTTGCTGATCGTAGCGGTCGTCGGCCAGGCCGAGAGTCAGGTGATTGTAGGTCTCGACATAAAGCTGCCAGAGAAGATCTTCCTTCCACGGCGTCAGCACCTCGTTGTTCACGGCCTTGATGTCGGCGTAGGTCACCAGAACCAGCATCCGCAGATTGTCGACATTCCCGATCAGGTCGGCGAATTGCTGGATCACGGAGTCGTCGCTGAAGTCCCGGCGAAGAATGATTTTCGACATCTCCAGGTGATTCCTGATCGCTGCGGTCACTTTCTCGGTCTGCTCCCGTGGCAGCGCCAACTGATTCAGGATGATCTTGACGCTTTCCGTGCTCGGATGGACGTGATTCCCCGGATCATGTTTGCTCGCCTTGCCGATGTCATGGAACAACAGAGCGAGGAGTATCAGTTCAGGGTGTTCGACTTCATTGAGGACCATCGCGAACCGATGCTTTGGCGGCATTTCCTCAATATTCCGAATCGCGATAAGAGAGTGCTCGTCCACCGTGTACTTGTGAAAGAAGTCGCGAATCACACGACAACGGATTTCTTCGAAGTCCGGGAAGATTTTCCCCAGCAAGCCGACCTCATGCATCGAGAGGAGCGTGTCGTAAATGCCTTTGCGGTCCTTCATCATCTCGAGAATGGCTCGGCCCGCCCTCGGATTGTTGGCAAGAATCCCGCCACCTCGGGTGAGGCCCTGCCGGATCGCGGCCAGCGTCACGGCATGAAGGCTCGCCTTCTTACGATGCGCCTCGGAAAAAGCCTCGATCATGTCGAACGGATCGCTGAAGTCCGACGGGAACGCGATGCGGTTACGGCTTCCGCCAATCTCTTCTTCCCACATCGACGCCCTTTGCGCCACGTCGCTAGCTCGCAGGAAGTAATCGCGCATCATCGTCTCTGCGGCTTCACCGTGGGGCGATTCGCTGTACCCGAGAAGGGGCGCGATCTGCTCTTGATATTCGTAGGAAAGTACGTTGAAGTTTCGGCCTGCCTGAAAGTGCAGGAAGGTGCGCATGCAATGGTGGAATGCCAAAGCACGCGTCCCCTCTTTTTCCGCAGGACCGTCGAGGGACTTTCGAACCCAGTCGGCCCACTGGAAATCGCGAACGCCGCCCGGCGCGTCCTTCAGATCCGGTTCCAGTTGAAACACGGTGTGGCCGAAACGTTCATATCGCGTCCGCTTGGCTTCGAGCAGACCGCGCAAAAACGCATCACGATGCCGTCTCAGAAACCCTGGAAGAACTTCCCTTTGGAACTCCGCGCATGTGGTTTCGCTGCCGCCGAGATTACGATTGTCGAGAAATGCCGCGTACGACTCGATGTGAGTCGGGTCGAATGCCTTGAAATCCGATGCAAGACGTATTTGATGCCCTACACGGAAGGGCAAATCCCACAGTGGATCCAACACGGCCTTGACGACGCTCTCATCCACTTTGTCCTTGAAGAAGAGCAACAGGTCGAGATCCGATTCCGGATGAAGCGTGCGGCGGCCATACCCTCCGATCGCCATCAGGGCAAATCCCTTGGTACTCAGCTTCCCGGTGCGAGCCCAGACCTGAAGAACGATCTCGTCCACTTTCTGGCATATTGTCTCTTCAAGCGGAGCGAACCCGGGTTTATCGAGAAAGGCGGCCTTCTCTTTCTCCATAAAAGTCTTCAGTTCACTTCTTGCAGTCTGCAGGTCCATGGCCCGACATGGTACCACCTGTCCGAACTGGTTTTCGTCCCAACTTCCCGGGTGTTTTTCACCCGTTTTTGCGAAGGCGCATTCCCAACAAAGATGTCCCCTTTGCCCCTAACTGCCCGATTCCCTGGCAGGATTCGAGAGGTGTCTGAATGGAAGAATTCGTGCCAACTCAGGTCCGCACAGGTGTCAGCGGAATGGGATCGATGTTAGAAATACTGCCAGAACTGACGCAAGTCTCCGAGTCAGCCCCGGAGGGGGACGGCCCATTGCGCGAATCAGTCGCCAATCCCGTCGTGGGAGCGACACGTCTGTCTGCCGAGCTTCAATCCCTTAATGACGGACTCCAGGGCCACGTTCTTCAAGCTCTCGTCGGAATTCAGCGTTCCATGGAGATCGAATTCAAGACGCGCCTGGACAAGGAACTACGGGCGATGCGCGAAGAATTGGTTGCTCGGCTAACAGCACTTGAAGGCGAGATCCACCGCGCTTCGATGCTTCTCGAATCGATCTCCGCGGAGATCACCCTGATGATGGACGACCCCAACAGTGAACTTTCCAGGGTGATGCGGAAGCGGGTGGAGGAAAGCGTCCTGCGCTCCTACCTTGACGGATTGAAGTTTGCCGCCGACGCATCTCGTTAATTGATATTCAAACTCAAGATCGTCCCATCCGGTTTGATGAAACTCAGCGTCCCACCCGAGGTTTGGCCCGACGTCCCGCTGAATAGAATGATCTGCGTCGTATAGTCTCCTCCATCCACCAGAAGGGGAAACAACCGTTCGGCGGTCGTAGGAGCGCCGTTTTCGAGCGTCGGTGGCGTGGTTGTAATCAGTCCGTCCTCGGGCGGTTGACGCGTATTGAATCGTTCCCGCAGGCCGACAACCGAGATACCGGACAGATTGGTTGAGATGCGGAGAACGCCTTGCACGGTTTGCCCGGCCAGCGCGGGAATCAACTGGTCGATAAACCCGACAATCTGCCCGGAAGCCGGCAGTGTCAGCGGCGGGTTCGTTTGCGCAATCTGTACGCCATTTAGATCCGTCATGGTCAGCGTAACAGTGCCCGCAACGGTTGTCGCATTGGCAATGGCGACCCCGGTAAGAATCTCTGTTTTCTGCAACAGGGGGTTCTGCGACAGCTGAGCGAACATGCGAAAGGCCGTCCCCATCGTTACCGGAACACCGGCCTCAGAAACCGTGGTCCCTTGTGGCTTACTGCTGAAGATTACAAGAGGCGTCGGTACGGGACCGCCCGCCTGCGGAGTGATCCATACGGTACCAACAGCGAGAGAAGCGCCCGTGACGAGGAACTTCTTCGAACTATTGGCAGCAACGGCGTACGACGTACTACTGCCCGAGGCTCCGTCGACATCGACAGTCTTCGGCGCACCGAGCTGGTCGAGAAACTGAATCGTTCCCGCTTGTGGCGTAGCGGTAGGATTCACAAGAATGATCTGCGTCGTCCATCCGCCCCCTGCAGCAAAATGCGGAATGACTTGGGTTCCGGATCTGGTTCCTGCAGCGAGATCGAGAACGGGCAACGTGGTGATCAGGAACTCGCGGGGTGATCTCTCATTGTAGAAACCGCGAAGGGCGATCACGGAAATAGGAACAGTGGAAGTGAAGCTGAACGTCCCCTGAAATCCTGAGCCGCTGAGATAGGGATCCTCCTCGAGGAAGCGCGAGAGAAGATTGCAGATAGTCGTATTGGGATCGCACGGCGTTCCAATGCCCGTCAGGGTGAGACTTCCGCTGCGGAAAATCGTACCCGCCGCGTTCCGGATTTCGAACGTGACGACGGCGTTCTGAACGTTCGGATTCGCCATGGCGATTCCAGTCTTCACCAGGCCGTCTGAGGTGACTTCGGCAAAGATCCGTCCCGAAGTGATCAAGGCTTGATCAGGTACTCCCGCTTCCGTCACTAATACTCCGGACTGCCGTAATCCAAAGATCGCGACGCCAGATGGGGTTGTGCCGGAACTCGCGAGGATGCGTCCATAACCAATCGTCAATGGGCCCGAGCCATCCGTTGTTCGCGACACGCCGCCAAGGTCCGAGACGGTGAAGGCCGTGAGGAATGTGTTGTCGCCGCCTGCCGCCAGATTCTGGGCCGCGTCTTTCGACTTCACACGAAAGTGATAGGTGGTGTTCGACGCCAGACCGGTCAGGTTTACGGAATGGGACGTTGCGAGCGTTATGTCCAAAGGCGTTGACTGACCGTAGGAAGCCGTCGGGCCGAACTCGACCTGGCTATCGGAACCTTCGTCCGTCGTCCATGTGACCGTCGCAGCACCGGATGTGATGCTGGATGACGTCACCGCCGAAATGACAGGAGCCGTGGTATCCGCAGGCGTGGCCGTCGCAAAAGTGAAGTCGCCACTTGTCGCGAGATTCGCGGCAGCATCCGCGGATCTAATGCGGAAATGGTAAGTCGTCGCGGCCGACAGGTTTGTCAGGTTGATCGTATGAGATGTGACCAGGCTGGCGCCTGTTGCTACCTGTCCATAGGCGGTCGTCGTCCCAAAATCCACTTCTGAATCCGCAGCCTCATTTGTGGTCCACGTAATCGTCGCAGCGCTCGTGGTAACGCCAGAAGATGTGACCGCGGAAATCACAGGCGCGGTCGTATCAGAGGCCTCGGGTACGTTCTGCGCTGCGATGAAGATGAAATCGCCACTGGAAGTTCCATCATTGTTTGCGGCGTTCCCCGCTACATTGAACCGAATCGTGCCGAAACCGGCGGGAGGCGCTGTCCAATTGAACGTAAAGATGCCGTTCGTGTTCACCGAGATGCTGTTGTGCTCTGCGAACTGAATTCCAAACCCACTTATGATAGAAACCTTTGCGTTTCCTCCGGGACTCAAGCTTCCGGCGTTGGCAAGACTGGCATTGTTGACGGCAGAAAACTGGAAGCCATAGCGGGGCGCAGAGCGCGATATGGTTACTGAGAGCGGATAGACCTGGCCGGGATTCCACGCTGCAGGCAGGCCGGAAATCGTAATTGAACCTCCAGTGTTGAACCCGCCCGTGTGACAGACATTGCACGCCGTGCCCGGGCCGAAAACACCATTGACCCCGGGGTCCGGGCCGCTGGCATAGGCAAAAAGAATTCCCGTCCAAACCAATCCCAGAACAAATGTGAACGCAAATGTATGTTTCGTCTTCATGTATCTATCTCAACAACCAACACCGAGCACATAGACAGTAATCCGGAATACGGGTTTACTCGGGGGTGGGTTGAAGAATAACAGACGAGAAGAGGGTTGGGAACCGACAAGACTTTTAGCGCGTTGCTTGTCGCGGGCCTTCTCCCAGGGGAGAAGGCCCTATCCCATGCCTTGTCAACGTGGACAATTAGCACGAGCATTCCAGGAACTACGTTGAGACCAATCCAACAAATCGACCCGCCGTGCTAAGTAGACTGCATCTGGCGCGAAAGGTTTGACGGCGTTTGAAAAATAAGGGTAGGGGCGAGGTATGGGGAACTACTTTTCGGAATCCTGGCAGATAAACTCGAACATCTCGCCGTCGGGGATCCACTTGGATGCCGACATTTCGCTAATGGTCCATCGTCCTGTCCACGGCGTGGTGTATGCGCCGGGATCCTCGATAGTCATTTCATAGGTGAGCGTCTTGAGGTTCGGTCGCGAGATGCGTTCGGTGAGATGAAGTTTTTCGGTGGTCGGAAAGGAACCGGCAACCCAGCCCTTCTCGTTGAAGCCGACGGTATCGACCACGAGAGTATCCCCCTCCCAATGGCCGATGGAATGACCGAGAAAAGTCGGCCGGAGGTCGGCCAGAGGTGGGTGGGCGCGTCCATCGACGTAGATCACGCGCCAGGAATGAGGGCCGGCGATATTGAGAATGAAGACGCTCTTTTGATCCGGCACATCCACGATCTCAAAACCCGGAGCATTGAAGAACGAGGGACCACCTGCCGCTTTGCAGGCGACCAGCGGGGAATCCTTGCCGTTGCTCGCCGTTCGGTAGTCGTACACCGCCTTCGCCCATGGCTGAAACGGCACATCGGCTGCACGCGGGAAACCGCCGAGGCCCGGTCGAACTTCCCAATAGCCCTTCTTGTCCGCCGTCGAACCCAGATTCACTCTCCCATCCGGCCAACGAGGCGTCGGTTCTGCTGGCGGCGCGGGAACGGCGGCCGTCTGACCGCGCTGACCTTGACCGCGTCCCTGTGCTTCGAGCGGCAACGCAGGCTGGGCCGCCAGACACACAACGATCGCGCTGATGGTAGCGAGAGAGCGCAGGGCCACTTCTACCTCATGACGAGCTTGCGGCCCGTCGCGAGCGTCATCGACGTCGTCGGCAAAGATCCGCCGGCTTTGGACCCGTCTTTCGCCTGCGCCGCGCCTTCGATGATGATCTTGTCGCCAACTTTTACCGTATCCTTCGACCAGCCGCCTCGTACGAGCGCGTACGGCGGTCCCATCTCCACCTTGTAGCTTTCGATGTTCCCGCTCTCATCTTTCACGTCGAGAAAGACGTAGGCATGGGGATTGACCCAGTCGAGCTTCGTGACGTATCCCGTCACCGTCATCAGCTTCTTTTGGTCGTATTCCGCATCGAAGGAATGGTGGGCGATGAGGGGCTTCACCGTCACAATCGCCAAACCAAGAACAAGGCCTAAACCAATTCTGTTAAATTTCATCGTCTTCTCCTTATAGGTTCAGCGGATGAATGTGGACTCCGCATTCTCCTCGCAGAAGTATTCCGGAATCTCTTCGTCAGGAACCCACTGGATTGTCCAGCTTGCTTTCCAGGGGCGTGTGTAGGTGCGCGGATCGTCGACCGTCACTTCATACTTCAGGGTGTTCATGTCCGTTCGCGTGAAACGTTCGACCAGATGCAGCGCCTCCGTATGTGGAAGACCGCCATTCGAAAACCAGAACCTTTCATTAAAGCCAATGGAATCGACGATAAGCGTGTCGCCTTCCCACTTGCCGATCGAGTTGCCAAAGTAGGTGGCCACCACTTCCGCAGCCTGTCCCTGCGGACGCCCGTCCGTATAAATCACGCGCCAATTGCGATCTCCCCCACCAAGCAGGACGAGAATGCGCCCCAGTTCCGGTTGCTCGATGAACTGGAATCCGTGCGGCGTCTGGAACTGCCGCGGACCTCCAGGCGGCACACAAGCCCGGATCGGATCGTCGATCAAAAGGCTTCGCTGCCGAAACTGATAAACGGCCTTGGCCCACGGCTTGAACGGCGCGACACGGTCTACGTCGGCGAGACTCGCCAGAAGGCCCTCGTCGTTCATCGAGATCTTTGCGCTGGAGTCTTCAACCATGAGCACTGCGCTCGTAGTTCCCCAGTAGCCCTTTTTGCCAGGAGCGGTACCCAATTTCACGTGTCCGTTGGGCCAGCGTGGCGCGGGCGCGGCAACGGGCGCCGCGGCCTTTTTCGCAGCGGGTGCAAAGACGCGGCGGCCGGTGGCTTTCAAAGTCACCGAAAGGGCGGCAGCCTGCTTCTTCTGTCCTCTCGCAGGCATAGCTTCGACGCTGACCACGTCACCGGGATGCAACGTGCTTCCCTTCCAGCCTTCCTTCTCGAGGTCCAGGGGGTTGCCAATTTCGACAGCCCAATTCGTGACGGTGCCCGTTGTCTCGCGAACGTCCATAAACAGAAAGGCGTGGGGATTCACCCAATCCAAACTCGTCACTGGGCCTTCGAGCTTCACCTTTTTTTCGCGGTCGTAGGTCGATGATGCGGGGCCCTGAGCGTGTAGTGTCGCAAGGGCTATCAGAGTGCCCAGACTGAGCGCGACGATGTGTGCCGTTCTAGTCACGAGTTATCTTGAAGTCTCCCGTTGTGGTTCCCTGACGCCAGGACCCGGCGATTGTTCGGTGAGCAGAGCCCAGATTCTCGACCCGCCCTTCCGCCGAAATGTGCACAGGACTTCCGGACTTGTCTTTCGTATCGGCTTCAAATCGAATGGTCCAGTTCGTCACATTCACCGCGACATTCCCCAGAGCGATTGCATCCGGCCCGGGATTGATCGTTCCCGAAACCTTATCTCCATCCCAGGTCAACACGAAGGTGAGATGAGTTCGCTGCGTGGCGTTCGGTCCCCAGTCCCCGATCCACGTTCCTGTCAACGGGTGACCCTGCTGAGCCGGCGCTGCGGCAGCCACAAAGAAAAGGCTCAAGACCATGAGGCACAAACTTTGTCGCATAGTTGCAGGGAATATATCCCCACTCGGTACGATTCGCAATTCCAGGTTGGTCTACACGAACCCCTTACGGCTTCATCGTCGGGCGCAGGATCACTTCACTGATGAAGCTGTTGGGCTCCTGCGTGACGATCATGCGGACGGCGTGAGCGATGTCAGCCGGCGAAAGCATCCTGGACCGGGACTTGCCTTCACGATGAGGATCGGACGAAAAGCCGGTATCCGTGGAGCCGGGGCAGATCAAGCTCACACGAATCCCGTGCTGGCGAACCTCTTCCGCCAGCGACTCCGTAAACCCCACGACTCCGAACTTGGACGCACAATAGACGGCACGTGTCGCCGAGCCAACCTTTCCTGCGATTGAGGCAATATTGATGATGTGGCCCGTTTGGCGGGAAATCATCGATCGCAAGACGAAGCGGGAAACAAGAAAGATGCTGCGAAGATTCGTATCGAGAATCGCATCGTAATCGGCATCGGAGAACTCCGTAACCTGTCGAAAAATTCCAATGCCTGCGGCATTCACGACGATGTCGATCGGACCGAGAGCCGACGCCGCTTCCTCCAGAAGTTTATGTACATCCTCACGATTTCGAACATCGGTGGGAATAACGCTGGCGTTCCCGCCAATGAGTCTGGCGGTCTCCTCCAGTTCAGGCACGCTACGAGCCGCCAGAACAACTTTCGCTCCCATGCCGCCCAATTCGACGGCTATGGCACGGCCAATGCCCCGGCCCGCACCCGTCACGACGGCAACCTTACCTTCAATTGTGGTCATAAACCTGTTCTCCAATCTCCTGATCCTTGTATTGAAGTTGGTAAAGCTTGTAGTACAGGCCGCGCTGCGCGAGCAATTCCTGGTGCGTTCCCATTTCTCGTACGCGCCCTTTGTGCATGACGAGGATCTTGTCGCACTTCTGAATTGTCGACAGGCGGTGCGCGATGACGATGGAAGTGCGTCCCTGCATCAATCGGTCGATCGCTTCACGAATTTGCATTTCCGTCTCGGTATCCACGCTGGATGTCGCTTCGTCAAGGATAAGAACCTGCGGATCGTGTGCGAGCGCCCGGGCAAAGGCGAGCAACTGTCGTTGTCCGGCAGACAGCATCGTTCCGCGTTCGTTGACTTCGTGGTCGAGCCCGGCCGGCAGAGAATTGATGAACGGCATCAGATTCACGTCCTGCGCCGCAGCGAGAATGCGCTCGCGCGAAATCGGCGATCCGAGGCGAATATTCGATTCGAGCGTACCGGAGAAAAGAAAGACATCCTGAAGGACGACCGCGAACGCGCCCCGCAAATAAGAAAGATCGAGCGACGCCACGTTTCTGCCATCGAGAAAGATGGAACCCTGCTGGACGTCGTAGAAACGCGTAAGCAGGCTCGTGATCGTCGTCTTTCCTGCTCCCGTGTGGCCGACGATGGCAACCGATTCTCCCGGTTGGACTCGGAACGAAACGTCGCGCAGAACCCAGTTTTCATTCCCAGACGACTCATACGCAAACCACACGCTGCGGAATTCAATATCCCCGGCGGGCTTCTCCGCGGGACGAATCGCGTTCGGCGGATTAGCGACCGAGGTCTTCGTATCCAGCAGAGTAAATACGCGCTCGGAGCTCGCCATCGCCGATTGGAGGATGTTGTACTTCTCGCTCATGTCCGCGATTGGTCGAAAAAACCGCTCGGAGTACTGAATGAAAGCAACCAATGCGCCAAGTTCCATTGCTCCCTGAATCATGCGTCCACCGCCGTACCAGATGATGAGTCCCATGGCTACGGCGCTCAACAATTCGATAACCGGATAGAACCACGAGTACGCAAGCACGGAGTCCATGTTCGCCCGGCGATGTTCTTCGTTAATCGCCTCGAACCTGGCGGCGCTCTTCCGTTCCCGGTTGTAGAGCTGAACGACCGCCATGCCGGTAATGTGCTCGTTCAGGAACGCATTGATCCTGGCAATGGCGATGCGAACCCGGCGGTAGGAATCCCTGGCCTTCGACCGAAAGACGGCCGTCGTGACGCCGATCAGCGGAATCACCATCATCGTAACCAGCGCCATCCTCCAATTGAGGATCAGCATGGCGACAACGATGCCGAGCAGCGTGAAAATGTCGCCGAAGATCGAAACGATGCCAGACGAAAAGAGTTCATTCAGAACGTCCACGTCTGTAATCACCCGCGTGATCAGCCGTCCCACCGGGTTACGGTCATAGAAGGCAGGCGACATCCCCTGCAAATGCGCAAAGATCTGCATCCGCATGTCGAACATGATGCGCTGCCCCGTGCGCTGAAGCGTGAGGCCCTGGACAAACTCCGCCACGAATTTGATGCCGAGCGCGAGGACATAGGCAAGAGCGACCATCGTCAGGCCACGGAAATTTCCCGCCGCGATGTAGCGGTCGATCGCGACCATGGTCAGCAAAGGAAACAGAGTCTCGATCGCAGACTCAAAGAGCAGCAGCACGAAAGCAAAGAGGACGGACCTCCGGTAGGGCCGCAAATAGCGGATCAACCGCCGCATCAGGCGCGCGTCATAGGCTTTCCCAAGTACTTCTTCGTCTTGCATGTTTAATTCGAGAGTAACGTATTCGAGCGGGTGTCCCCTCCTCTTGAGGAGGGGTGGCTGGGCGACAGCCTGCAGGCTGACGCCCAGTCGGGGTGGTCAGGTCGGCCGAAATCTATATCAAACCCTGACCACCCCGGCCTTCGGCCACCCCTCCTCAAGAGGAGGGGATACCCGCTCGACCACATTCTCCTCAGGCGACTATTCGCTCACCTCAATCTCTTCTTCCAGCAACTGTCGTCGATGCAGATCGGCGTAATATCCGCCATGTTCCAACAACTCATTGTGCGTGCCGCGTTCGACGATCTCTCCGTGATCGAGCACAACGATCTCATCGGCTTCCTTCACCGTGGAGACGCGATGACTGATCAGGATCGACGTGCGGCCTTTCATGACTGACTTCAACTCATGAAGAATCTGCTCTTCCGTATAGGTGTCCACGCTCGACAACGCGTCGTCCAGCACCAGGATCTTCGGATCCCGAATTACGGCCCGGGAGATCGCCGTCCGCTGCTTCTGACCGCCGGACAGCGTGATTCCCCGCTCACCCACCATCGTTTGAAATTGTGCAGGAAACCGCTGAACCTCCGGCAGGATGTTGGACGCTCGGGCCGCATGCTCCACCTGGGCATCCGAAGCGTTTTCCATGCCGAACGCAATGTTCTCGCGAACAGTTTCTCCGAAAAGGAACGTGTCCTGCGGAATGAATCCGATCGAACGGCGAAGGGATTCCAGCGGAATCTGCTCAATCGGCGTACCGTCTACAAAGAGTGTCTCCGCTGGCGCGTTGTAGAGGCGCGGAATCAACTGAACGAGCGTGGACTTTCCCGAGCCGGTCGCACCAACGATCGCCAGCGTCTTTCCCTTCGGAATCTTCAACGAAATGTTCTTCAGGACCGGTGTGCCGTTGTAGGCGAAGCTCAAATTGCGAAACTCTATGGCACCCTGGACTTCGACAGGCCCGCGAACGTCTGCGCTATCCTGAATCTCCGGCTGAGTGTCCATAATGTGATTCAGCCGCTGCAACGACGCGCGACCACGCTCGAAGAGATTCACCACCCAGCCCAACGCGATCATCGGCCAGGCCAGCGTACCGAGATAGAAGATGAACTGGACGAATTGGCCCCGCGTGATGACACCGCGAACCACCTCTCGCCCCCCGAACCAGAGAATGAGGACAATGGCAAGACCAATGACGAATTGCATCATGGGATAAAACAAACTCGTCACCCGGATCAGCTGGTTGTTCTTTTCAACAAGCTGTTCGTTCATCTCGCGGAAGTCTTTGATCTCGTTCTCTTCCTGGACGAAAGCTTTGACAACCCGGGCCCCGGCCATGCTTTCCTGGACGCGGGCACTGAGGTCTGCGAGTTTCCCCTGCGATTCCTCGGTTAAGGCATTGATGCGTTTTCCCACCTGCCGAACCCCGATGGAAACGATCGGCATCGGGATCAGGGACACGAGGGTCAGCCGCCAGTCAATCGACAGCATGAACGCGACAGCGACGACAGCCGTTACGATCGTATTGGTCGAATACATGATGCCAGGCCCCAGCAGCATGCGCACATTGCTGAGGTCGTTGGTGGCGCGCGACATCAACTCTCCGGTCTTGTTGCGCTGGTAGAACGCCATGGGCAGGGATTCCAGATGGGTAAAAACATCCATCCGGAGGCTGTATTCCATGTCGCGGGAAGCCCCGATCAGCCACCAGCGGGACGCAAAACGGAAGACGCCTTCGAGCACGGTCAGCCCGACGAGGATCGAAGCGTAAGTGACTAATTTTGTCTGGCTTACGGCAGCTGAAAGACTGTCGACAGCGGCTCCCATTACGCGTGGCCCGAGCATCTGGAACCCGTTCGATAAGACGATGGCGATAAAGCCGAGAGCAAGACGGCCGCGATGCGCGTAAAGGTAGGGGTAAAGGCGGGATAACGAATGCCACTTCGACGAAATCGGAACCGCCATGTCCGTATAGTAGACTAAAAATCGCCTTAAACCATTGTCAACTCAGGCCTGTCCAACGGTAATGAGCGGCTGCGAATGCAAGCCCGGGCGAAGCGTGAGCGCGGGAAGCGCTAAACCTTGAGCACAGGGCGCAGCCATCGAGAGACTGAGGGGTTAAGTTGGGACGCAAACGGCAATTATGGACAGGACTCTAACAGTACCGGCGGTGATGACCTCCAACGACAGGGACGCAGATCTTAGCCTGGTCGAACGATATCTCGGCGGCGACCTGACAGCCTTCGACGAAATCATGATCCGTTACGAACGGCAGATCTATCGCCTGTGTTATCGCTTCACCTCCAACGCCGACGACGCGCGCGATCTGGCCCAGGACGTCTTCATAAAGGCCTTCGAAAACCTCGCGAGTTTTCGAAAGGAATCGAGTCTGAAGACGTGGCTTTATCGGATCGCGACGAACCACTGCATCAATCACGTGAAGGCGAACACCCGGCAATTTGTCGAGGTCACCGAGTCGATGAAACAGACGCGTGCCACTGCCCTGGGCGGGCTCGAAGACAGAGAGCAGCGCGACCATTTTCGCCATATGGTCACGAAACTGCCGCCAAAACAGCGCGCCATTCTGGAATTGAGAATTCACGAACAGCTCAGCTACGAAGAGATTGCAACGATGTCAAATCGCTCTGTTTCAACCATCAAAGCGAGCGTGTTTTTCGCTCTGGAAAAGCTGCGAAAACTGGTAAAAGAACCGTTGAAGGTTCGCGGGTAGAACTATGTTTGGACACCTCAAGGCCGAAGATTTTATGAACTTGATGGAGGACACGCCGCTGGCCGGAAGACAGCGCGTCCATCTGGAAAGCTGTGGGCGTTGCGCGGAAACTTTGAAGTCGGTCGAGGCGGTCCGGAACCAGGTGACGGCAATGCAAATGACTGCCGATGAACATATCCCCGAGCCGGATTGGGCCGAGTTCCGCAGCGACGTGCGGAATACTCTGTTCTCCCGTTCGGTGAAGCGGGAAAGCACCAATCGAAATTGGCTGGGGGGGATGGGCTGGAAGCCGGCCGCAGCCTGGGGATTCTCGGTCATGCTCGTGTTCGGGCTGATGAGCGTCGTTCTGTGGAATCAGAATGGATTGGAGACGAAGGTCGCTCAGGTGGCTCCGGTCGAAGAACCGCTGGAAACCGCGGGTACGATCAATGCAATCGCAAGCATGAGCCAGCCGGATGTCTTCGACGACATTCTTCAACTCGATGAGCATGAAACGGAGAGCCTTCGGTTGCTACTGGAAGATTTGACGCAAACGGGAGCAAGGCCGCAATGAGCGGAGCGAATGCAAGCCCGCTAGGGCGCAGCCATCGAGCAATGAGCGGAGCGAATGCAAGCCCGCTAGGGCGCAGCCATCGAGCAATGAGCGGAGCGAATGCAAGCCCGCTAGGGCCCAGCCATCAAGTCATGAAGCGCTTGGGGATAATCCTCATGACGGCACTTCTGACGATACCTGCGATGGCCGGTATCGGAGTGGCTGGACCGCGACAACAGCGGCAACTGCAACGCCAGGAAGCGAAAGCTCAGCAACTGACTCCAGAGCAGCAACAGAATCGAGTCCAGCAGTTGATTGCGGATGTCTATGTCAACAGGTTCCAAAATGGCGTTGGTTTGAGCGATGAGCAGTTTCTAAAAGTGGGAACGTTCATTCGGCAGTTCATCCAGATGCGATTTCGCATCGCCAATCAACGAAACACCCTGAACCAGAGACGCACTCAATTGCTCGAACAACCCGATCCGTCTGAAACCGAGGTTCGACAACTCAGCGATGACACGGCGCAATTTGAGCGAACCGTCGGCAACATGGAAAGTGTGTTCCTTTCGAAAATCCAGGCCGAGCTGACACCGCGCCAGATTCTCATGGTTCCGACGTTTAACAAGCGGTTCTTCGAAGAAGATTTACCTAAATTGATCGAAACGGCTCGTGCTGAATTTGCGGCAAGAGGACAGGCTCCACCGGTGCGGCCTAACGCGAATGCGGCTAGAAACACCAAGAGCAACGCCCAGGCGCCGGCCGATGCCTTCCGCGGCGGCAAGAAATAGCTTTCCTTACCCCACCAGCAGTATTTGAAGATCCATTAGATTCGTCTGAGTCGGGCCCGTCACGATCAGGTCGCCCGTCGCTTTCAGGAAATTTGAAGAATCATTCGCACGCAGATATTTCTGTGGAAACAATCCCATCGCCACCGCTCGCGAGCACGTAAAAGGATCCACCAGGCCTCCGGCCGCGCTCGTCGGACCGTCCGAACCGTCCGTCGCGACGCTCGCAAAGCAACACGCTGCTTTAGAAGAGCGGGACTCCATCGAGATCGCCCACGCCAATGCCATCTCCTGATTTCTGCCGCCAAGCCCGTCTCCTCGCACGGTAACCGTTGTCTCTCCCGCCGCCAGAACACACGCCGGCGGCGCGATTGGCTTTCCGCTACGGCCGATTTCGCGCGCAATGGCCGCGAAGAACTGTGCGATGTCTCTCGATTCGCCTTCTACTTCCGTGCCGAGAATCATCGTCTTGAATCCGAGCGCTTCGGCTCTCTTCGCGGCGGCATCCACCAGCAAATGATTATTGGCAATGATCACATTGTCCACATTGCGGAACACGATATCCCCGGGCTTTGGCGTGTCGGGAATGTGCCCGTGAGCGCCATCCTGAAGGCGGGTCATCACGGCAGGCTCTTGAACGCCGTACTTGTGGAGGATCACCAATGCATCGGAGAACGATGTCGTGTCCGGCGCCGTCGGTCCCGATGCGATGAAGTCCAGGGGGTCTCCGATAACGTCCGACATGATCAACGAGATGACGCGGGCGGGCGCGGCCCATCGCGCAAGCTGTCCACCCTTCACCTCCGAAAGATGTTTGCGAACGGCGTTGAGTTCGCGAATCGTCGAGCCGGCGCGAAGGAGGAGCGAGGTGACTTCCTGCTTCTGTTCAAGCGTGACGCCTTCTGCGGGCGCTGGCCACAGGGCCGATCCCCCGCCAGAAATCAGGCACAACACGATGTCCTGCGGCTTCAACCCGCGCAGCAGCTCGCGTGTCTCGCAAACTGCGCGAACACCCATTTCATCCGGGATGGGATGCCCGGCTTCAACCAGCCGCACTCGCGATAGCGGAAGGCCGTGGCCGTACTTCGTGACAACGAGGCCGCCGGTGATCCGGTCACCGAACAACTCTTCAATGACCTGCGCCATTCGGGCCGCTGCTTTTCCGACCCCGATGACGACCAGCTTTCCATCGACAGTGAATTCCTTGTCTCCGATGGAGAACACGTTGCCCGAAACCTGTAGGGCGTTGTGGATGCAAGTGGAAGGGCTTGCCGCGTCCAGCGCGGATTCCCATATTTCCTGAGCACAGTGCCGGAGCTGCGGAAGGCTCATTTCGTTATCGGGCTCATCTCCCGGCAACTTCCAATTTCCTGGCGGCTTCGTCCCGAACCGAACGAATCAACGCGCGATTGGCCCCGAAAGGCACTGCTTCAAGATACGCATTGAGCTGTACTACGACGTTGTCCCACTCCTGAATACGTATATAAATATCGGCCAAGGCAAGACGTGAAAGAACCAATCGGCCTTCACTGAACTCCAGTGCTTTCTTGAAGTGTGTTTCCGATTCTTCGAAAAAATTTGTCATGTAGTAAACAACGCCCGTCAAATGCTCCGCGACGGCCGAGGAAGGCTGGATTCTGAAAGCTGCATTGAGGTTTTCCAGAGCATCATTCAACAGGACACGCGATGCCGTCGAATCCCCGGCAGCGTTCTCGAGCGCCTGTTCGATGTAAAGGCTTCCAATGTTAACCAGCGGCGCGGCCGACCTGGGGTTCAGCTTTTGCGCTTCGCGATATTCCTTTTCGGCATCCGGATACTGCTTCATCCCATGATAGAGAATCGCGAGGCTATTGTGGGCGTTGAAGAAGGCGGGCTCGATCCTTATTGCGGCTTCCAGATGAAGCAGGGCACCCGGACGATCGCCTTTTTTCGCGTCATCCAACCCCTTCTCGTACTCTTGAACCGCCGCTTTCGAGTACTGCTTGTCGATTTCGGTAATGTCGATTACCGAAGGATCTTCCGCAGGGCGGTTGTTGAGAAATAGTGGTTTTTTTTCAGCTTGGGCGGCTGCCGATCCTGCCATCAGCAAAATCATGGAAATTACGGATGCTGACACCCTTCTCGACATGAGGGTTTATACAGTCTGGCGGAAGAGCTTGTCAAACGTACACACTTGCTCTTCAAGAAGGAGATTCTTAAGACCTTGGAGAAGGTTGCGAGTAAAGGCGGGGTGGAAAAAATCTTTTAGTGGCGAAGCACCTCATCGACACTGATCTTTACATCGACCTTATCCGTTTTCCCTGATCGTCGTCGGTTAGACGTCGAGCTTGCTGAAGCCGTGCGCCTTGAGGTGAGCGATCGCCAGATCGCGCACAAGGAGTCCCGGCTTGCGGTTGTGGATCTTGCCGAGTTTGTTTTCGAGATCTGAAGCCGCGTACTCCGTTGTGGCGACTTTGTACAATCTGTCCGAATCGAGCGTCTTGCCGTGTTGCCGAAGATTGGACACTAAAGCGCTGGCAAGGTTCGAACCCCGAATCTCGACCATTGCTGAAGGTTCCTGCCAGCTCTCGAGGCTATAGATGTCGCCGGTACGGATTGTGCCGACGCGAAGCCTTCCGGCCACGCTGCCATCGGGGTAATAGGCAAGGTCCGCCGCAGTCTGCCCTTTCAATGCGGCTTCGAACAGCCCCTTCACTCCGGCGCGATCCAGCCAGGCGGGGTTGTTTCCAAGAGATTCGCCGACGGAAAGCGGCGCCGCTGCATCCATGGCGACGTTGATAAACGCATGAACATGCGGAGAGCCGCGGAAATAAAAAACCGACGCCGGGCCTTCCAGGCGGAAAACCTGCGCTTCGGGAATATCACCATCCTCGCCATGTTGGTAATAGCTCAACCAGAGCGCGTCGAGGCCGCCATTCGCGGTGAGGCATTCCTGCGCATAGGCGACATCGTCCGCGTAGTACGTCGAAAGAATTCGGTCGACCAATGTCCGCGCCAGGTCTTTGCCCTCCTGCGCGAGTTCGGATAGGGGAATCCCCGGAAACGATCCGCCGCGCCCCTGAAGTTCAATACCTGTCTGGACTGGCGCCTCAGGCAATACCGCAATTTTCTTTCTGCCGTCGTCGAGAGTGTGCAAGAGGCGTTGCGCTAAGAGGAACTGCTCGCGATAAACATTACCTGGCAATCCAACGCGCTCATTTCCACGCTGGTCGCCATACACCTGAGGTCCGCCGAAAGCGGCACCTTCACGGCTTTTCCCTCCAAGTCGAAGGTTCAAGTGAACACCGGTCAAAATCACCTGGTATGGGCCGGCTGTCGGATCGCCACAAATCAGCGCCCGCATCGAGTGCACGCCCGACCAGCGGGTAAAATCTTCCTGGGGTACGCGGCCCTGACCTTCAGGGGAGAGCCCCGAATACATCAGGTCGGTTAAAACGCTTCGCTGCTGGCGGTTGAACCCGAAAAAAATTTCGCGGCCGCCGCCCCAAACGCCGCGGTTATGGTATTGCCGCAATGGATGGTCGTAGCCCACGCACGTTTCAGCTCGCTGTGTTTCATCCAGGCTGGTGTAAAGGCGGCGAGCCAACACATCCACCGATTCGAGGTTGCGGCTGGGCCCCGGCGGCAAAAGATGATAACCGCCGAAGAGACCCGCAGCTCCCACCGCGCCGATTTTCGCGCCAAGTTTGAGCGCACCGCGGCGATTCATACGCCTCCGGCCCCTCCCTCGATTTGCTTTGCCATGAACATTCCTTAAATCGCAGAAATTCTATCGTGAATCATTACGGAGAAACCTCAATTCGATTAACAGGGACATAGCCGGGGATTACACGGAGTGGGAACAAAGAAATGACACAACGGGATGCTGTTCGCCCACAACGAACGCTATGGTGTGAATGAGAAAGGCGCTGTCGCGGCAGCCGCGACATACATCTTCGAGACAGTGGCCTGCGGTCAACGGGAAAATGGCACAATACGGCGATGCGATTCGTGTTTTTCGGTGCAGGCGCGGTTGGGGGAGCAGTCGGGGGTCGGTTGGCACAGGCCGGCCACCGGGTCGTATTGATTGCCCGGCACGCAGTCTGCTCGGCCATCCGCGAACGGGGTTTGCGTCTGGAAGCGCCCGACTCTATCGCGACGGTTTACCCTGAGGTCGCCGAGTCCCCCGAAGCTCTGTCCTGGACTCCGGAAGACATTGTCTTCCTTTCCATGAAGACTCAAGACGCGGCTCCAGCGGTGCAGGCCCTCGCTGCCCTCGCTCCCGCCGACGTTCCGGTCGTGTGCATGCAAAACGCCGTTGAGAACGAGCGCATTGCCCTTCGTTACTTCGAGAATGTTTATGGAGTGTGCGTGATGTGTCCCGCAGCATATCTGACACCCGGCATTGTCCAGGCCTGGTGCGCTCCGGTGACTGGAATCCTGGATATCGGCCGCTACCCTTCCGGGGTCGACGATACAGCCCGGCAGATCGCGGCTACATTGGAGACGGCCTCGTTCGTTTCCCTGCCGCGCCCGGATATCATGCGATGGAAATACAGCAAGCTCCTCATGAACCTGGGCAATGCACTGGAGGCCGTGTGCGGCCCCTCTGGCCGGCGCTCCAGGCTTGGAGAATTGGCGAGGGCAGAAGCCCTCGCCGCCTTCGCCGCGGCGGGCATCGACTACGTTTCCGAAGAGGACGACCGCGTGCGGAGGGGCGATCTCCTGCGTTCGGGGCCAATCGGTGAAAAGAACCGGCAGGGCGGATCGTCCTGGCAGAGTCTCAAGCGGCGGATCCGGAACATTGAGGCCGACTATTTCAACGGTGAAATCGTTCTACTCGGCCGTCTCCATGGCGTGCCCACGCCTGTGAATCGTCTGCTTCAGGTGACAGCCAATGAAATGGCTCGCAGCGGCCGCGAACCCGGTACCATACCTCTGGACGAACTCCTGGCGCTTCTCGACCACGAAGCAACACGCTAAATCAAAATCACCAGGTAGAAGTGCCGGAGCACGCCCTTCATAGACGTCAGCGTACGATTATGGCTCAGAACGCTTTCAGGATTCACGGCGCAAGGACTGCGCCGCAGCGTTCTCAAGCGAAGGATATCGGCAGCGTTGTCCTTGCTGGTTAGGTACACTATGCGCGTATGAAAGCCGCCGCAGGCCCCGTGCTGATCTCCGACCTCGAGATACAGCGCCGCGTCGCCGAGATGGCCGCCAGGATTTCCGAAGACTACCGGGGCCGCGCGATCACCGTCGTAGGCATTCTCAAAGGGAGCTTTGTCTTCATTGCAGATTTGATTCGCCATATCGATCCGGCCGTCCCCATCGAGCTGGAATTCATGACTGTTTCCAGCTATGGGAGCCGGACGACATCTTCCGGCGAGCTTCGCATTAGCCAGGATATCGAGTGCTCGCTCGAGGGAAAGCATCTGCTCCTCGTGGAAGATATCGTGGATACCGGACTGACTATCGCCAGTATTCGGAACCTGCTGGCTTCGCGGGGCGTGGCATCGATTCGAATCGCTACGCTGCTGGAAAAAGAGACAGCGCGCGGGCATTCGTTGAATCTGGACTACGTCGGATTCAAGATTCCCGATCGATTCGTGGTGGGATATGGTCTTGATTTCGCTCAGCGCTACCGCAACCTGAAGGAGATCCGAATTTTCGATGCCCAATGACTTCGGCAGACACATCGACCACACACTGCTTCGCCCGACGGGAACTGGGGATGACGTTCGCCAGCTTTGTACCGAAGCCATCGAACACGGTATGTCGGCGGTTTGTGTTTTTCCGTCGTATGTTGCACAAGCGCGGGAACTTCTGAAGGATTCGCGTATCCGGATTGCAACCGTCATCGCCTTCCCGTTCGGGGTAACCTTTACCGAAATCAAAGAAGCCGAGATGCGCGCCGTTGCTGGCGTGGGCGCCGGCGAAGCGGATATTGTGATTAACATCGCCGCCCTGAAATCGGGAGACGCTTCATACGTAGAACACGAAATGCAGCGCCTTACGGAAAAGGCTCGAGGCCTGGGAGTGCTCACGAAGTTCATCATCGAAACCGCGTATTTGAGTCACGGGGAGAAGCTTCTTATCTGCAGAATTGCAAATCGCGTCCGGCCGGACTTTCTGAAGACCTCGACGGGTTATGGCCCTTCAGGAGCAACAGTCGAAGACGTCCGGTTGATACGCGACAACCTTCTTCCGGAAATCCAAATCAAGGCGGCCGGCGGAATTCGATCTTACAAAGATGCACAGGCATTGCTGGACGCCGGCGCATCGCGCCTCGGCACAAGTTCTGGAATCGCCATATTAAATGAGCGGCTGCGCACGAGCGGAAAGCGAATGTGAGCCCGATAGGGCGAAACCATCAAGTAATGCAAGCCCGGTAGGGCGCGGCCATCAATAAAAAGGAAGCACGCAAGTCATGAAGCCGGATCTGCAGACCGACCCCAATCTTCTCGCGACGCTGGTCGAGATCAGCCACGACATCACGTCGATACTCGATCTCGATCAACTGCTGAGCAAGATCGCCGAACTGACCAACAGGATCATTCCCTACCAGATTTTCGCGATCTTCCTGGTGGACGAAGCGAGGCATGACCTCTTCTACCGATTTGGAATCGGCCACGAACAGAATATCGTCCAGAAACTGCGCATTGGTTTCGGCGAAGGCCTGATCGGGACGGCGGCGATCGATCAACGGCCGGTTGTCGTGGACGACGTGCGGACCGATTCCCGCTACATCGAAGTCGTCAAGGCGGCGCGTTCCGAACTGGCTCTTCCCCTTATTGTGAAGAATCGCGTGGTGGGCGTTCTCGATATCGAGAGTCCCGAAGTCGGATACTTCCGCGACCAGCAAGTGCGGTTTCTCAACCTTCTCGCAAGCCAGATTGCGATCGCCGTCGACAACGCGAGTATCTACGACAGCGAACGGCGCAATCGCGAAATGCTCTCCCTGTTGTACGAAGTCAGTCTCGATATGACCTCGACGCTCGAGATTGACGAAGTTTTTCACCGCATCGCTGCTGCGGTGAAATCGACGGTCAACTATCACATCTTCTCGATCTTTCAGTTGGATGACCGCACCGGTGTCCTGCAACTCAAAACGGTGGTCCGCTCCAATGAGAGGGAGACCAAGAAGTTTACCGTTCCTCTTGGGGACGGCCTTGTCGGCGCCGCCGCCCTTCGGGACACTCCCGTCCGCGTCGGCAACGTGGCCAACGATCCGCGATACATCAATGTTCATCCCGAGACACGTTCGGAGCTCGCCGTGCCTTTCAAGCACAAGGGCAAGGTGGTTGGCGTCCTTGACCTCGAGAGCACGCAACTCGACTACTTCACCGAGTACCACGAGCGTCTGCTGGCAACTCTCGGATCGCGCATTGCCGCAGCACTCGTGAACGCGCAGCTTTACGCAAAGGTTTCCGATAACGAGCCGCGCATGGACCGGGAAATGAAGATCGCCCGCGAAATCCAGATCCAGCTCATGCCGGAAGAAGTGCCCACGATCGATCCTCTGAACATTGCCGTCACGTTCCGACCGGTCGCCACGCTTGGAGGCGACCTCTACGATTTCATTCGCTTCGACGATGGACGTCTCGCGATCGTGGTCGGAGATGTGGCTGGAAAGGGTGCGCCGGCCGCGCTCTACGCGGCGCTCTCGAGCGGCATCATCCGGACTCGCGCCACCCGCAAATACCCGCCGGGGCAGATGCTGGAGCTCGTGAACAAGACCCTCTACTCGCGACCGATCGAAAGTCAGTACTGCTGCCTGACCTATGCGATTTATGAACCGAAGACGCGCAGGATCATCATTGCCAATTCCGGTCTTCCGTATCCTCTGCTCGTCCGAAAAGGCGCGCCGAAGTTTCTGGAACTCGCGGGAATCCCCGTGGGATTGTTCCCCGACTCTCAATATCAGGAACAGGAACTGCAATTGGAATCAGGCGATGTTCTCGCGTTTTACTCTGATGGTCTCGTCGAAGCTCGCGACGCGAACAATGAGGATTTCGGATTGAAGAGGTTCGCCGAGATTATTCGTAACAACAGCAGCGGAACGGCAGACGAGATTGTTTCTTCCGTTAATGCGGCTGTAGAGCAGTTCGTCGGTCGCATTCCCTTTCACGACGACCGCACACTTATTGTGGTGAAGATGCTCGAGAAGCTCGATTAGCTCTTCCAAAACGATCTCCCAAGTGCGGAATTTTTCATCACTTTCGGACAGAATCACCGGATTCACAGCCTTGAAACCTCAGTAAATTCTTTAGATACGCTCGAACTATCTTTGGCGATTCAATTGCTGCCAATAATAGGGGCTGGAATGCGCAGCCGAAGCCTGAGCATAAGGAGGCGCGTGATGAGACGAACAAGGCTAAAGGGACTGAAGGGAATGATGATCGGGCTGGGACTCTTGCTGAGTTTAGTCCTGTCTGATGCAGTTTTGGCGAGCAGCCAGGTGAACGTTCAGGTCAACATTGGTGCACCGCCGCCAGTGATTGTTCGCGAACGGCCCACCATGGTGTACCTGGCCGAACCCGGAGCCTACGCGGCGATCGGAATTCCCTACGACATTTTCTTCGAGGGCGGCCGTTACTACTACGTGCGCGGCAACGATTGGTTCTGGGGGCCGGGTTACAGCGGACCCTGGACTTACGTAACTTATAACCGAGTGCCACCCGGACTTCGAAGGTTCAAGGTTGAGCGCTTACGGGAATTCCGCGAGCGCGAAAACAGGGTTTACGTGGTCCAGGGGAGGGCGTTCAAGGGAAAGCATTTTCAAGGCGAGGAGCACGGAAACGGGAGAGGACGGGGCAACAAGGGGAAATGACGGCAACGGACATCTCACTGCATTAGCAGAAAGCGCGGCAACACTCGCCATTTCCCAATCGTATGACCACAGCGTAGAATGAGCGCCCATGACTGAGGCACCGAATCCTGAAATCCGTCGCCTGCAAACGCTTCTTGAAACTGTACGGCTGCTGAATTCCACCCTGGAGCTCAAAGAGCTCACGCGAATCATTCTGGAAGTCGTGCGCACGGAAATCGCAGTCGAGCGAATCTCGATGTTCGTCGTCGATCGAACTCAAAACAGGCTCCGGCCGCTTGTTACGCAGGAACTCGACGGCGACGAAATCTCGGTGCCTGTAGGCGTCGGGATCGCGGGAACGGTTGCAACCACGGGCGAGGTTCTCGACATTCCCGACGCCTATGCCGACTCCCGCTTCGACCGCGAGTTCGATCGGAGGCTCGGCTACTACACGAACGACCTGTTCGCTCTGCCGGTTTGCAATCGCGGAGGGGAGATCGTGGGCGTCCTGGAGCTGTTGAACCGTTTGCGGCCGATTGCGCCGTCCGACCGCGAGTTTCTACTGGGCATTTCCGTCTACATCGGCCTGGCCCTCGAGAACTCCCTTCTTCATTCCGAGCTTCTCGCAAGAAAACAGCGCGAAAATATCCGCAGGCCTGAGCCGTCACAAGCCAACGTGCAAGAGATCGGTCAGGACATCCACGATCCGCTGGCGTTCGTCATGGGCTATCTTGAACTCGATCCGGACCAGCGCGATCTGCCGGCTTTTGCGTGGAACCTTCTGGAGGACGTCCGCGATGGCATGACGCATACGGCCGCCGCGGCCATCAAGTTTCGGGAATACCTGGAGCAGCAGAAACAAGGACTCTCTCCGATCAATCTAGGTGACGCGCTGCGCCAACTCAGCGAGCTGCAAGCGGAAGCGTGGGACCGCAATAACATCAAAGCCACGCTGATTGCCGAAACCGTGCCCCCGGTGTACGCCTATGAGTATGAACTGCGGATCGTTCTGTCCTTTCTGATCAGGAGTGCGGAGGCTGCCGTCCTTCGATCCGAATCAAACCGGCGGATTTGGATCCACTTGTGGTGCGCCGGCAAGAATGTTCATGTCTCCATACACCACGTCGGTCCTGCCGCAGAATCGGGCGCGAGTCGAGGCTTTGCGGTCGCGAAGGCGATTGTGCAGCAGTACGGCGGCCAAATCCGATTGGAATCTGCGCTGGATCAGGGAACGACTTTTTTCATCGACTTTCCATTTCTCCATCAGTCCGTTCCCGACTAAGCGCACGGTGTCTAACGTGCGAGGACGGCGATCATCTCGTCGTGGATTCTCCCATTCGACGCAAGGATTTCTTTTTGGTAGATGGAGTAGGGTCCGCCTTTGAAATCAGTCACGCGGCCGCCTGCCTCTTCGAGAATGATGCGGCCGGCCGCCGTATCCCAGGGCTGTAAGAACAGCTCCCAGAATCCGTCCAATTTCCCCGCTGCCACATAGCAAAGATCCAGAGCCGCGGAGCCGCCCCGGCGGACGGCCTGACTTTCCACCATGAACTGCCGGAATTGGTGGATGACCGTATCCAATCGCTCGCGGAAGTTGTAGGGAAAGCCCGTGATGAGAAGGGCATGAGAGAGGGGCTGGACACCGGACACGTGAAGGCGTTCGCCATTGCAATACGCGCCGGCTCCTCGAGCCGCGCTGAACAATTCATCGCGAACCGGATCGTAAACGACGCCGCAGACCGGTTCCCCGTTTTCTTCAACGCCAATCGACACGCAATAGAACGGATAGCCGTGCGCGAAATTGGTCGTGCCATCCAGCGGATCGATGATCCATTGCACTGACGCCCCGGGCTGAGTCGCCCCGGACTCTTCGGCCAATATCGAATGGGAAGGATAGCGGCTGAGAATGCCGCCGATGATCAACTCTTCGCTCTTCCTGTCCGCAACGGTGACAAGGTTCGCCTGGCCCTTAAACTCCACGAGTTTATCGCGCGAGGAATAATGATTCAGTACGTCTCCAGCGGCGCGGGCAAGGTCGATCGCCGTTTCCAGGTATTGCACAACGATCTATGGCCGCTGTAACAACGCAATGGTCGCGAGCACGCGGCCGAAACGCTCGTCGTTGGCCAACGACTTGAAAGCCTGTTCTTCCTGGATCATTTTCGCGTCATCAAACCCGGACTCCACCGCTTTGAAAAGATACGAAATCGCCACATCCGTTTCGCCTCTCAACGCGAAAATCTTGGCGAGATAAAAGTCCAGCCGTGCAGTGTTCTGCTGGCTCATCTGAATCGACGCCCCGACTCCGCCGGGCTGCGGATCGAAGAGAGAGGGGTTGATCTGGAGAGCCTGCTGATACGCCTGCATTCCCTCATCCCAGCGTTGCAGGGAGAACAGGCAGGCGCCCATATTGCGGAGAATGGTCGCAGAATCCGGCTTTAGCTTCAGAGCTTTCTTGTAGCGGGCAAGAGAGCCCGAGTAATCCTCACGAAGATAATCCACAACGGCCAGATTGTTCATGGCGTCCAATTGGTTTGGCCGCAGCCGCAGCGCTTCGCGATACTGCTGTTCGGCGTCGCGCAGTTTCCGCAGATTGTGGTACGCCACTCCAAGGCGATTGACGATGGCGGCGTTGTACCGGTCGATCGCAACAGATTTCTTGTATTCGATAACAGCGTCGTCATAAAGCTTCCTGGCCACGAAGACATCGGCTCGAGTGGCGTGCTGAGCCGCCTCCAGCTGGACCGCCGGAGGAACCAGAGACACGACGGCGAGAAAATCGCCATTGCCATCCTCAAGTGTCTCCAACAAAAGGGGGCGCGCGGGGGCAATTCGACTTGCAGATTCGCGGGCATCCCGCGGGTTGTCTCGTGCATAACGCGCCAGATGCAGATTCTCCGAGAGAATCGTGTTGTCCGAGTTCCTGTCGGCAGCTCGCCGAAATTCGCTGTCGGCATCGCTGAACTTCCTTTGGGAGTACAAAAGCGCGCCCAGGTTGTTCCGCGGCGCTGCCAGGTCGGAATCCGCTTTGATCGCCCTCCCATAGGCCAGCTCTGCATCCCTGGCGCGGCCTACCATGTGATAGGAAATCCCGAGCCTGTTCAGGATCGCCGCGTTCTTTTCGGAGTCCGGCAGCCGCTCGAATGCGGACGCCGCCTGGGCGTACTGTCCCTTCAGGAAAAACTCATTGCCGCTTTGTGCGAAAGCGGTCGCGCCAAACAGGAGAAACACAAGGAGAATGCGTTTCATTGTTGTCCATTGTAGTGCCTATTTGGTGATGTGTATCCCGAGAATCGGCCACCAGTAATTTGCCCGTCAACAGGAGACAAATCCAGGACACCGACGCCATGATAGCCGCGGGCATGGCTAGCATAGACCGCCACGCTGGGCTCTATTCCGATCTTTACCTGCATCAGGCAGGAACCACGCGCAGATGACGACGCAAAGCGGCCAACCCAAACCGCACAGACCTGCCCAAACCTGTCTCGTAAAAGTCTCTTAACTTCAGGTGGTATCCCGGGGATTCCGAGGACAGGAAACGTCCCTCAAGCGAGGTCATCACCACATCGTACTGCTGCACCCAGTGGGGATTGATCCGCGTGCGAACAAGACGTTCATAGAGATGGGCATAGACCTGGGTCACTTCGTCCGGCGTCGCTGTCCAGCGGCTTCTCAGAGCCGAGCCTGCGTACGGCGGAAAGTACGCCAGCACGGGCATGACTCCACGATCGACGAGCAGATCGATACTCGACATCGTGTCCTTGATCGACTCGAAACCGACGACAAGATGGGACAGAACGGCGCCGGCGGGAAAGATCTTCACCGCATATCGCAACGCCTCGAGTTGGCGCGACTTGTGTTTCTCAACATCCCTGCGCGATTCGTCGTCGGGATTGAAGAAGCCCGAATCGTAGTAGAGCGCATCGACACCCATCGCATAGGTCTTGTCGATCCATTCATTGGATTCCGGGGGAACAAGATCGAGCGCGATCAACACCGTGACGTGCTTGCGAATCTCGGTGACCCACTTCTCCAACCATTCGACTCCGCCATCGCCCGTGTCCACGTGCCCCGACGAAAGCGTCACGATATCGCAACGCTTTTCCTGCATCACAATCTGAATAGCCTCCACCAGGTCACGCGGTGTAAATGGCGGATGATCGGAAAGCTCCTTTGAGGACCCGCAGTAGCGGCAGGACAAGCCGCTCTCTCCAAAGCGGCAGCGATGCGACGGGTGTACCGCGATGTAATCGCCGTGTACGGTCAGGATATCGGAAACCAATACCCCCGAGGAGGTGTGCTTCTGGTAGCTGGCCAGGGGCGCGGTCCAGTGCACGGGGACGGGATCCTTTCCGGAAATATCCAGGTAGAACTTTCCGCCATCGCCCCTTAACGTAAAGGGCGAATCCCCCCCGTTCGCGTTGAGATGCACGCTTACCGCGACCTTTTCCGGCAAGACGAGATGGATCAATCCAAAAGGATTCGTCAGCGGTGAAGGCAGATCTTTCCCGGCCCGAATACCGTGATAAAAGAGCTGCAACTTCAGCCGGGCAAGGTTTTCAACAGTCGTCATTGGCGTAAGAGAGTAACGTACGGCCCGCCAAGGTTAAACGAGTTTCGCGCGAAGGGCGCGCGCCTGATCCCGAAGTTTGGCAGCGCGCTCGAATTCGAACTTCCGCGCGGCGTCGCGCATTTCGGTCTCCAGCCTTTCTATGGCTTCGGCCAGTTTCTCGGGATCGTCGATGGCGACGCCGGCGACGGGTTCTTCCTCTATCGAGGGCAGGCGCAAGTAGTCGGCCTCCGCAATTGCGACAAGGGTCATATCGATCGGCTTGATGATGCTCTCTGGTGTGATGTTGTTCTCTTCGTTATAGCGCGCCTGGATCTCACGGCGACGGTTTGTCTCGCCGATGGCGCGCTTCATGGAATCCGTCTCGCGGTCCGCGTAGAGAATCGCTTTTCCTTCCACGTGACGCGCCGCGCGGCCAATCGTCTGGATCAGCGCGTCACCCGATCGCAGAAAGCCTTCCTTGTCCGCATCGAGAATCGCCACAAGCGAGACTTCCGGAAGATCCAACCCCTCGCGCAGGAGGTTGATGCCGATCAGGACGTCGAATTCGCCCTTGCGCAGTGCTCGCAGGATCTTGATGCGCTCCAGTGTCTCGATCTCCGAATGCAGATACCGGCAGCGGACGCCGACTTCCGTGTAGTACTCGGCCAGATCCTCCGACATGCGCTTGGTCAGGGTCGTGACAAGTACGCGCTGATTCCTCGCGGCCCGCTCGCGAATCTCGTGAAGAAGGTCGTCAATCTGGCCGCGGACAGGCCGAATTTGCACTTCCGGATCCATCAAACCTGTGGGCCGTATCACCTGCTCCACGACGACGCCGCCTACTTTCGTCAACTCGTAAGGCCCGGGAGTGGCCGAGACGTAGATCACCTGATTGGCCCGCTTTTCGAACTCCTCGAAGGTCAGCGGACGGTTGTCCATCGCCGATGGCAGGCGAAATCCGTATTCGACGAGATTCTCTTTTCGCGCACGATCGCCGTGATACATGCCGCGAACTTGCGGCATCGTCTGGTGACTCTCGTCGATAAACATCAGGGCGTCCTGGGGAAGATAATCGAGCAGCGTCGGTGGCGGCTGACCGGGCAGCCGACCGGTCAAGTGCCGGCTGTAGTTCTCAATGCCATGGCAGTAGCCGATCTCCTTGATCATCTCCATGTCGAACAGCGTCCGCTGATGGATGCGCTGCGCTTCCAGAAGCTTTCCGTTACCTTCAAGCAACGCTTCCCAGCCCTTGAGTTCTTCTTTAACGGTCTCCACAGCGTGTTCGATACGCGGCCTTGGCATGACAAAGTGCGTTTTCGGATAGATGATGAGGCGTTCCAGCAGGTTGATTTCGTCCCCCGTCAGCGGATCGAACGTGCTGATCTTTTCGATCTCGTCACCCCACAACTCGATTCGATATCCGATGTTCTCGTAGGTGGGATGCACTTCAATCGTGTCGCCATGGACACGGAAGGTGCCGCGCTTGAAGTCGAGGTCGTTGCGTTCGTAGAGGATATCCACGAGTTTGGTGAGAATATCGCGGCGCGAGATGTGCTGCCGTGGTTCCAGCGTAACCAGCATTCCGAAGTAGGCTTCGGGCGATCCCAAGCCATAGATGCAAGACACGGATGACACGATCAGCACGTCGCGCCGTTCGAATAGCGAACGAGTCGCCGAGAGACGCATTCGGTCGATCTCGTCGTTGATCGTCGATTCCTTCTCGATGTAGGTGTCCGTTGAGGCGATATATGCTTCCGGCTGGTAGTAGTCGTAATAGCTGACGAAGTACTCCACGGCGTTACTCGGAAAGAAACCACGGAACTCCTGGTACAACTGCGCAGCCAGAGTTTTGTTGTGGGCCATGACAAGCGTCGGTCGGTTCAACTGATCGACGATCTTCGCCATCGTGAACGTCTTGCCGGACCCGGTGACCCCAAGCAGCACCTGATGTTTCTCGCCCTGCCCAAGACCTCCCACTAATTGTTCGATCGCCGTCGCCTGATCGCCCCGCGGCTCATAGGAAGACACCAGCTTGAAATCCATAACCCACCATTCTAGTCGAAGCGCGGCAGGAAAAGTTGTCAGCGTAACATCTTGGATGCTTACGAAGGGGGAATCCCGTCTCGATAAGACTGTTTGGGATGGCCTTCCAAAGCTGTTATAAGACCCTTGCCTTCAAGGACATCATCCACTTCCGGTTCGTGTTCTTACGCGCCTTGGACCGAGCGCTTAAGAGCAACCGCGGAGCAGGGGATGAAAACCTTGTTCGGCGGACAACGCCCTTACCTGGTGAGAGCTGCATGACGAATGAGAATAGAAATGTTGCGACGCGAAAGATGGATCTGCAGTTGATCGGAGCTGCGGGTGAGTTTCTGACCGCTGGGAAGCTTTTCAAGAGGGGCCTCCAGGTCGCAGTTACCTACGGAAATGCCAAGTCTATTGACCTCTTCGTGTCAAATCCGCACACCGGCAGAAACTTCGTGGTTCAGGTCAAGACACAGCACAAGAAAAACTGCTTCCCTCTCAGCCCAAAGGCTGTTCACGGAGGCCATGTCTACGTATTTGTACGTTTGAACGGAGTGTCGGAGCCGGAAGAATACTTCATCGTTCCGGGAGACGAGATCGAACAAAACCTGGAAATGTAGCATAGACCGGCCGGCTAAGGAACCTGGGAACAATCTGGTGACCGTCCCTGAATTAGAATTAATTAGGAGCGGGTTCAAACGAGCTTCAGGACAGCTTTGATGAATGCCTCGAAATCACCCAGGTCTTTTTTCAAGATTCGGAAAATGATCTTCAAGTCTACATCGAGGTAATCGTGAACGAGGACGTTCCTAAGACCGGCCATCGCGGCAAGCCTTGCGGAGAGAGCCTTTGAGACGATTCTGTGTTTGGCGAGAATATGGAAGATGTCTTTGTAGTCCTTCGGCGTGCCAAGGTCTCTGTCCGATACGACGTGGTTTCCCATATCGATGACGGCTTGGATGGCTACCTGAATCTGTCGTTCGGCGCTGCTTGAAATATCGGCGTTTCCGAGAAACGACTTCTCATCCATCAAGCTGTACCGGCGCAGAACAGCAGTGCACTGTCGGATCTTCGTAATCCGCGACAGGACAACATTCGTATCAACCACGGGACTTTCTCGTGAAGTAACGGCGCTTCAGAGCCTGAAGGTGAAAACGCCGCATGGGCTCGGTATCCAGAAATATGTTGAAGGTTCGAATCTGGAAGGCAATCCGCGTCGCGCGGGAACGCTCGAAAATCAATTTCCCCTTGGCGACGATATTCTGTGCCAGCGCCGGAGGGGCTTCGTTCATCAGCACGATATCAACATCGAATCTTTCGAGAGCCGCACCAAGGTCTCGCATCAAACGGAGTCGATATTTTAGCGGGTCCTGCGGTAGTGCCCTAGGGTCGACCAGAACGCCGATGTCGATGTCGCTATCGGGTCTTGCGCGTCCTGAAGCGGCCGAACCGAAAATGTAGGCGGCCGCAATCTCACGTCTACTGGCGAATACAGGCTTGATGCTGTCTTCTTCTTTGGTCACGGTTACATTTCATCATGTTTTTTGTCGATTTGCGCTTTTGCCTGTCGTGAACTATAAATGCTGATACCGCGGAGGTGACTATGCGATACCGTTTCCTGCCCGTCGTTCTCTTATTGGCTCTTTCGGCCCTGGCCGTTTCGATGCGCATCATGGCGCAGGACAACTCGAAGCCACGTGCGGTGACGTTCAGTCGCGACGTGCTTCCGATTCTGCAGAAGAACTGCCAGACCTGCCACCGGCCGGGAGAGATCGCGCCGATGTCCTTCCTCACGTACAAGGACACGCGGCCCTGGGCCAAGGCCATCAAGACCGCGGTCCTCGACCGGCAAATGCCGCCGTGGTTCGCGGATCCCGGATACGGTCATTTCAAGTACGACCGGCGGTTAAGTGACGCCGACCTACGGACGCTGAGCGATTGGGCGGATGGCGGCGCCGTTGAGGGAGATCCGAAGGGCATGCCCCCGGCGATCACCTTCCAGGACGGATGGAACATCAAGCCGGACATGATCATCGAGATGCCTAAGGATTTCAACGTTCCGGCAACGGGAACGGTCGCCTACCAGAACATTCTCGTGAAGGTGAATTTCCCGGAGGACGTGTGGGTCACTTCTGCGGAAATGCGTCCGGGGAATACGCAGGTTGTGCACCACGGCCGAGTGCTCGTCCGCCGTCCGGGAATGAGTTTCATGCAAGACGCAGTGCCCGGGGAAGCTTATCCAACCGGCAGCCTCGAGATGCAGCAGGCAGGAGCACCCGACACTCTCGGGAAGTTCAATCCCGGCCTCGGCGCGCAGGACTTCAGCATTTTCGAATCGGCGAAGTTCATTCCCAAAGGATCGGACCTGGTCTTCAACATGCATTACACCTCAGTGGGGAAGGCCTCGACGGACCGCTCACGGGTCGGTCTCGTTTTTGCGAAGCACCCGCCAAAACTGCGTTACTTCATGCATAACGGTCCGACAGGTTCCAACCTCGCCATTCCGGCCGGCGCTACGAATGCGGAAGTCGTTTCTGAAATGACGGCGCAGGTCGACTCGCAACTCGTCTATCTGCAACCGCACATGCATCTGCGCGGAAAAGACTACGAAATCCGTCTCGTCTTCCCTTCTGGAAAAACCGAGACAATCTTCAAAGCAAAATGGGATTTCAACTGGCAAATGGGCTACGACCTGGCCGAGCCGATAACCCTGCCTAAGGGAACACGGATCATCGGCATCGCTCACTACGACAACTCGGCGAACAATAAGTTCAACCCGGATCCGCTGAAGCTCGTCATCTGGAACGATCAGAACTGGGAAGAGATGCAGAACTGCTTCCTGGGAATTCTGATCGATCCGAACATCGATCCGACCAACGTGTTCAAACCGTCCGGACCGAGCCTGTTGCCGCGAGGCGATTCCGGCCCGACGCTGGCCAGCCTGAACGGGTTGACAGCGACACGATGAAATCCAGGTCCGGAATCCTGACCTTGCCGTTGATCGTGGCGGCGGTTGTCGTCGTGTTGAGGGTCATCGTCGAGCGGGCCGGTGCACCGGAGTCCATTACGAACTGGCTGAGCATCGCGGCCATGCACACCGTAATCGTGCCGATTTACATCGCGCTGCGACTCTCGAAAAGCGATGCCGCGAGTCCGTACCTGTCCTTGATCAAAATGATCGCGCTCTTTGCCGTGTTGGCCCGAATCATGATCCTGCCCACGTATTGGGCAGGACGCATTTTTGAATGGACCCAGTCTCGATTCAATGGCCTTTGGGGACCTGACGTGGACGCGTTCAGAGGATTCGTCGGCGTGCCATTGGTCACTGCGGGAATCTGGATCGTCGCCTCGGTCGTTATCGGCGGCGTTCTGGGTTCGATCATTCTTGCGGTTACGCGCCGGCCATCGGCTGTTTGAAGAGAAAACCCTTCCCCAATGTTCGTGCTAAACTTCGTTCGCGATGGGCACGTCCTACACTCCCTGCCTCGTTCAAAACCATTCGGATAGAAAGAGACAGTTCCGTATAACCAAATCCATGAAAGTCCGACGTTACATATGGCGTTTCCTGCCTGCGGCCGCTTGTGCCCTGTCAACCATGCTGGCCGCGTGGATGGGTTTTGCCCAGCAAACCCGCCAACCGGACGCAAATGCTCTGAAGAATGCCGCGGAGAGCAAGGAGTGGCTGACCTACGGCGGCAATTACGCGGAAACCCGCTACAGCCCGCTTCGCCAGATCGATGCCACCAACGTGGACCGTTTAGGGCTCGCCTGGACTTATGCCTTGGGGACCGGAGGCGGCAACCAGGAAGCCACGCCGCTTTTCTCCGGCGGCGTTCTATACGGCATCACGAACTACAGCATTGCGTTCGCGCTCGACGCACAGACGGGCAAAGAGCTTTGGAGGTTTGATCCCGGCGTCACCCGCGCCTTCACTACCGGGCAAACAAACGGCGGAGTGTGCTGCGGAATTCTCAACCGCGGACTCGCGCTCTACGAAGGCAAGGTCATTATTCCTGTGCTTGACCGGAGGTTGATTGCGCTCGACTCGACAACCGGAAAGCCGGTGTGGACCACGAGAATTCTGCCCGAGGACGCGACGGGATACTCGCTCACCATGGCGCCCCGCGTCGTGAAGAACAAGGTAATCGTCGGACTCGCCGGCGCCGAGTTCACTCCGCATCGCGGGTTCTTCGCCGCTTTCGATGTCAACACCGGCCGAGAAGTGTGGCGCTTCTACACCGTCCCTGGAGATCCCTCGAAACCTTTCGAAAATCCAGCGCTCGAGAAGGCCGCCAAGACCTGGGCCGGCGAGTGGTGGAAGTATGGCGGTGGAGGTTCGGTGTGGGACAGCCTGTCGTTCGACCCGGAAGCAAACCTGATTTATGTCGGCACCGGCAACGGCGCGCCCTGGCCCGAATCCCTGCGGCAATCGCGAGGCCTGGACAACCTCTATGTGTGTTCCATCCTCGCGGTGAATCCGGATAACGGCAATCTCGTGTGGCATTACCAGGCGGTGCCCGGCGATTCGTGGGACTTCGACAGCGTTCAGCAATTGCTTCTCGCCGATATTCAAATCAGCGGCCGCACGCGCAAGGTTCTGATGCAGGCGAACAAGGGCGGCTTCTTTTACGTCCTCGACCGGATCACCGGCGAGTTCATTTCGGCAACGCCTTTCACGCCGGTGAACTGGGCCAGCGGTCACGATCCCAAAACGGGGCGGCCGATCATTCCTCCTGAAGCGTATTACTCGGTCGATTCTGCCGTGACAATTTCGCCATCGGCGGCTGGTGCCTCCAACTGGGCGCCAAAGGCATACAGTCCTCAGACCGGACTCGTGTATATGCCCGTCGCCGGCTTCAGCAGTCGAACCTACACGGCAGTCGCATTCGAACTCACCGACCGGGCGATACAGGTGAATGGAACGCCGCGCGGCGGCGCAGTACCGGCGGGCACTCCAACGCCGTCGAATCCGCCGCTCATCGGCCCTCAAGGTGTGCGCGGCGGTTTCCTTGTCGCGTTCGATCCCGTGACTCGAAAGGAACGCTGGCGAAATCCGGGCGGTGGCGGGTCTGGCGGCGGCACGCTGGCAACCGCATCAAATCTCGTATTTCAGGTCGTCCCTGACGGCCGATTAGTCGCCTACACGGCCGAGGACGGCAAGAAGCTTCTGGAGATCCCCACAGGCCAGGGCGGCATGGGCCCGCCCATCACCTACGAGCTCGATGGAAAACAGTACGTCTCTTTCATGGGCGGCACGGGCCAGGCCGGCCGGGGCGCGGCCACGGCAGTCCCTCCCCTCATGTACACGTTTGTATTGGATGGAAAAGCAACGATAACGCACTAGCGAAACCGCCGGTCTCAGGCATCGTCCTCGTCATTTGCCGGGTCGGCGACAAACTCGATGTCGGAAAATTTGGCAATGTAGTCGGCCCGCGCAGCGTTGAGAACAGCGCGGGCCTCCATCGCGTTGTATACAGGATCGACTGTAATGGTTGCGCCCGATTCGCCAGGCATCGTCTTGTACGTGAGGAAGTAGTGGCGCAGCCGGTCGATGACCGCCCGCGGAACCTGCGACACATCGACAATGTCGCCATACGTCGGATCGCCGATCAAGACGGCGATGATTTTGTCGTCGGCCTCAGAGCGTTCGACCATACGCAGTCCGCCCACCGGTCTCGCTTCCAGAAGAATTTCTCCGCGAGAAACGGGCCGATCGGTGAGCACACAAATGTCGAGCGGATCATTGTCACCACGATCCACGAATGGCGCCCCAACAATCGTGTACGCAGCCACTTGTTCACCGCAATACGTGCGCGGCACGAAACCGTAGAGCGTCGGACAGAAGTTAGAGAAGCGTTGGGGACGGTCGACTTTCAGATAGCCGGAGATCTTGTCGATCTCATACTTGACTCCGTCCGTGGGCGTGAGTTCCACGTAAGCGTGGAGAATCTCCGGAAAGCGCGGGCCCGGGCTGAGTCCGTGCCATGGATGTGGCCGAAACTTGAGAGGTTTCATCAAGACGCGATGGTAACACGGGCGCGCGCGCCCGGGTCGTCTGCTCGGATTCCATAAAGCAGGCGGCGCTCGTGCGGCGTCGCGTGTATCGCGACAGTGAAAAAAACAACTCGGCCCTTACCTTGCAAGAACCAGCACGCAAATGCCCAGTGCCACCCTGTAGTTGACGAAGACAAAGGTGGTTCGAGTCTGAAGGTAGCTCATCAACAGTGTGATGGAAATGAGGCCAAAGAACGCCGAGGTAATGATTCCAACGATGAATGGCAGCACATCGTCCGGCAACCCTTGTGCCGCAATATGCCCTAGTTCCTTGACTACGGCTCCACCGACAATCGGCGCCGACAGCAGGAAGGAGTATTGTGCTGCAGCTTTCCGCGTTAAGCCGCGAAAGAGACCTGCCGTGAGCGTCACGCCGGAGCGCGATACCCCCGGGATGAGCGCGAATGCCTGAGCAAAACCGATGATGAGCGAGTCCGACAGCGTCAGGCCTCCGAGATCCGTTTTGCGACGGCCCCAAACTTCCGCGAGGCGCATCAGCAGGGCCACACCGATCAGCGCTGCCGCGATCACCTTTGGCGTTGCCAGCTGGTCTGCGAGGCTCCCAAGGAAAAAGCCCGCTACACCGGCAGGAATCGTCGCAAGAATAATGTAGAGTGCCAGGCGGGCATTCGGATCTTCGGTATCGCCTTTCAGCAGCTTTAGCGCAGACATCCCAAGATGAAACCAGTCCCTGTAGAAATAGAGCAGCAAGGCTGCCAGGGTCCCCAGATGGAGAGCTATGTCGAAGGTGAGTCCTGGGTCCGGCCAACCGAAGAGCCAGGGAATCAGGATAAGGTGCGCATGACTGGAGATGGGAAGGAACTCCGTCACTCCCTGAACGAAACCCAGCACAATGGCCTGAAAGACGTCGATCGGCACGGGGATATCCTACGCATAGTGCGTTCAAAGCGCACCAAACATTGATCTGTTCGTCACTCCAGCGCTACGACGCCGGGTATCGTATTCCATTCCTTGGCTGCCTCCGCGGGGCAATCTGGACTAAACTTGGCAAGTCGTGGAATCTACGAATACCCCGGGCGAGGTTCGCCAGCTCCAAAACATTATTACAGCGCTTAGAGATGAGTTGGAGAAGGCACGAATAACCGAAGACGAACGCCTGCGCAAGGCGCTCGTGGCTGCCGACGGCGAAAATCTGCAACTTCGAACAACAATTGTTGCGCTGCGCGACGAACTGGAACGCCGTCAGATCGACTTTCAAAAGGAAGTGCAACACCTCCGGCTGATCCATCAGAAAGAAATGATTCAATTGCAGGAGACAATCGGGCAGTTGCGTCAGCTATTAGAGAAGACCAGTGGCCAAACCTAGGAAAACGAGAACTGCCACCACTCGAACGCGTCAGACAACGCAGTTCCTGCTGGAGGTGTCCAACCGTCTCGGTCACGCCAAGACTCTGGATGAAGCCCTCGACACTCTCGTCCAGTTCACGGTCAGCGTCATCGGCGCTGACCGGGGGGCCATCTTTCTGAACGACCCTGCGAACAACGAACTCTACACGCGCATCACCGAAGGCAAGTTCCGTCGAGAATTGCGTGTGCTCAACACCTCCGGCATCGCGGGAGAAGTCTTTTCAACGGCACAGGCCGTCATCATCCACGACGCGTATGCCGACCCGCGTTTCAACCGGTCGGTGGATGAACGAACCGGCTATACGACACAGAAAATCCTTTGCGTTCCGCTGCGGACGCTTCGAGGCGAGATCCTGGGCGTCGCTGAATTGATCAATAAGAAGGATGGGGACTTCACCACCCAGGATCTTCGGATGCTGGATTCGATGCTTCGGCAAGCTGCCATCGCCCTCGAAAGCCATCGCACCGTCGAGAGTGTCGAACGAGCGCGGAGTCAGGAGAGAGAGTTCCTGAATCTGATTACGGAGATTGCCTCTGAAATCAAGCTGGGCCCTCTGCTTCAAAGGCTGATCGGCGCTATCTCGGAAATGTTGGGCGCCGAGCGCTCGACCCTATTCCTCAACGATGAAAAAACCCAGCACCTTTACACGCTGATCGGCGAAGGTCTCGGAGCCACGCAGATCCGGTTTCCGAACCACGTCGGAATCGCCGGAGCAGTGTTTACGTCTCGCAAGACCCTCAACATTCCCTACGCTTACGCCGACATTCGATTCAATCCCGGATTCGACCGCCAGACAGGTTTCTTCACGCGCTCGATGCTCTGCGTTCCGGTTGTAAACAAGGACGGCAAGATCATCGGCGTCACCCAGGTTCTCAACAAACAAGGCGGCGTGTTCACTCAGGAAGACGAAACGCGCCTCAGAGCATTCACTTCCGAAATCGCCATCGCGCTCGAGAATGCCAAACTTTTCGACGACGTCCAGAACATGAAGAACTATAACGACAGCGTTCTGGAAAGTATGTCGAGCGGCGTCATCACTCTTGATGAGGATGAGGTGATCGCAACGTGCAACTCCGCCGCTCTCCGCATCCTGAAGGTCGAGCCGTCCGCGATGCTGAAGCGGCCCGCCAAGGAAGTGTTTGTGGACGAGAGCGCGTGGATTATGGACAAGATCGAGCAGGTGGAGAAGACCCATCACGGCGACGTCGTGATAGACGCGAAGGTAGTCTTTGGAAAAGAAACGATCTCCGCAAACGTGACGGTGCTGCCTCTGGTGAGTGCGAACGCGAAGAAACTCGGATCGCTGATCATGATCGAAGACATCACGTCTGAAAAGCGGATGAAATCGACGATGTCCCGATACATGGATCCCTCCATCGCCGACCGCCTGCTTCAGACGGGGACGGAGATCCTGGGAGGTCAGAGCAGCATTGCCTCTGTGTTGTTCTCCGACATCCGCAGCTTCACCACATTAACGGAGGAATTCGGTCCGCAAGCCACCGTAAGTCTGCTCAACGAGTACTTCACACTGATGGTGGACTGTATTCAACTCGAAGGTGGCATGCTGGATAAATTCATCGGCGATGCCATCATGGCGGTTTTTGGCGTCCCTATCACTCACGACGACGACGCCGACCGCGCCGTGCGCTCAGCCGTGGCCATGATCCACGAACTGAATGTCTATAATCAGAAGCGAAAGTCGGAAGCCAGAAAACCGATCGATATCGGAATCGGTATCAATACCGATATCGTCGTATCTGGAAATATCGGCTCGCCGAAACGCATGGACTACACCGTTATCGGCGATGGCGTGAACCTCGCTTCGCGCCTGGAGGGCGCCTGCAAGGAATACCACACGCATATTCTCATCAGCGAAAACACCGTCCGAAAGCTCCGGGGCACCTATCGCCTTCGCGAGGTGGACCGCGTGATCGTGAAGGGCAAGACGCAGCCCGTGGCAATTCACGAGGTCCTCGACTACCACGAGGAGGAAACCTTTCCGAATGTCATGGGCGTCCTGAACAGCTTTCGTGAAGGGATTACGTCCTACCGTCTTCGCCGCTGGGATCATGCGGCCGCTGCGTTTCGTGACGCGCTGGGGCTGAACCCCAACGACTTTGTCTCGAGCCTCTGGCTTGAGCGCTGCGCTCACATGAAAGCCAATCCGCCGGCGGAAGAATGGCAGGGTGAGTGGGTGATGAAGACGAAGTAGGCAACCGTTAGACCTCTTTGCGAGGCAGCACGCTTTCGATACGCCGGTCCGGAATCAACCAGATCAGCGCTGCGGCGACGAAGATCGCGTGGGCAATCCACGGCCATCGCAGGGTCGCAAGAATCGCTAAGACGTAAAGCACCGGCGACAGCTTGCCCTTCCAGTCGCGCCCGACCGCCTTCCTCAGGATCGAGTTCGGCCCCTGCGCCCGGATGATCGCCTGCTCGAGCAGGTAATACGCGATGGCGGCCATCAGCAGCACCACCCCGTAGAGGGCCGTAGGCACCGCGGCGAAATGATTCTCCCCCATCCATCCGGCCGTAAAAGGAAACAACGACAGCCAAAACAGCAAATGCAGGTTGGCCCAGAGCATCCCGCCCGTGACCGTGCCGCTGGCGTGCAGCATGTGATGGTGGTTGTTCCAGTAGATGCCTACATAAACGAAACTCAGAACGTAACTGAGGAACACCGGCAGTATCGGCAACAGATCGTCCAGGCTGTCGCCGTGAGGTACCTTCATCTCCAGTACCATGATCGTGATAATGATCGCGATCACCCCGTCGCTGAATGCCTCCAACCGTCCCTTGCCCATCTCACCTCCGTTGCGCCTTATTGACAATAGCGCGAGTTGCGGCTCCTGTGGTCATCCACGTGTCAGTCCAACAGGGGGACGCGTGGTATGATCATCGAAGAAATTTACGCTGCGCTAATTGAAGCTGGCGCCAGCGAAGACAAGGTGCGTGCAGCCGCCCGAGCGATGACAAATACGAGACACGCATCTCCAAAATCGAGAGCGATATCAACCTTCTGAAATGGATGGTCGGGTTCAACCTCGCCATTACAATTCGCGATCCTCTTTCGCGTGTTTAAGTGAAGTCCTGGTCGGAAACGGACACTTATGGAATATCGCAGACTTGGATCTCTTAGCGTCTCTCTGGTCGGAATCGGATGCAACAACTTCGGATGGCGAACAGACGCAGCGGGGACGGCAGCAGTGGTCGACGCGGCGCTCGAATCCGGCATAAATTTTTTCGATACAGCCGACTGTTACGGTGCCGGCGATAGCGAGAAGTTTCTCGGTGCGGCGCTCAAGGGCCGCCGCGACAAAGCAATCATCGCCACGAAATTCGGAATCAAGATGGGCGAAGGCAAGGAAGGTGCGCATCCGAAATACGTCCATGAAGCGCTCGATGCCAGTCTGCAACGCCTTCAGACTGACACGATCGATCTTTACCAGATTCATCGCCCAGACCCAAACACTCCGATTGCCGATACTCTGGAGGCGCTGAATGACGCGGTTAAAGCCGGAAAAGTACGTGAAATCGGCTGCTCGAATTTTTCTGCTGAGCAACTACGTGAGGCGCGCGCGACGCCCGGGCCGCAATACTTCGAGAGCGTGCAGAATGAGTACAGCCTGCTGAAGCGCGAATCTGAGGCAGAGGTGCTTCCGGAATGCGCACGCACCGGCGTCGCTTTTCTACCCTACTTTCCTCTCGCAAACGGGCTGCTCACCGGCAAGTACCGCAGCGGCGAGCCGTTTCCGGAATCCAGCCGGGCCAAGGATGCGTTCGGTCCGAAAATCTTCACGCCCCAGAATCTCGAACTCGCGGAATCGCTGATCTCATTTGCCGAATCCCGGAATCACTCTCTGCTGGACCTGGCGTTTTCCTGGCTTGCCGCCAGGCCGGAGGTCCGCAGCATCATCGCCGGCGCAAAAACTGCGGAACAAGTACGCGCGAACAGCGTTGCCGCCTCGTGGGAACTCACTGCTGCAGACTTCGCCGAACTCGACGGGATCCTGGCAAGGTTTCGGGAGCAGTCACCGAATTAGTCTTCCGTCTAGAAGGTTAAAAGCAGGACGTTTGTTTCACCGAGGTGAGGAACTCCGCCGCCTGGCGTTTCCTTCGTGATTAGCGTTCACAAAGGGGCCAGACCGATGCCTCGCATCTGGCCCCGGAGTTGGGTCGACTATGGAACGATCGCGGAACCGTTGATGGTTCCACTGGTCAGGCTTATCGTCGCGGTTCCGCCGGTGGAATCCACGGTGACCGACTTGATCAAGATACCCTTACCGACTGCTTCCCATGAGGTGGTCGGCCCAACTTCAAACCGGCACGTATTGAATGTGCCCGCAGGAACCGTGACAGCCTCCTTTCCCGCATAGAAGGTTGTCGTCGTGTTGGATGAGGTTTGGGTTACCGGTGGAAATCCCATGAGTGTCGTGGTCGATGTCTGAGTCGATGTCTGTACGATCGAATCTCCTGGATTCAACGTGTACTTTTTCTCCCGGTAGGGCGGGTTATACACAATGAGGCTGGTGCCCGAAATCGGCGAGGAGAATTCGGCGGTGCTCCCGAAGTTGACAATCTCCGGGATTTCGAAGCGCGAATAGCTCTTTGAATTTGTCACATACGTTCCCGCAGAGTTGGGTGGCGCCGTGTAGGTTGTGTTGGTTGCATTAACGAATTCACTTCCGGTGTTTCCCTGGAACGTTACATTCAAATTCTGTGTGCTGTTGGTCGTTTGGGTACCCGTCACCGAACCGCTGAAGGCGTAGTTCAGGTTCTGCGTACTGATACTCAAGGGATTTGGGTAAAGACAGTCTAATGCCGGTCCTCCACCAAGGTTTACACCGCCGCCACCGCCTCCACCCCCGCCACCGCCACCGCCAGGTGTGCCGGCGATCGTTCCGGAATTCACGGCAAGCGCCGAAAGGATTCCCTCTTTCACCGTGAGCGCTGTGGCAACCAGCGCGTTCGGCGGAGCACCGGTCGGAGCGTCAATGACCAGAACTCCCTTGAAGTTCGTACCCGCCAGTTGAGGAAACCATTTGGGGATGAAATCGGCAACCTGCTGGCGCGCAACAAAGGGCACCGAAGCCGCTGCCGTCGAAGTGACGATCACGCCATTTTCGCCGAGCAACTTCAAATTGACGACAAAAGCGCTGGTGCCGCTGGCATTGGCGAATGCAACGCCTGTCGAGGTGGACCCATCTGCAGTCATGTCAATCGGCAGATTAAAGTTATTGCCTGCTTCGAGACCCAATATTCCGGCTATTGTCTGAAGGCGGGCACCGTCTCGAACCTCAAAAGAGGCCACTCCTTTGACTGTTCCACTACCTGGAGAGAACTCTCCCCAGACGACTGTGATTGTGGTTCCGGTATTCGGAAGAGCCACTCGCGTTGAACCACCCGCCGGGATCGTCACTGAGCGGCTCAAGTCCGTGCGAAGATCTCCGCCCTGCGTGTAGAAGTTTAATGACGAATTGATCGTCGATAATCCCGTATTCATCAACACAAATGTCGTCGAATAGCCTCCGCCAAAGGCAACCTGAGGAAAGTAGATCGTGCGTCCCGGTGTTCCCAGGCTTGTACTGGGAATCACGGCTAACGCTGAAAGGATGCCTTCTTTCGCGGTCAGCGCTGTGGCAACCAGCGAGCCTGGGGCAGCCGCCACCGTTTCCACAACGAGGGTACCGCGGAACGCCGTCCCCTTGATCTGCGGAAACCACTCCGTCACGAAATTCGCATTCTGGCTGTGTGCTGCCAAAGACCCAAACGTGGCGGTGTTGGCCGCGATCTGCACGCCGTCCTCGCCAATCAAACGAAGACGGACACTGATAAAGGCAGTCGAATTGTTTGCAAGCGCGACGCCGGTGTTCGCCGATCCGTCGGCCGTTACGTCGACGGGAAGGAGAAAGCTGTCTCCAGCGTCGATTCCAAGAACGCCTGCGATCGTCTGCAACCGGGTTCCATCGCGCAATTCGAAGGTGGCGACTCCCTGGACTGTGCCCGCACCTGCCGCGAGTTGGCCCCACACCACGGTGGTGCTCGAGCCGATGTTCGGCAATATGACTCTGACGGAACTGCCCGCTGCCAGACTAACTGGCTGGTTGAGGTCATTCCGAACGTTGCCGTTCTGATCATAAAAGGTGAGAGTTGAAGAAACCGCTGTGGTTCCCGTATTCGTCAGTGTAAATGTCGTCGAATAGCCTCCACCAAAGGCAACTTGTGGAAAATACAGATTGTTTGCAGATGCTGACAGAGGTATTCCCAGTACGGCAACGATCAGGCATAACGCCGCAGACATTTTCGATAACATGTCGACTCCTCCACGCGGTATCTGCACCGCCGAATTGAATGTGAACAGCCCGAAAACAGCTCCCGGAATCATAGAACAGAGACAAAAAACGTATCCCTCAAAAAGTTCGCGGAAGAATGAACAGCATCCCTGTTTCCCTTCGCACCCGCTTCCCAGTGCAGTCACATTTCACAAACAGCCAATCTCACAGCTGTCGTGGGGAACTTAATCCCAAAAACTCTCTTGGCCGCCGCGCACGGGTTCACAAACACGGCAAGAGAGGAACCATTGGCCAGCGGACGGTTACGGGCTCGGCCCAGTGGCAACTAGACGGTTCGATGAGCAAGTCCTTTCGTATCAGGAATCGAAAAGCTTTCAGGTGCGTGTCGATGCAACGAATGTCTTGAATCACCCGCAACCGGGCAATCCCGATTTGAGCATCAACGATAGCGCGACGTCGTTTTTCGGACGGATCACCAGCAAGTCTGGAAACCGCAATTTCCAGGGTCAGCTTCGCTTCAACTTCTAAGCGCGAACACCGCAGACAAATCGTGGCGTGATCAGTCCTATGGTTCGTAATTGCGGTCCCGTCATCGAGCGGGCCCTTTCCCTCCGGGAGAGGGTGGCCGAAGGCCGAGTGGGGGCAGGTCTGAACAGACTTCCAGGAAATAACCTGCGGCGCGGCTGAACTCCTGCAGCCATTCGTACCCTCCATCAAAGCAAACTACCTCGACGCGAACTCCCGCCTCGCGCAACCGGCGTTCGTCGGCCATCAGCTTTTCCTCGGTGTACCACTCGTCACGGTTTCCGCGGCCAATGAGAACGGCGGGTATCGCTGAGAGTGAATGCGGATCGAGTTCAGGCGGGATATCGCCCCCGCATGCGATGACTCCGCAAACCGAGCGCGTGCTGTTGACCGCTGCTCGAAACGCCATCGCGACGCCTTGAGAGAAGCCGCTGACGACAAGTGTTGAAGAAGCAGACCACTCCGCGGCAACACTGTCGATGACGCGGGACACGTAGTCGCAATTGTCTGCTATCGCAAGCGCACGGTCCTGGGTAGTCATCCAGCTGGCCACAACGTCCCCGCTCCGGCCACGATAAAAACGGTGAAGCGCCTGCACGGCAACTCGGATCCAGCGTTCGGCGCCCGGAAGGGAGTTCAGCCTTTCATACTCGTTTTCGGCGGGTTCGGCATAGCCGTGAAACCCGACCAATAAGGGAGACTGTGGCCCCGCATCCGCATCCACGAGAAACCGGCCATGACTGGTCGTGGGAATATTTCGCTCGATCATTGTCTCTCCGCCATACAGTAAAGTAGTGTGCTAGGTTACCTGCATCCTGACAAGAAATCTCAACCGCTTTTACACAGGAGGGACCGTGGCAAATTTTGATGTCGTTTTTGAAGGTGGCGGCGCCAAGGGTATCGCATTCCTGGGCGCCCTTGCAGTTCTCGAGGAAGGAGGACACCAGCTTGACCGGCTCATCGGAACTTCGGCTGGAGCCATTACCGCGACACTTTGTGCCGCTGGATACTCGCTGGCGGAAATCAAAGCCGCGGTGATGGAGAAGGTTGACGGAAAACCTCGCTTCAGCACGTTCATGGACATTCCGCAACCCGGCGACTTCTCGCAAGCGGTCCGAGATCAAAGCGTCACCATGGAAGCCTTGAGAGAAGTAGATCTTCCGCTGATTGGGAAAATCGCCAACGGCGCGATCGACAAGCGCATCCTGGAGCAGGTTCTCCGGAACAAGAGCTATGCTCGCGCGTTTTCATTCGTCGAGTGTGGCGGATTCTATTCAGGCGCCACGTTTCTGCGATGGATTGAAGAGAAACTCGCGGTGAAGCACGTTGGGCCGAATGACACCATGAAGACGTTTGCCGCTCACACCGGGAAGGATCTCTCGCTTGCGGTTTCCGATACGACAGATATGGAGTTGCTCATTTTGAACCACCGCACCGCTCCGGACGTGCCCGTCGCTGACGCAGTGCGCATGTCTATGAGTATTCCTTTCGTATGGCAGGAAGTTGTTTGGAATCCAGCGTGGGGTACGTATATGGGCCGTCCGAAGGCGAACAATATTCTTGTCGACGGCGGCTTGCTTTCAAACTTTCCCATCCGCCTGATCGCGACAACGGACGACCAGGTCCGCGCGATCATGGGAGACACAGATCCGGCAGCTTCTCTAAACCTTGGGCTGTTGATAGACGAACAGATCGAGGTTCGTGGAGCCGCCAATACGACTAAGACACCCCTTCCCCTGACTCATTTACGATCGATTCAACGCGTTTCGCGCCTGGCAGATACCATGCTCGGCGCTGCAGATAATGAAATGATCAGACGATTTGAGGACGAAATCTGCAGGCTTCCGGCGAAAGGATACGGAACCCTCGAGTTCGAGATGGCAGACCAGCGACTCGATCTGTTCATCGGCGCTGCGCGGGCTGCGATGCTCGCACATATGGAAAAACGGGGACTATGAGCTTCTATGAGCGTCCCGCGCTCACTTTGAAGCGGCTATCGAGTCCACGTGGATCGTCCTGGCGTCGCTGTCCAGCGTTCCTGTAACGGTTACTTTTTTCCCGGCAAATTTTTCGGACGTCTTCTGATCGCTCAATGCGAAGACGCTCTTGCCGTCGTACAGAACATATGAGGCGCCGTGAGCGTCTACGCATGCGATGGTGCATTCGGCGTCCGTGGGGCCCATACGCATTCGCGAATGATCGGCCGCCGCGCACATGCTGTCGGTGATGGAGCCGGCGAAAGTGCGCTTGCTCTGTGCCGGCTCCAATCCTGCAAGGATAAGAAGAACAAGAACGAGTGGTTTCACACCCGTTGTTAGTGGCCCGGCGTCATGAGGTGGGCAGCCGATGTACCCGCATTCATGATCCAAACTCCGCCTTGAGTGCCATCTTCAGGGAAACCGAGTGTTTTCGAAGTGGCACCTGGCACACAGATCGTCGCGTGCGATCGAGCGGAAGCCTGATCGGCCCCGGTCAGGTTGTAAAACACCGACCCGAACTCGGGTTTCGGCCACTTTCCGGCCTTTTCCAGCGCCTCGAATGCGGCCCGCCGATCTTTCGGGTCGATGGTCTCCGTCTTGAGGCTCTGCGCGACGCGTTCCAGGTTCGCAATGCTCGTGCACTCCACTGAGAATGGCTGATCTCCGGGCTGTGTCGGACGTTCGTAACAGACCAGCCGGTTCGTGCCTTTCCGAAGCGTATCGTAGGTGAAGTCACTCTTCCACTTGATGACAGTGGTTGCGGCTTTCATCTGCGCCGGGGCGGCCAGCAGGGCCTTCTCGATGGCCGCGTCCGGCGTCTGCGCCAGCAAGCCGATCGAAAGCCCAAAAAGAACAAGAGCGACGGGTATCATGCGTTTCATTTCTCTGAACCTCCACAATTTGATGGCTGCGCCCTATCGCCGGAGGTTTCGCGCTATCGCGCTCACGCTCCGCGCGGGCTTGCATTACTTGATCGTTTCGCCCTAACGGGCTCACATTCGCTCCGCTCATGCGCAGCCGCTCATCTATCTCGACGACGTGAAGCAGTATATACCGAAGAGGATCAAGCCTCATCAAGGAGACTACCGAGCGCCTGCAAGCCTTCTACCCGATCGCACACGCTCTTGATAACCATGGTGATAGGAACCGCGAGGATCATCCCGATAACTCCCCACAGCCAGCTCCAGAACAACAGGCTCAAAAACATTGCTACGCCGTTCATGCGCGAAACTTTGCCCATCAACACCGGAACGAGAAGCATGGAGGCCAGGCCGTGGATCAACAATCCAAGGCCTGCAATCATTCCAGCCGCACCCACCGAGTCAAATTGTAGAAAAGCGACAAGCCCCAGCCCGGCAGTTTCGACAAATGCGCCGAAGTAAGGCACGAAATTCAAGATCGCGGCGGCCAGCCCCCACACGATCGGTTGCCTCAATCCGGCGGCCCATAGACCAAAGGCAGTAAGAACACCGACTACGAAACCGGTAAATACTTGCGCAAGGAGGAAGCGCTCGATCCGGGTGCCGATTTCACTGAGGGCTTCGTACGTGATGCGTTTTTCGGCGAGCCTCGTGCCGATCACTCGCACCAGTTTGCGTTTAAAAAAGTCTCCTGAAGACAGAAGAAAAAACACCAGAAAGGACACCAGAATCGCCTGTCCTGTAAGACCGATCGCATTGACAGAACCCGCCCACAAGTAATCGCGGGTTCGAAAGGTCGGCTGCTGAATTTGAACGGTGGTGACACCTTCGGTCGACGATTTGCCCGCCCCGTCGGTTGCTGCCCCCTCAATCTCTTTGGCCACTTGTTGAAGGCTGCCAAGAGTACCCCTGGTGTCGCCGTGACTCGCTCGGACCTCCTCGATCTTGGCGCGCACCTTGACGGCAGCCTCAGGAAGACTCTCAATCACAGACTGCGCTTGATATCGCAAAGCGTACATTCCATAGCCAGCCGATCCCAGCAATCCCAGGATCACCAGCGCCGCGGCGATAGCTCTCGGAATTCTCAAGTGCTCGAGCAGGGTGACCAGGGGATTCAGCGCGTAAGCAATCAGCACGGATATGGCAATGGGGACGAACAAATCTTGCGCGTACCGAAAAAAGAACACCGCCCCGACGGCCAGAAGGGATAGAAGGATACCTCTGCCGTTAGACGGCGTCGCGCCGACCACGGGAAGATCACCATTCAGCCTCTGGTTCGGGTCCTCGAGGCTGGCACTGGAAGAAATCTGAGGAACGATCGATTCAGGAACTTTTGTCATTGCCATTGCTTCAACTGTTTGCCGGACATACGAAAGATTATCCCGCTCACACCGCGCGCAAAGCTGTGCGATAGTGCTCAGCTTTGCGCCGCTCAATTCACCCGCGACGGGACGACGGGAACACACGGGATTGTCCATTCGCGATTTTCCGGCGCTATAATGCCGCCAACTTTTCGAGTTTGGGGGATTGTAATGAGAAAGTTTTGCACAGTTGTTGCCGTGCTTTTATGCCTGGCCACGGCGAGTTCGATGTTCGGTCAATCCAGCAACGCGTCACTGGGAGGAACAGTTTCCGATTCCAGCGGCGCCTTGATTCCCGGCGTTACCATCAAGGCAACCAACGTGGATACGGGCGTCGTCACGTCGACCGTCACCAATGAGAGCGGTATCTACAACTTTCCGAGCCTGCAACCCGGAAAGGCGTACACCGTCAGTGCAGAGTTGCCAGGCTTCCAAGGCAAGGCATATAAGGATCTCTCCCTCGGAGTCACCCAGCAGGTCCGGCAGAACTTCACGCTCACGGTCGCTTCAGTAAGCTCGACGGTTGAAGTTGTTGCGGCATCGGACTCGGCGCTGATTGCTTCGGGCAACTCGGTCGGCGACGTGCTGCCTGAATACAAGGTGCGGTCGCTCCCCCTGGTCGGAAACAACGTGCTCGATCTGATCAACGTCATGGTCGGATACACGGGCCCGCTCATCGAGAACAACTCGGCCTCGGCCCCGACCGCGACGCTGGCGGGCTTGCCCATCACCTCCGTGAACACGACATTGGACGGCCTGAGCGTGCAGGACGGACGTTACAACCTGGGCATTAATTCCGCGACACGGATCAATCCCGACCTTGTAGGCGAAATCCGCCTCATCGTCGCGCCTGTGGATGCAGAAACCGGCCGCGGCTCCGGCCAGGTTCAGATCCTGACGAAATCCGGAACCAACAAGTTCGCCGGAGGCGCGGTGTGGAATGTCCAGAACACCGCCCTTAACGCCAACACCTGGGCCAACAACCGAGCCGGAAATAAAGCGGACTGGATGAACCAGCAGGAATTTACGGCGAACTACAGTGGTCCAATCGTTAGGAATAAGACATTCTTCTTTGCGCTGTATAACGGCCAGCGGATGAACTCCCGTGTGGGCGTTGACGCGGCGGTCCTGACGGCTGAGGCGCGCAAGGGCAATTTCCGATTCTTCCAGGGTATTGTAAACAACAATTCGGACGGTGTGACAAATTGCACCATCGCAAGTCCTACGGCCGCAGTAGTCGACGTGTTAGGTAACCCCAACCTCACAGCTTGCGGCGGCGCTGCCGCCCACCCTTTTACATCCATTAGCGTTTACAACCGCGATCCAAACCGCCTGGTCGAGGATCGTAGCGGATACGTTGCAAAACTGTTTGCGAAGATGCCGTTGCCCAATACCTTCAACAGTGGCGATGGCCTGAACACCGCGGTGTTCCATTGGATTCGCGGCGGGGACACCCTGATTGGAGGCCAGCAGGGACTAGAAGGCGACACCAACCGCGACCAGAGCAACATCAAGATCGATCAGAATTTCAACTCTCGGCAGAAGGCAAGCTTCAACTGGACTTACGAAAAACGTACATCGACGTCGTCGCCCAATATATGGCCAGACGGTTTTACAACCGATACGACCCGCAAACCCCAGGTCTTCACGGCATCCTTGACTTCCACGCTGACGTCGAGCCTGCTCAATGAATTCCGTTTCGGATTGCGCCGCACAGATTCGATCAGCTACTACCCGTGGGACGACCCGAAGAAGAAAGACGAAGTCCTGAAGTGGCTGCCTGCGAGCCCTACCGGTTATCCCCTTATTGGAGCTCCGCTGAGCTTCGGATCTCACATCGTGACCACGACCGGCGGCGCAGCGAATACCAACGGCAACACGACGCCGCTGTTCTCGTATAGCGATTCCCTCAGTTGGGCAAAAGGCAAGCATGCCTACAAAGGCGGCGTAGAAGTCCGCATATCGAGTTCGAAGGGATTGAACACGCTCAACGGCCTCCCGCACGTTACCGGAGGCGCCGGCGCTTTCCCGGTGCAAAACATGGAAACCGTCAACATTCCCGGTCTCATCGGGGGCAGCATGACTGCCGCGAAAAACCTGCTACTCACTTTGAGCGGTTCGATCAACACCATCACTCAGGCATTCATCCTGAATGACGGCAACAAGACAGACAAGTATCTGGGTTATCTCGATCCTGACGGCTATTACAAGAAGCGCGAGTTTCACGAAAAGGAATTCAGTCTCTTCTTCAAGGACGATTGGAAGATTCTGCCCTCACTCACATTGAACCTCGGCGTTCGTTACGACTATTTCGGCGTGCCGTGGGAGACCCATGGAGTGGAAGCAGCGCTCATTGGCGGCGGATTGGCGGGATTCGGTTATACCGGGCGAAGCTTCGCAGACTTCTGGCACTTCGGGCCGCAAAAAGGCGACCTGTCGGCCGTGGAGTTCGTTGGGAAGAACTCTCCTCATCCGGACCACCAGATCTATAAGGATGACTGGAATAATATCGGGCCCGCTATCGGCTTCAGCTGGCAGCTTCCGTGGTTCGGCGCAGGCAAGACAACCCTTCGCGGAGGCTACGGCATCAGTTACACCGGCGGTGGCGGCGCCTTCGATCTCGATACAGCAGTGGGTACGATGCCGGGCATCAACGATTCGGAGACGATCACTCCCACGGTATTCACGGACCTCACCACGATTGTCTTGCCGGTTCCGATCACCAACAAGCCGCTTCAGCCGGTTCCGATCAATCAGCGCAACCAGGCGATCCAGGTCTACGATCCCAACTACGTGAACCCGTACATCCAGAACTTCAACCTGTCCGTGACTCGAAATGTCAGGCGAAACGTGACAGTAGATGTGCGTTGGGTTGCAACAAGGGGCACCAAGCTTACCGGCAATCTTGCGCTCAATCAGGTCAACTATCTGACCAACGGATTGTTCGAAGCGCTGGAGATCACGCGGGCGGGCGGCAATGCTCCATTGTTCGACCAGATGTTCAAGGGATTGAACATCAGCGGCGCCGGGACCACCCCGGTAGGCGGGGCAGTTGCCGGCGTCGTGCAGACCGGATCCATGCAACTCCGCAATAACACAACCTTCAAGACCAATATTGCGAATGGAAATTATGCCGCGGTGGCCGCGTCGCTAAACACGCTGAATTATGTCCCGGCGCAGAATCCCGGCTTGCCCGTGGTTCCAAGCGGCGTCGCTGGCAGTGCGCTCCGCTACAGCGGTTTATTCCCGGAAAACTTTATTGTGAACAATCCGCAGTTCAGCAGTGTGCAGTACAACACGAACGTGGGTAATTCGATCTATCACTCGCTGCAGACTTCGGTAACTCTGCGTCCGACGTCCGGCATCAGTTATCAGGCAACCTATGGCTTTCAAAAAGGTATCGAGGGCGGGTCTACAGGCTTCCTGAATGTGACCGACCGTTCGCTGAACAGAGGCATCCAGGATTCCAGCCGCAAACACGACTTCCGGCTCAACGGCACGTTTGAATTGCCGTTTGGTCCAAACCGGTGGGTGCTGGGGCGCAGCTCGGGCGTGCTGGCTCGCGTGATTGAGAAATGGCAGCTCAGCGCGATCCTCAACATGAGATCGGGATCACCGCTCAGCATTACAGGCACGAACACGTATATCGGCGGCGGACGTCCGGATGTCGTGGGCCCCATCGAGTTTCTCAAACACGGGAAGGCTCACATGACGAGTACACTGCTGAACTACTACCCCGATGGGGTATTCATTTTCCCGGATGATCCCCAATGCGCGGCCGTGACGCCGCTGCAAACCACCCAGGCCTCCTGCAGCAACAACGCGCTGGCGGCCGCGCAGAACGGGCAGTTGCTCGTCGTGAACTCTAAGCCAGGCAAGCTCGGGAATCTTGGCGACTCTGTCATCGTGGGCCCCGGAGACTTCCGTTTCGACTTGAGCGCCAGCAAAACGTTCAGGGTCAGCGAATCGATGTCTGCGCAAATCCGAATCGATGGGCAAAACGTGTTGAACCACCCGATTCTGGGAAATCCCAATTTGAACATCAATGGGAACACTTTCGGGCAGATCACAACAGTCACGGGCGCTCGCAAATTCCAGGGCCAACTGCGCTTCACGTTCTGATCGCTGGCCGCATGTTGTGTAAGTGAGCGGGGTGGTGGATCAATCACCACCACCCCGACCCTCCTCCGCGCAGGGCCTCGCTAATCCAGGAGACCGGCGCAATCCGCCGTGATATAAAGCCGCGTTCTATGTGTTACAGCAAGGAAGTTTCCCTGTTCACAACCACGATCATCTCGGCCGGCAGCGCAGTTGCCTGGGGACGAACTTATCTAAGTGGTCTGCGCGAACGCGTCGATGGGGCGTTCACGGCGTTTTCCAATAATGCCATCATGGGAGTCTTCTGCATTGGCGTGCATCAGTTCGCCGAGTATCTGTCGATTGAGACGGGAAACGTGTGGATCTACAAAGCCGGCCTGGTTGCATCGGCGTCGTGCATGTACTTCCTGATGCGCTCGCTCGAAAGCCTCATCGGACGCCGGTTCGGGAGCCGGGGCTTTCTGTGGCTCATTGGCGCGCTATCGCTGCAGATCGCCTTGAAGCCAATGACCTTCGAGAATATGCATTTCTGGGTTCGCGGTTACTCCCACCTGGTGTGGTCCGGAGTGTGGATGGCGATGTTCCTCTACTGGAACGTGGGTGTGCTCCTCGTGCGGGCCCGAATGCCGTCGGCCTTGAACCGCCGCCTCCTGCTGGCGTACCCCTTCTGGGTGCTGAACGTGTCCTGGCTGCTCTGCCTGGCATACGCCCTCGCTGCCGTGCTGGTACAGCACTCGTCTTCGTCGCTCTCGTTTTTCTCGGTGGTCGGGCCGGATAGCGCGATGCGCAGCTTCCAGGTGATGCAGGACCTGCCGTCAATATGGTGCGCGTTCGTGGCGATTCAGGCGATTCTCATTCCGATCTTTCTGACACGGATGCGGAAATACGATTTTCAGACGGCAATCCCGGAAGGGCCGCTGCCATTGCTCCGCTGCGCGGCTACCGCTGCCGTCCTCTGGGTCCTGACCTTCTCGACCTGGCCCCTGTTCATGGGTGTCTCCCTCAAGATGATGACGCAGTAGAACCCTGTCTGGAAATCAAAGAGAGGGGCGCAGTCGTTACTGCACCCCGATCAGAGCAAGAAATGCTGCGAGAAGAAGAACCATATCCTGGTTATTAGACACCGTAGCTGGCTGCCGGTTTCGCACCCATTTCAATCATCCGGTGCATGTCCGATCATCGACACAGTAACGGCCGCGCCTTCGGCTATTTGCCAGGCACGAAGCGATCGAGACACTCATAGGGGTGTACGGTGTTCTCGGGCTTCCACACGAAGTACCGCTTAAGTTCGAAGGGCCGCGAGAAGTTGACGGGATCCGTCGTCGTCAGCGTGTAGTCGAGACGGCTGTAATCCGAGTTCGGGATAAAGCGCTCGACGGTTTTGATCTGTTCGCTCTGCGGCGTGCCTTCGTGATCGAAGTAACCCGCCGCAATGTGATCGGTTTCGACCACCAGCGTCGTGCCTTCCCAACGGCCGCGCGAATAGCCATACAACGTGTGCGCCGGCGGCGCCACGTCCTTTGGGTTCATGTGGATAGTGCGCACGGTGTCGTACTCTTCGAGCCGCATAATGATCTTGTCGCCATCCTTGTTGAAGTCCATCGGGAGCGGCGAAATCATGATTAGCGGCGTTCCCTTCGTGCCGCACTTCAGAAGGATGTTGTTGCGCGGATTCCACTTCGCAAGTCCGGCCTTGCCGGCGGCGGTTAGCGGGTAGCCGCCTTTGAACATCGGAAACGCGGCGGGGTCGCTCATGATCGTGGACCAGACGCGGAACAGGCCGTCAGCCTTGGCTTTCGCGGCAGCGACATCACCGTCGGCCTTCGCACGACCGATCAGCCGTCCCGCTTTCCCCGCTGGGAAGTAGGCGTCGGCCGATCCGAAAGTGAACTCGTAATCGTTTGGCAGAAGCATGCTGCGTGCAAGAATCTCGGGGCGGTTGCGCAACGATGGCGAACCGGCGATCGTCACGCGATCGCCGACCTTGATTGAGCTTCCATCCACGCCGCGATTTCGCAGAATGCTGATCGACGCCGTTTCAGCGTCCCACACGGTCTCTACCCCTTTGCCGTCCTTGGCGGATAGGAGGATCTGCCCATGCGGGTTGCGCCACGACACCGACTTGACGACGCCGCTGACTTCGATCGTTTTCTTCGAATCGAAGATGCCGGCCTGACTGTGATGCGCGTGAGCAACGCCCACGAACACGTTGAGGGCCAGGACCAAACTCATGAGCCGTACGAATCGTAGCATTTTGTCATCTCCTGTTAGGGCGCTGTCCATCTCGGTACCTGATGCCCCGATTCTAAGGTTGGACAGCTACTTTAGCGGCAGCAATTTTCTGGGCGACCCGCAGAAAAACCGCCGATCTCAGCGTTCATTTTCGTCGAGAAGCGCGAGAATGGCCGCGTGCCCTTTGCGTTTCGCCCATGCGCGCGGAGTGGCCCAGTGCTCGGCGTCCGACTCGACGGGATCCGCGCCACGTTCCATGAAGAGCCTCGCCATTTCGACTCGGCCAAAGCAACAGGCCCACCCGAGCGGCGTGCTCTTTTCCCAGCCGTCGCGAACGTCGAGCCGGGCGCCCGCATCGAGAAGGATCCGGGCTCTCGCCAGTCGTTCCTGTTCATCGCAAAAGCCCTGCGACTCCGGCCATGGACGGTCAGCCATGTGATGCATGATCGTGGGAGCGCAACGTCGAACGTCGCAGCGTCCGAGTAGTATGCGGATAGTGTCCCGATTGCCTCGGCCCACGCTGTCCTCGAGCTTCTGCCCCCACCAGGGATCGTCCGGCGGTCGATGAATATGAGGCAGCACCAATTCCAGCATCTCCGAATTGGTCACTCCACCCATCATCAGCAGTTCCGCGACCGGAATGTCTTCGGAGCGGGGTGGAATAGCCTCTGGCCTCAGTCGTCCTGCTGCTTCATGGGCCAGCATTTCCCTCGCCTTGTCGACAAGACCCAAACCTCCGACAAATTCCGCATCGAGATAGCCGCCGTACTGCTCCATCAGGTCCCTCATCGCAGGGTTTCCGTACGCAATGAAGAATGGAGTACCGCTCGCATAGATGTGCGCGTTGGGATCAGCGCCGCGATCGAGGAGCAACTTCGCCATCTCGAGTTTTCCAAGTTCCGCGCAATTGCGCAGCGGCTGGCCCCAGGAATCCTCCGCGGGCTCGATATCCAGGAGCCGGCGCTCATCGGGATCCAGTCCGAAATCGAGGAGCATGCGCAGCATCTCTGGTTTGTCGTACCGGACCGCCACCGAGAGTAGCCCCTGGCCGCTGTCCAGCGGATTATCGAGACGCCCTTCGGCATGACGAGAGCGCAGCCATCGGACATTTCCGGTCAGAACGGCCCATCGCGCGGTCTCTCTTGCGCCTCGCGACAACAACAGTTGGATCATCGAATCGATCTTTGCCGCAGCGTCGGGATCCCCTGGGCGAGCGGCGAGGCCAACGACTTCCAAAGGCGAAGTGTCTCCGCGGACGTGAACGTTCACGTCCGCTCCGAGATCCAGCAGAAATTGGGCGACACGTTCCATGAGAGCGGCCGACGCGAAGTGCATCAGAGTGGCGTCGTCGAAGGTAACCTTGATCCATTCCGGATTCGCATGCAGGAACGCGATGAGCTGGTCTTCGTTTCTGGATCTCAATGCCGCGCGCAACTCCGGCGGGGGTGTCTGCCGCGAGGGTTCGGCTGGACGTCGCGTTCCCTCGGGAATGTTCGGCTGCAACTCCCGGATCACCCGGAGAATCTCTTCGTAACCGCGCCCTTCAGCCATCGCGAGCGCGCTGGGGTAGTTCCAGTGCCCCGAATGCATTCCCATATGCGCATTGCCGCCGTGTTCGAGCAGCAACCGGACCATGTCCACGTTGCGCGCACACACCGCATAGTGCAGCGGCCGGTCATCGATGGCTGAAAGATTCATGTTGATCAGCTCCGGCCGCAGCCGAAGCATGCTGCGGACGCGATCGAGATCCCCCGCGCTGATCGCGGCTTTGAACGTCTTCACCGTTACGCCGTCGACATAGGCCTTCAGCTTCGGCCAGCTCTGGAAACCATAAGCGCGTGCCAGCACGAGCTGCGCATCGTGCAACGCGAAAATCGCGGGATCGGCACCGTGAAAATGCGCGGCGACTTCGGCGGTCGCGGCTGCATCGCCCGCGCGGAACGCCCGAAGCAGCAGCTTCGCCTGACGCTTGAGTTGATCGAGATCGGGATGCTCGCGCATGACGCGAGTCGGGACGGGCTTCTTCACAATGAGCTCCTTTCGTGGCGCCCGGTGTCCGCTGTCTCGGGCTGAAAAGAGTTCATCGATTGTACGAGAGTTCGAAGTATCAGGGGACGTCGTCCTTTCCGCAGACACGGTGGCTTCCTGACGAGCCGTGGAAAGCTTATCACGCGTTCAATTCTCGTTTACTGGCAGAATAAACAGCATGTCGACACTTGATCACGTAGATCATCTCGTTTACGCCACTCCGGATCTCGAGTCCACCGTAACAGAACTGGAGCAGCTTCTCGGTGTGCGCGCATCCGAAGGCGGACGACACCCGGGCCGCGGCACGCGCAACGCGTTGATGGCGATCGGGCCGCACTCCTACCTCGAGATCGTCGGACCGGATCCCGAGCAGCATCGGCCCGGTCACTCCACGTGGTTCGGCATCGATGACCTAACGCGTCCGAAGCTCGTGACCTGGGCTGCGAAGTCCTCCGACCTGGAGCGGGCCGTCCTTGCGGCACAGCGCGGGGGCGTGAAACTGGGGCCGATCACATCCGGAAGCCGCCAGCGGTCGGATGGCGTCACACTGACCTGGCAATTCACGGAGCCGACTATCATGCAGGAGGACGGCATCCTCCCTTTCTTCATCGATTGGCAATCCAGCAATCATCCGGCGGCGAACGCCTCGGCTGGCGCCCGGCTGATCTCCTTCTTTGGGGAGCACCCGGAACCCGAGCGCGTGAAGCGGTCCATCGTTGCGCTCGGCCTTGATCTCGAGGTTCGTCCTGCGCCTGGGCCAGCGTTGGTCGCGGTTCTCCGCACGGCCCGGGGCGAGTTTCAACTCCGTTAGCGCTGCGCCCTCATCGGCGCCCAGTAGACGAGGCGCCAGTAGTCTTCTATCTGATCGAGCAGGTGTTTCGGCACGCCTCGATGGGTGAGCACCAGCTCCGTCCCGCCGCTGGGAATGGGCGCGAGCGTAATGGCCGCCATCGAGTAGATGCCCTCGGGAAAATCCTTTCGACGCCACGCCTGCACCAGCCGACGTCCCGGCACGAGGTCTACGTTCACGCCGGTGACCTGCCCGGCGTCAGTCGAAAACTTGCCGCCGACCTTATCGCTCATGACGGCTTCGCTGCCGGTGATTTCTGTGCGCTTGCGCGAGTCAGCGAGCAAATCGTAGATCGTCTCGGGTGGAACCTTGAAGCGAACTTTGTGTTTGATGGTTTTACACATACGGCGCCGCCTTTCTCTTCAGCTTATCCGAGATCGCTCCTCGATCTCGGCGTGAATCCTGCTGACGATCCAGGATTGGATCTCCCCGGATTTAGCGCTTTTTGGCAATCCCTGAATCCTGGAATCTGTCGTGCATTTCGTTCACGCTCTACTTGGATTTCTTCAACAGCTTATCCAAATCGGCAAAGGGGCGGTACGTAGCGGCGGGCGCGGATTTGTCCGGCAAGGATTCCGCAGCGTAGGCATCCGCTACGGCATTCCTGGCGTGCTCGTTTTCATGGCAATAGAGACACAGCAACTCCCAATTGCTGCCATCGGCAGGGTTGTTGTCATGGTTGTGGTCCTTGTGATGAACCGTCAGTTCCTGGAGCTTGCGTCCCGTGAATTCGCGGCCGCATTGCCCGCAAATGGGCGGGAAAAGTTTGAGGGCTCTTTCACGGTATCCCCTGGCCCGACGGTCACGGTCCCGACGAGCTTCGGCGACCAAATCCAAGTCCGGCGTGCGATTGGCTGAAGGCGATTCTTCGGGCGGGACTGCCATCGTTTCCTCCTTGCGGAGATACGGTGTCGCTTAACTTTCGAATTTCATTCTACCGGGCGCCATCGTCGTTTCGCAATTGGGGAGTGGCACGACCTCTACCCCGCAAGCGATGAGGGCTGTGGCTGAGCCAGGCGCGGTACCGGTGTAGGAAGCACTGCGACCTTCGAGGGGTTCTTCTCTTCCAACGCGATGGCCTTGCGGATATTCACCGAAACGTATTCTGCGAACGGCCCGAGATCCAGGTACAGCCCCATCATCAAGCCGGCATAGCGGAGCGATTTGGGATTCTTGAGGGCTAGCTGACCCAGGATCCGCCAGAAATGGCTGCGCGTCGACGGGTCAAATCCCAGACGCCGCCCCATCCGCCAAAAAGCTTTCATTTCCATCAACGACTGGCGGAGTCCGGGCTTAAAGGGGCGTTTCGAAGAATCGAGTTCCAGCCCGACTCGCAGTACGCGATTGAAGTAGCTCTCGGGCGTGTAAATCGTTTCGATGACCTTCAGGTAGTCCTTCAGGATATCCCCGCGCGGGCGAAGCGTGTCGTAGTTGAGACCTCCCGTGCAATGGTCCCCGACGCCATCGGGAGCGATGTCAAAGTCCTCATGGAGCCGCCCCTCAGCCGCGAGACGGCGCATCAACTGCGTCGTCGGCAGCGCGAACAGCAGTCCTGCCATATTCACGGGAATATTGGCCGCCTCAATGCAGTCGATCATTCCTCGCGCAACGCTATCCTTTTCCGTGTCGAAACCGACGATGAATCCGGCGATCACAAAAATCCCGTGAGCGTAGATCTTGCGGATGGAGTCCGCGATCGAGCGATGCGTGTTCTGCCGCTTCTTCATCGCAATCAGGGTCGTCTCGTCGGGACTCTCGATCCCTACGAAGATCGAAAAGAAGCCGACCTCCTGCATGGCCTTCATCAACTCCGCGTCGTCGGCAAGATTGATCGATGCTTCGGTCGTGTACTCGAAGGGAAAGTTTCGTTCCTCCGACCATTTCTTAAGCACCGGGAGAAACTGCTTCACCAGCTTCTTATTCCCAATGAAGTTGTCATCCACAAGCGAGACATGTCCACGATAGCCGAGGTCGTAGACCTTCTGAAGTTCCGCCAGCATTTGCTCGGATGACTTTGCGCGGGGCACTCTGCCGAACATCTCGATAATGTCGCAGAATTCGCAGTTGAAGGGACAACCGCGGTTGAATTGGATGCCGACGTGGTTGTACCGATTCAATTTAAGCAACTCAAATCGAGGTGTTGGCGAGTTCTGGACGTCGGCCTTTCCGGAGTCCTGGTAAATTTTCTTCGGCGTGCCGGCAGCAAGGTCGGCCAGAAAGAGCGGAAGCGTTACCTCTCCTTCGCCCAGGACGAGGTGGTCGGCCTCGTCATAAATGTGAGGGCTCCCCGTTGGATCGGGGCCGCCCACGATCACCCTCTTCCCGCGCGCCCGAGCCTTCTGGATCAGCTCAATGCAATCCGCCTGCTGCGGAATCATGGCGCCGATCAGAACAACGTCGGCGGCATCGAGCAGCCCGTCATCCCAGTCGTCGACGTTCCGATCCACCAGATTTACATCCCAGTCGGATGGCAGAAGGGCGGCAACAGTAGCCAGTCCCAGCGGAGCGACCGGATAGGCGGCATCGGTCAGTTTGCAGAGTTCGCGAAAGTTCCAGAAGGACGGCCACCGGAATTCAGGATAGATCAGAAGAGCGCGTGTCATCTTTCTCCTCGAGTTCGTTGGCTAACATAATCAACAGACATGCGGATCACCAGAGATTTCTTCCGAGATCAGACAAATCGCGGGTTGTTCGCCGGTCACTGCAACCGCGGATGTGTATTCCGTCGCTAATTCCAGTTCCCGGAGACAAATCACCTGTTCAGGCGTTCCGGGCGTCTTCAGCGTCATCGCAAATGTTTTTCCGTCGACGACGTCGGTCACGTCCACATCCGTGAGCGGTATCGACAGACCCCCTCCGACCGCCTTGATGATCGCCTCTTTCGCGGTCCAGAGACGCAGGAAGCCGTCCTTTGTTCGTCTCAACCATTCGACCTCCCGCTGGCAGAAAAACCGTTGGGCGATGGATTCTTCGTCCAAACACGATCGTTTACGCTCGATATCGACGCCGCACTGGGCTCCTGTCATGATGCCTATCAGGACGCATTCGCCTGAGTGCGACACGTTGAACGCCGGCGCCGGGAGACCGATGAGTGCCGGCTTCCCGTGCAACCCTGTCTCGAACATCAAGTCGCCCGGCGGGATCCCGCCGCAATACGCGGATAAGATCCAGCGAAGGCCTCCACGCCCTGCAATGGAGCGCGCACGGTCCGCATCAAAATGAAATCGCCCCACACGTTGTTTCTCCTCGGAAGTCAGCACACCTTCGTAGATCTCTCGATCTGCCTGGCTCATTCGGGTGGAAAGCAGCCAGACATCGAGACGCCCTGGCTCACATTTCCGCGTGTGTTTCCTTGCGCAGTCTTCCACCTGCAGCCCCGACAACCCCAGCATCGCCATATGCTACCGCATCTGGAACTCGGAATTCGGGGCCGGAATTCGGGGCCGGGGCGGGGAATTCGCGGAATTAGCTCCCGAATTCCCCGCCCAGGCCCCGAATTCCCCGCGGGTTCATTTGATCTGCAACTGAATCCAATCCTTTTCGAAGACTGCTTCCCCGCGAGCTTTTCTGTTAACTCGGAAAAGATACATGCAGTCTGCCGGCGCCGTGAACTTCAGCTCCGACGTTTTCAGATCATCGGACCGAATCGGAAAGCTCGCCCGGTTATACACCGTCAACAGTACGCTCCAGCCGCCCAATGCCTGCGGCGCGATATGGCCGCGCAGTTCTTCCCCCTTGCGGAGAGCGCCAAAAATGAATTCCGTTTCCGGATTGCCAACAGGCAGAAACTCTCGTTTGACGAAACTCTCGGGGAAAGACGTCCGGTATCGCAGGAGGACGAAGACGTAATAGTGCAGTGCAAGGTTGAAAAGCCCGGAGTGCTTGTGCAGGTCCACATAAAAGTCGTTCGTTGTGACAGAAACCGGCTGAGTTGCCGCGACACGCCGGCCGTCTGCATCGACGGCTGGAAGTTCGACCTTGGCGTGCCATTCGTAGTACCTCAGGGCAAACCAGTACTTTCCCGAGGGCAGGTCAATGCGAGTCTTCGCGCTCGTCAACCCGGACGAGAGAGATCCGACGCTGGTAACGGTTCGGTGTTCAGGATAAGTGCCGACGACGATCGTCCATGAACCCGCCGACCGTTCGGCGGCAGCCGTTTCGATCTCCACATAGTTGTTCACCAGGACCGGCGACAGGGTTGCGAGAATCGCGTGCGTATTCCACCGTGGAGCTGTCGTCATGATCAGCGGCAGTGCTCCAGGCCGCGCCAGCATGTCGTCCTTGGAAAGCACGATCCACTTCTGCGCTTCCCTCTTGTTGCGGGAGTCATGGAGGACCAGCACCGCACGCATGAAAGTCTTGACCAGGCCGTGGAAGAGAAACGAGACCAGGGCCAGCGGAAACTCCCAGATCACCATGATCCAATGACGTCAGCCAATTCGACGGGGCATTCGACGTGCAGGTTGTGTCCGCCGCGGAGCATCACCTCGCGGCCATTGCTCAATTCTTTAAGTTGCCTGGCAGCCTGTTCCCGCGAAACCAATTCGCTATTCGTTCCAAGGACCAGGGTCACTGGAACCTGAACCTCTTTCAGGATCGAAAGGAATCGTCCGGCATCAAGATCGAATGTGCCATGATAGGCAAGCCCGGCACGGCTGCGAATCCTTTCATCCCAACGCCAGCGAACGCCTTCGCGGCACGGCTCGACAAGTCGTGCGGCCATTTTCATTGCTCGTGACTTGTCCATCGATGGATAAAACTCACGCAACCGTTCGGCGGCGGCGCCGGTATCGGGGAACGTCTGCGGTTTCGTCTCGATCTCCAGCGCATTCAGATGAGTCGAAAGAGCGTCAGAGCTGCTTCGAGGACTCCGGTCGGAACCAAGAATCGATTCGACCAGGATCAGGCGGCTCACAAGCTCAGGACGTGCGGCAGTCAGCATGGCTGCGATAGTCGCGCCCATGGAATGGCCCACGACAGTCACCGGAGTCGTACTGACTTGACGCAGAAGAGTGTCCGCATCCGCCAGAAAATCCATCAAATGATAGGACCCGTCAGCCCCGGCATGCTGCGATCGCCCATGCCCCCTCTGATCCGGAACAAAAACGCGGCAGCCGCGTTTGGCGAGAGACACCGCGACCTCTTCCCATGCTGCGCCATGATCGAGAACGCCATGGACGATGAAGATGGGCCGGCCTCCGGGCGGTCCCCAGGAACACAGACACAGCGAAAGCCCGCGGACGTCGATGTACTGTTCTGTCATGGGCGTCTCCACAACTTTGGAAGGCGGGATCTCATAGCGGAAGCCAGCCGCCATCGTAAGCGCTTCCTGTCCGAGAGAGGCGGGGTCTGTCACATTCTGCCAGGCATCGGCAAGAGAGGCATCGATTCCCTTGTGTTCCAGAAACCCAGGATCGCCAATGGCGATGGATTGCGATCGCAAACCATCCGTCATCCGGCGGCCTTCATACGGTTGGAGCACAGCCGCGTCGAATGGAACTCCAAGAAAGAAACAGAGCTCCTCCATAACTGCTTGAGGGCTTCGAACCAGGTCTTCATATCGGATAGTCATCGATCGTCCCGGATCCACGGACCGAAGAAACTCCGACAGGTTCGCATTGCTCTCCACCCAGACTTTTTCTGCCACTTCTCCCGGGGCCTTGCCGGTCAACCCGAGCAGCCGATCAAAACGATTTTTAACGAACGAATCGATAACGGAAAGCGGATGACGCACGAGATGGATGTATTTTGCGGAAACAAAAAGTTCTTCGGCGTTCTTCAAGGTATCGAGCCTCGCCGCATAAGACGGCGATTTGTCGATCAACAGCCGTCCCTTCGCCATCTTTTGCAACCGGTCGTACACCTCTTCAACAGGCAGATCCGCTGAAACCCAGTCCTGTTCCAGGGAGACGGCCTTCTCCGCAGAACCGCCATCTAACTCCTGGATCGCGCGGACGAGACCCTCTTCCAAATAGCTGCCGCGCAAACCTGACTTGCGCGCGCCCATTGTCGTGAAGCCAAGAAGATGAAGTTCCGGAGGGCAAAACAACGATGGATGTCCTGCAAGCATCACGCGAAGCAACGTGGACCCGGAGCGTGGAGCCGACAGCAGAAATACCGCAGGAATCTCAAGCCTGTTCCCTGCTCGGCCAGGCAGGCCTTCCACCCGGCCCTCGCTCGATTGCAGCATGATCGGCGGCAGCGATCCGGCGGATTGCGGTTCGATCTCCTGCGACAGATAAGTTGCGAAAGAATGGATTGAAGGGCGCTCGTAAAACTCGCGCGGATAAGTCCTGATCTGCAGCTCTCGACCTATCACTCGCAGCAACTCCATCACCATGAGCGAATCGAAGCCCATCTCGAGCAGGTTGCGTTCGAAAGCCAGTTCACTTTCGTCTGTCTTCAGGATCCTTGCGACCTTGCGCCGAATCCATTCGGACATCCATTGCCCGCGTTCGCCAACTGCAGTTCGCCGAAACTGGTCCAGCGCATTTTCAACCACAGCGGAGGAGTCCCTGCCCGCAGCGGCTCCCGCCAGGTTTCGGATGATCGGCGAGGCAGCGGCGCGGGAATCGCGGAACCGTTCCCAATCCATGATCACGGCAGCCCGCTGTATCGCTCGCGTACCTGCAAGCTGCATGAACATTTCTGCGCCTTGAGAAGGAGAAAACGGCGTAATGCCCTGCTCCGCCCACCGCGCACGGACTACATCCGAAAGCTGCGAGGTCATTCCCGTATCCGCCCACGGCCCCCAGTTGATCGTCAGTCCGCGCAGGCCCAGGGCCTGACGGTAGTGGGCCAGCCGGTCCAGAAATGCATTGGCAGCAGAATAGCTGGCCTGTCCGGCTGAACCCAACACCGACGAGAGCGACGAAAACATCACGAAGAAATCCAACGGGCGATCGCCCGCCACTTCATGCAGGTTCCAGGCTCCGGCCACTTTCGGCGAAAGAACCCTCCGCAATTGCTCCCGTGTAATGGACGGGATCATCGCGTCGCGCACGACACCCGCGGCATGGACGATTCCTGCCAACTCCGGCAGCGTGTCGCCGAAGGCGGAAAAAGCATCGCTGAGGTCACGGCGAACTGTCACATCTCCGCGATGCAAAGAGCACGTGACGTCAAGGTTCTCCATCTCCTTGATCGCAGCCGCTGCAGCTTCCGAGGGTTCCCCTCGTCCAAACAACATCAGGTGTCGCGCTCCGTTCGCAACCAGGACCCGAGCGACAGCGATTCCGACCCCACCGAGGCCGCCCGTGATGAGATAGCTCTTGTCGGAACGCACAGCCAGACGCGTATCACCGAGTGTTACTGCCGATTCCGACAGCCGAGGCGTATAAGTCCCCGACGCATTGATAGCAACTTCGGTTTCAGGACTGTTCGACGTTATCCACGACAGGACAGAGTTGCAGTGATCCTCCGGACCCGGCGCGACATCGACGCTACCTCCCCAGATCTGTGGGAGCTCGATGGCCAAAACTCGTCCCAATCCAGTGATTGGGGCGTGGGCAAGTCCGGTCCGATCACGGCCGCCATTCGGCGGCTGCGCGCCGCGCGTCACCGTCCACAGTTTGATTTTCTGTCGTGCCTCGAGACACGATTGGACGAGTACGAGCGCGTCTTCCGTAAGCTGGATCGCGGACGCGGGCGCCGATTCCGGACAAACGAAGAGAACATTCCATTCTCCGGAGCGCTCCTGGAACGCCACATTTAAATCGCTTCCCAAGACAGCACGCGCGCAAAAAGCTCCGATCTCGCCGATACGTTTACTCAGAGCACTCGATAGGCCTTGTGATTGGCCGGAAGGGTCTTCAAACAGGATCCAGTTGGTGCGCCTGACGGCGGCATCCAGGTTTGACGCGGAGGCCGTCGGAACACGCTCCCAGACAATTTCATAGGATCCAATCCCTTTGGGTTGTTTCAGTGCGGTGGCGCGAGCGCTCGCAACCTCCAGCCAGAAACGCTTTCGCTGCCAGGGATAGGCGGGCAAGGGCTGAACGGGGGATCCGACGGGGGTGATGTTCTTGAACCTGACACTGGCGCCGGCACCGTACAGAGTCCCGAGAGCGCCCAGCATGGAGCCGCGTTCGGAACGTTTCCTGTGCAAGCTCGCAACCGCGGCGCCGGCTGCGTTCCGGCTCTCCAACGAAGTCAGAATCGCGGGGGATAGAACCGGGTGGGGCCCCAACTCCAGAAACATTCTGTGACCTGCGCTGATCATATTGCGGATCGCCTCAGCGAAAAGAACAGGCTCCCGAATGTTTCTACCCCAATACTGTGCGCTAAAGTCGTCCTTCAATCCGGCGCCGCCGTGTACGGTCGAAAAGAAAGGGAGCGAGGCCGGCTGGCGTTTCAAATCCTGAAGATCGCGAATCAATGGGTCCACGTAAGGTTCCATCTGCGACGTGTGAAACGCATACTTCACATGGAGCCTGGTGCAGTGAATTCCGCGCGTCCGGAGGGATTCCATGGCGGCCTCCAACGCAGAGGTCTCCCCCGCCAAAACGACGCTATTGGGGCTGTTGTAAGCGGCGATGGTAACTTGCGGAAACTCAGCAACGACGCGGGTGGCTTCCTCAGACCGCAATTCCACTTCGGCCATCGTCCCCTTCCCGGTCGACGCCTCCATCCGCGCCGCGCGGCTCAAAGCAACAGTCACGGCATCTTCCAGGCTGAGGACTCCCGAAATGTGTGCTGCCGCAATCTCACCAACGCTGTGCCCCACAACAACGGACGGCTCAATGCCCCAGGACTGCCATAGCCGCGCCAGCGCGACCTGCAACGCGAAAATGGCCGGCTGCGCAAACCTTGTATTGTCGAGTTCGATTTTATCGAGTATTGACCAGCTTGCTTTCCGGCGAATTGCCGCATCGCTCTCATCGAGCGAGAGGCGAAATACTTTTTCGCGTCCATAGAGTTCCTGTCCCATGCCCGCCCACTGCGCGCCCTGACCGCAAAACACAAATGCCACGCCATGTTTCAAGAGATCTTCCCCGGGCCGGGCGCCGTCGATCTGATTCAACTCCTTAACCAATTGTTTTGCGGACTGGCCCACAACCGCGATTCGATTCTTATGATGGGTGCGCCGAACTCCAGCCGTATAACACACGTCGTGCAACAAGGCTGGGGACACAAATTCGTCGCGCAACAAGGTTCTTGAGTAGGCGCGTGCAAGCTCTTCCAACGCGTGAGGCGAACGTGCCGACAAAGGCAGCAGATGCATCTCCGCTGCGGAAGTGGAGTTCTGCGTCGCCGGAGTCTCTCGCTCAGCTGTCGCCTCAAGGATGACGTGTGCATTCGTTCCCGACCATCCGAACGAGCTAACGCCTGCGGTCAGGGGCCCTCGCGAGTCCGTCCAGTCCAATCGCTCGACGGGCACGAACAAGCGTGAATCCTCCAGCGAAATGTGCGGATTCAAGCGGCGGAAATGAAGGTGGCTTGGGATGGTTCGATGCTGGAGAGCGAGAACCACCTTGATGAGTCCAGCAATACCCGCCGCAGCTCCCAGATGCCCGATGTTGGTCTTCACCGATCCGACCGCACAGCGCGGCGTATCTGTTCCGACATCCAGCACGGCCTTCAATGCTTCCAACTCGATGGGATCGCCGAGTGCGGTACCGGTTCCATGCGCCTCGACGTAAGTGACGCGATCGGCCGGGATCCCCGCATTTGCCAGGGAGCGGGCCACGACATCCTCCTGTGATGGTCCGTTGGGAGCTGTGAGCGTGCTGCTTTTCCCATCCTGATTCACCGCAGATCCTCGAATCACCGCCCGAATCGAATCGCCATCCGCCACAGCGTCTGAGAGTCTCTTTAGAACAACGACTCCGCATCCCTCGCCACCGACGAAACCGTCGGCGAGAGAATCGAATGTTTTGCAGAGACCATCCGGCGCGAGGAGTCCCATGCGGCTGTACGCCATCAACGAAACTGGAGAGGTCACCAGATTCACGCCGGCGGCAAGGGCGAGGTCGGATTCACGTTGGCGCAAGCTCTGGCAGGCCAGGTGGACCGCCACGAGCGAAGAAGAGCAGGCCGTATCGAGTGTCATGCTTGGGCCGCGCAGGTCCAGAAAATGCGAAACACGGCCGGACAGGATGCTGGAATGAGTGCCGGTTCCGGAGTAGGCATCGATACAATCCGGATCGTCCAGTTGACGCCACATGTAGTCGGCGGTGATTGCTCCGACGAAAACCCCTGTGGAACTACGCGCTAATCGAGCGAGAGTCTGCCCCGCATCTTCCAGACCCTCCCACGACACTTCGAGCAACATTCTCTGTTGCGGATCCATCTGCGTGGCTTCGCGGGGAGAAATTCCGAAAAACTCGGCGTCGAACTTATCGATCTCGTTTAGAAAGGCGCCCCTTCGCGTGGCGATCTTTCCGGGCACGTCAGGATTGGGATCGTAATAGCTGTCGATGGGAAAACGATTCGATGGAATTTCGGAGACGGCGTCTATGCCTTTGTCGACGAGATTCCAGAAGCCCTCCGGCGAATCGGCGCCGGCAGGAAAACGGCATCCGATGCCGATGATTGCAATGGGCTCCCGGGATTTTTGTTCCTCGGCCTGCAGGCGCGCTCGCAGATCCTGCACCGCCGCGACTGCCCGTTTCAGAAGTTCTCGATGGTCTTCCTTCTCAGCCATTGGGCTTGGCGCTTGCAGAAAAACCGAGGTCTGCTAGTTCACCGTCCAGCAAGGATGCCAGTTCGTTCTCATTCAACCTGTCCAGAGCGGCCTCGCCGCTTGCCGCTTCATTTGAGATGGCGGGCGCCGGTTCCTCAGCGTCGAGCGAAAGACCGAGAAGCTCCGCGAGGTAAACCCCGAGAGCCGGAATTGTGGGATGGTTCCATACCATCGTGGCGGACAATTTCACCTCGAGCAGGCTCTGAAGTCTGTTTCGAAGTTCAAGTGCCATGAGGGAGTCGAAGCCCAAACTGCCCAGGGTCACCGAAGGATCGATGCGTGAAATTGAAAGACGAAGAACCTGCGCCACGAGTTCACACAGCTTCCCTTCCAGGAGAGCGCGTCGAGCCCGGCCTGAAGCAGCGCGGAGAGAATCCGCGAAAAGACCGCTCGTGAGATTCTCTTCCTTAGCCCCAACTGAACCGACCAGATCCCGGACGACGGGCCTGTCAGCCCCCGACTGGGTAGGATGTGCTGCCGACCACTCTCGCGCATCGAACCTCAATATACCGACCTGGGCCTGGTTCTGCTGGATGACACGTTCGAGCGCGGCAATTCCCTCCGCCGGCGTCAGACTCGAGATGCCCTCCCTTTCGAGCTTTCCACCAAGGTCCGGTTGTGAGGCCATACCAATCTCGGACCACGGTCCCCAGTTGACGCTCTGCGCCGGCAGCCCCTCGAATCGGCGCAGATGGGCGACTGCGTCCATGAATGCGTTTCCGGCCGCGTAATTCGCCTGGCCCGGAGAGCCGAGGACAGAGGCAGCCGACGAAAACATGATGAAAAAATCGAGGGGTTTGGCTCGTGTCTGCCGATGAAGATTCCATGTGCCGCGAATCTTGGAAGCCATCGCTTTGCGGAACGCGTCCCGGTCCAACTGCAAAGCGGTCCCATCGCTGATCGCTCCGGCCGCATGCACCACCCCCCGAAGCGCCGGCATTGCTGTATCGATGCGCTCCATCACCCTGGAGAGCTGCGACTCATCGGACACATCCGCCTGTTCGACGACGATATGAGCTCCTCGTTCGCGCATCGCGCGAATGGCTTCGTTCGCAGGCCCGGAAGGCGCCGTTCGTCCGAGCAAAACAAGACTTCTGGCGCCTCGATCCACCATCCACTCCGCCACAGTCAGCCCAAGAGCGCCAAGTCCTCCAGTGATGAGAAAGGTTCCCGTTTCAAACTTCGGCCGATTGTCCCGGGTGGTGGCGAGGAGAGCATCGTTGCCGACCGTGACCACAATTCTGCCTGTGTGCCGCCCCTGCGCCATGAGGTGAAATGCATCAACGGCGCGCGATACTGGGAATGTGTTGATAGGAATGGCATGGAGACTCCGATCTTGAAAATGCTGCAGCACTTCCCTCAGCACGTTGCCGATAACTTCCGGCCGTCCCTCCGCCATCCATGCAAGATCGATCGCAAAATACGAAAGATTCTTCCGGAAGGGCAGCAAACCGATCTGACGGTTCTCGTAAATATCCTTCTTGCCGATTTCCAGAAAACGGCCGCAGGGCGCCAGTGCCGCGATTCCCCGCGCAACGGCTTCGCCCGTGAGGGAATTCAGGACAACATCCACGCCTCGGCCACCGGTAATATGGAGAATCTCGTCGGTGAAGGCCAGCGTCCGCGAATCCATCACGTGTTGAATACCAAGGCTACGAAGATACTCTCGCTTTTCCTCGGTCCCTGCTGTCGCAAAGATCTCCGCTCCAGCGCGGCGCGCGATTTCTACAGCCGCAAGGCCGACCCCGCCTGCTGCGGAATGAATGAGAACAGACTCGCCTTTCTGGATGCGCGCGAGGTGTTCGAGCGCATACCAGGCCGTAACAAAGGCAACGGGAATACTAGCCGCTTCCTGGATGCTCAGGTGATTCGGAAAGTAGGCCGCGAGGGTTTCCGGAACAAGCACGTGAGACGCAAGACTGTTCGGTGAAACGGCGGTGACCGTGTCTCCGATTTTGAAGCCCTGGACATTGCAGCCGACGCGGACAACCCGTCCCGCACATTCATAGCCGAGGCGCAGAGGATCGCCCGCACGAGTGTCCGATCGGGCTCCCATCGCTCCAAGAACATCGAGAAAATTAATACCGGCCGCGGCCACTTCAATTTCAATCTGCTCGGGCCCAGGGTCCCTACGTTCCATTTCTCGAAGGTGAAGATTGTCGAGAACGCCGGCGGCGCGAGTCTCCAGCCGAAAGGACCGGGCTCCTGCAGCAATCCACTCCGACGAGGCGGGCTGGATCGATGAAGTCTCGGTACAGGGGGCGAGCCGCGCGACAAAACGACCCGAGTGACGCAACACGACCTGGTCCTCGCCGTCGGCGCTTTGCAATTCCGCTGTCAAACGCTCAAAATCGCCGGCCTGTGACACGGGATCCAAATCGATGAGCGTGCAACGAAGGGACGGTTGTTCGAGCGCGAGCGTTCTTCCAAGCCCCCAGATGGCCGATTGCGGCGGCGATATAGCCCCATCTGCCAGGTGTTGAGCGCCACGCGTCACAAGGAACAGTGGTGTCTCGCCGGGCCAGTCCTCGGTAGCCAGCGACCGAACCACATCCAATATGGAAAGACAGGAGGATTCGATGGAGTCCTGCAGATCCCGTCCGGCGCGAGCAGACAAGTCTTCCGCCGGATTATCGAGGGTCGCCAGATAAACAACGCCACAGAGAATTCCGGAAGTGAGGGCGAACACAGCATCGCGACTGAAGTCCTCCGGCCTGACGATGACGACACGATATCCAACCTGCTGAAGGAGTCGCGAGAGTTCTCGGCCTGCGTCCTGTCCCTGCCCTACAAGCACCCATGTGCCGGACAGCCAGCGCGACTCGCCTTGGATATCGAGCGGCTTCCACTCGATGCGATACATCGAGGAATACTCATTCTCCGAAGCGATGCTCTGCTTCCCGCCGGAAATACGCCGCGCCTGCATTCCGATTGCTTCAAGAATGACCTGGCCTTGCTCGTCCGACACGGAAATGTCGCCCGACAAGGTTTCTGAATCCCACCGTGACAGTTTCGAGTGAACTCTCATGGCCAGCCCCCGCGGGGCAAATAACCGGAGACTCTCTAAAGCGGTGGGAATGTAGAGCCCGGGCGTCGAATGGGCTGAAGCGGACTCGAGCGCGATTGCTGCCGTCAGCACTTGAAATGCAGCATCGAGGACAGCGGGATGTATTCGAAACGATGCGATCGACGCGGCAATCTGCGCCGGCACTCTCAGGGACCCCACCACTTCCTGCTCAAAGCAGACGAGCGAATCCACACCGCGAAACGCCGGCCCATAGGCCATTCCTTTTTCGAACAAACGACGGTAATGATCCTCCGCCGTTCGCGTTTCGGAGGGGAGAGCGGGGCTAATTCGGGGACGGTCACCAAATTCGTATGCGAAGTTGCTCGCTCGATGAGTATCGTACGAATTTAGTGACCGTCCCCGAATTAGCCTGCCGGTGACATGAATCGTCCAATCGCTTTCGTCGGGACTATGGCTGGATATGGTGAACGACGCGAGGCCGGACATCTCCTCGGCCACAGCAATCTGCATGGTTTGAGCTGCGTCTTCGGGAACAACCAACATCTTCTGGAAGGCGACATTCTCAAGAACATAGTCTCCCGGCCCCCACAAATCGGTCGCCGCCTCAAAGGCCATCTCGAGATATGCCGCGGCAGGAAAGACAAGCTCACCAAAGAGAGCGTGATCCTTGAGGTATGAAGCGGATTCCGCTTCAATGTCGATCTCCCAGAAGTTTGTGCCGGAATGAAGCGCGGACTTCAGACGCCGCCCCAGAAGCGGAGAGCCGGGACTGCCGGATCGAATGGCCGTTCTCCGCTGTGGTTTTTCGAGCCAGAACAGTTCACGTTGCCAGGGATAATTCGGCAGGTTTACTCGACCAATCGGTTGCGGATACAACTTCGCCCAATTCATAGAAAGCCCGGCGACATAGAGTTTACCGGCGGAATCGAGCAGACACTTTCTCGCACCCTCTTCACGCCTTAAGGAGGCGACTACCGTCGCGTCCTGCCCGAGACTGCGGAGTCCTTCCTCGATCGCGGGCAGAAGGATTGGATGAGGACTCATTTCGATGAAAACATCGTGGCCCGATTCGGATAATTGCCGGACGGCGGCCCAAAAGACCACGGGGTTCCTGAGATTGCTTGCCCAATAGCCGGCATCGCATTCTGTTCCCTGAAAAATCCTGCCGTGGACGGTGGAATAGAACGGAATCGATTCCCGATGAGGCCGCAGATCGCGGAGTTCGGTAAGCATTGAGGGAAGCAGCGAATCCATCTGGGCAGTGTGAAAAGCCACATCGGACTTTACACGCCGGCAGAAGACCGATTCGCTTTCAAGCCTCCGAACAACTTCGTCCAACGCCGACGTCTCACCGGATATCACCGTAGTTTGAGGGCCATTACTGACCGCTACGGTGAGTCGATCCGCATAACCCGCGATGGCACGCTCGGCTCCTTCTGCAGACAACTCGACTACGGCCATTCCACCTCTTCCGCTCTTCAAGCGAAGCAAATGGCTTCGGAGGCAGATTACTTTTGCTGCGTCCTCGAGGGAGAGCGCGCCGCAGGTGTACGCAGCGGCAACTTCCCCCATGCTATGACCGACGACGGCGTCAGGTTCAACACCCCACGATCGCCAAAGGCGCGCCAGCGCAACCTCCAGAGCGAAAAGCAGCGGCTGTATGACATCCACCTGGTCGAGACGCGTTGTATCGGCGTCTGCATTGAGCTCCTCGATGACGCTCCATCCTGCCTCTGCCCGGATGACACGGTCGCACTCCTCGATCGTTTTACGAAACTCGGGTTCCGTTTCAAGAAGGGCTTTGCCCATTCCCAGCCACTGAGAACCATGCCCCGGAAAAACGAAGACGACCTTGGGCCGCGATCCACCTGGCCGTTGGCCACAGGAAATAAACGCCGAAGATTCACGATTCAGAAACGCATTGAGCCGGGCCTCGATATCCGGAATGGAACCGCCCGCGATCGCCACTCGATGATTGTGATGCTCCCGGCGCAAAGCCGCCGCCGCGCACAGGTCATAGACGCCCACATCCGCGTCCTCGGAGAGGAGAGCGCGATAGCGTTCCGCGAGTTCTCGCAGGGCTTCATCGCTCCGCGCAGAAAGTGCCAAAAGATGATCGGTCGCTGCAACCTCGACACGGTCGACGCGAGCCTTGATTTCAGGGGCATCCGAGAGAATCACGTGCGCGTTGGTTCCGCTGAGACCAAAGGAACTCACTCCTGCAAATCGAGGTTCAGTGCGAGCCGGCCAGTCGAGGAGCGCCGTCGGAATAGCAGCACATATCTGGTCCCACGCAATGTGCGGCGTCGGCACTTTGAAATGCAGATGCGCCGGTATCTTGCCGTGGCGAAGCGCCAGGACGACTTTCATCAGCCCGGCGATGCCGGCGGCCGCCTCCACGTGACCGAAGTTCGACTTCACCGAGCCGACCCACACTTTGTGGTCTTCCGGGCGGTCACCGAGCGCGGCCGCTATCGCGCGCAATTCGAGGGGATCGCCCAGGGGCGTTCCCGAGCCGTGCGCCTCGACATATTCCACCGCCGACGCCGCAACACCTGCATTCGACAACGCCTTTCGGATCACGGACTGCTGGGCCGCAGCATTGGGCGCCGTTAATCCGTTACTACGCCCGTCCTGATTGACTGCAGACCCGCGGATCACCGCGAGAATATCGTCTCCACTGGCCACAGCGTCATGGAGTCGCTTGAGAACGACGATGCCGCAGCCTTCACTCCGGACAAATCCATCGGCCGAGGCATCGAACGCCTTGCAACGCCCGTCGGGGGCGAGCGCTCCAATCCTGGAAAAATAAACGGTGAGTTCCGGCGACAGCAACAGGTTCACGCCTCCCGCCAGCGCAAGATTGCACTCTCCGGCGCGCAGGGCCTGGCACGCCAGGTGAACGGTCACCAGTGAGGAGGAGCACGCCGTATCCACAGTCAAACTCGGCCCGTGGAGCCCGAGAAAATAGGAGACACGTCCGGACAGCAGACTGGGTGATCCGCCCGTACCAAAATAGGAATCGATTTGCGAAAGCTCACCCTGGACCTGCATCTGGAGATAGTCGTGAGTCGTCACACCGATGTAGACGCCGGTTTGACTGCCACCAATCCGGTCCGGCGGCTGCCCCGCATCTTCAAGCGCTTCCCATGCCACTTCGAGAACCAGCCGCTGCTGCGGATCCATCGTTGCCGCTTCGCGCGGAGAGATCCCGAAAAAATTCGCGTCGAAGCCTTGTACATCTTCGAGAAAGCCGCCATTACGGGTCGAAACCTTGCCGATCGGATTGGGTTCCGAACTGTACAACTCCTCAAGATTCCATCGGCCGGAAGGCACTTCCGAAATGGCATCCTTCCCCTCGCGCAGCAGCTCCCAAAAGCTCTCTGGCCCCGTGACGCCACCCGGAAAGCGGCATCCCATTCCTGTGATCGCAATCGGCTCCGTGCGCGCGCGTTCGCTCGCATCAAGCTTTGCCTGCATGGATTCCAGGGCGATGAGGGTCTGCTTGACCAGGGACAAGGATTCGGGTGCTTTGGGATTACTCACGGGCCGCTCCCGCGGACATCGCTGCAAGCTTCGCTGTCAACTGGGCCACCGCTTCATCTTCCGAGAGTTCGCGAACTCGAGAAACCACGGGTTCATTTGGATTCTCTTTTGCCACAGTCTCTGCCAGCGGGACGATTGCAAACCCCATTCGCATTTCGAGAAGCTCGGCGAGCGCTGTGATGGTCGGGTGTTCAAAGATCAGCGTTGGAGGAAGGTCAAGGCCCGTATCTGTCGAGACGGCATTGCGTAATTCGACCGCCATCAGCGAATCGAGACCCAATTCCCGCAATGGGCGGTCCGGATCGAGGGAATGAGACGATTTGTAACCCAAAACCGCAAGCGACCTGGAAGCGATATACGCAACGAGAATGCCGCGGCGTTGAAGCGGCAGCGCCTCTTCAAGTTGGGTTACGAGTTTCTTCCTGCCAATCGCGGATGCGGTTGGCACGCCTGCCCTGCGTTGGAGCATCCGTCCCGGCGGGAAACCCGAAATGAGAAGGTCTCTCCGTCCCGGCATGACGGCAACCTGAGTCCAACCTTCGGCGATGGCGCGCCCGAGCATGAGGATGCCCGTGTCCGGCTGGATCCAATCCAATCCGCGCGCTTTCAGTCTTTTTCCACCAGACGTTGAAGCGTCCGCCGCCAATCCGCCTCCGGCCCATGGGCCCCAATTGATCGCGAGAGCCGGGAGGCCCGCAGCCTTCCGATGATGGGCGAGTGCGTCCAGATAGGCGTTTGCCGCTGCATAATTTCCCTGCCCCGCCGATCCAATCAGAGAAGCCCCTGCGGAAAACAGGACAAAGAAATCGAGCTTCATCGCCTGCGTGAGCCGATGGAGATTCCAGGCGCCGTCGATTTTTGCCGGAAAGAGAGAGGCAAATTGCGACCAGGATTGGCTCAGAAGAACGCCATCCGCCAACATTCCAGCCGCGTGAATGACGTCGCACAATGGAGGTATGGACTTCGACATCTCCGCCAACATCGTGGTCATCTGAGGTTCCGACTCGATCGCAGCCTCGCAAGCTTGCACCTCGGCGCCGGACGCGCGCAACTTCGCAAGAACGCTTTCGGCAGATTTCGAGGGAGCATGGCGTCCAATTAGCATCAAGTGCCGCGCTCCGGAATCGACTAGCCATCGCGCGACGCGTAACCCGAGGACGCCGAATCCC
>Ga0134121_10000033_pt1 | contig 148392 bp, 118 predicted proteins | sample KB301_FD_96463 | JGI IMG/M metagenome (GOLD analysis project Ga0134121, IMG submission 96463) | Terrestrial soil microbial communities without Nitrogen fertilizer from Kellogg Biological Station, Michigan, USA - KB3-0-1 | ecosystem: Environmental > Terrestrial > Soil > Unclassified ... | reverse complement strand
TCGGGGCGGAACGCGTAGTGGACGTCCCAGAGCTTCATGTTCCGGATCACCAGCGGATGGGCCGCGTCGGGGCCCACGCGGTCCACGCCCTCGCCGAGGTTGAACCCGTAGAGGCCGTCGCTGTGCTCCTCGTTGTCCTCGAACCGGACGAACGGCAGGGTGCGGATGTCGACGGGCTTCATCTGGCCGTCGGGATGGAGCACCGGGAGCGTCAGGTTGAACTGGCTCGACCGCGACGCCTCGAACCGGTAGCCGTACCGGTCGCTTTCGACCGCGACGTTCCGCGTGAACGTGTTGAGGTTGTTCGCCCACCAGAAGCCCGAGCCCTCGTTCTGGTCGAACGGGAGGACCTGCTTCGGCAGCTTCTTGCCCTTGAACGACTGCACCGCGAGGTTCCGGTCGAGCACGTTGTACGCCTCGCTCCCGTCCTCGAGGAAGAAGCCGTGGCCGACGCTCTGGTAGCCCACGCAGTCGCGGACGACCAGGTAGTTCGTGCCGTGGATCGTGATCCACCGGTTGCCGCTGTCCCAGATCGAGGCGCCGATCACCGACGCGCCCCGCATCGTGCTCCCCAGGAGATGGAAGTGCAGGCTGTACTTGCCCAGCACGTTCTCCTTGCCCAGGTGGCGGAACTCGGCGTGGGAGATCGAGCCCGCCGAATTGCGGTGGTACATCGTGTGGCCGCGCATCTTGTCGGGCTCGGCCGATTCCACCACGACGTTGCGGGTCAGGTTGGCGATCTCGCCGCGCGTCTCGCCCGCGCCGAGGTGCTCGGCCTCGACCGGCTGGTCGAGCGTCACCTTCGCGCCGTCGACGGACTTGACCGTCCGCTCCTCGGTGAAGACCTTGCGGTTGCGCTTGCCGGGACGGCGCGTGCCCGACTCGCTCTCGTCGCGCTTCGTCGCGGTGAGGATCACGCGGTCGCCCGCCTTCCAGCCCGTGACGGGCTCGGCGAGGGAAATGTCCGCGTCGCCGGGCTTCGCGGTCGCGCCGAGCTTCACCCACGTGCGGTTCATCGGCGCGCCGTGGAACTCCATCCGGCCGGCGCAGGAGATGATCGCGGGCAGCGTCTCCTTGTCCATGCCGTCGAAATAGACGAGCCGGATCAGCGCCGTGTGCTTCGCGTCGACGGGCTGGTCGGGCGTGCCGACTTCGAGCGCGGCCCGGACGGCGACCGTCTCGGGGGCTTTCAGGTGGACGTCGCACGTGAAGCCGTCTTCGCCGCACTCCTCGCCGGCCTGGACCTTGATGAGGCCGACGTCGAGCCGCGTGGACCGGTCGGTCGCGAACCGAAGCGTTCCGCCCACGAAGATCGAGCGGATCGCCTGGTCGGAGACGACGTCGTAGAGGACGGCGTGGCCGGGTCGGATGAGGACCTTGGCGCCGGCGCCGGGCACCGCGCCGCCGGTCCACGTGGCCGCCTCGGACCACGGGCCGCTCTTTTCCGACTTGATGATGTCCGCCGGAAGGCGGGCGCCGATCAGGACCAGGGACAGGAGCGCCAGGCGGATACTCATGGTCATCCCTCCTCGTCTGTTTACTAATACCCGGAGGAGCGAAGGGTGTGACACTCGGAAGGGCTACCGGAGTTTCGTCGGAGCGCCGGCCTGCACCCAGACGTAGGCGGCGAAGAAGGCGAGCACGAGGGAGAATTCGACGAGCCAGGTCGGCACGTTGACGAGCGACTTCCCGAAGATTTCGAAGAACTCATCCTCGGGCCCGTAGGGCAAGGGCGTGTAAGGGAAGTCGTCCTTGGCTCCCCGATGGCGAGTACAGCCGGCCAGCGACAGGCAGAGCGCGGCGACGGACAACCACTTCCGCATGAAGGAAGTATACCCCTGCCGGCGTCCAATGAGTCGATGGCGAGCGAGGAAGAACACACGGGTTTCGAATGGCTGGACCGGCCGTTCATGCTGACCCGGATCTGGCTGTCGCTGCTGGCGACGTTCTTCCTCGCGATGTTCGCGTACGCGATGACTTCCATCCTCATGTTCCACCGTCTGGGACCGCCGCCCCCACCGGCCTTTGACGGGCCCGAAGAATCCGCGAGGGTGAGGACACACGGCTGGGGCGAACCTCGGCCGCTCCAGGAGCTGGGGGAACTGGCGATGTTGTCGATCCTGCCGGCGTCGACCCTGATCCTCGTTTGGCTTCGACCGCGGATCGGATTCCTTCTCGCGGCGTTCGGCGGGCTTCCGCTTTGGCTGGCCTTCGGACTTCTGCCGGCGGCCTGGCTCTGCTTCGCCGCGTGGAAGATCGGCCCGGCTACTTCTTCGCCTGGCGGCGGTGCCAGTCTTCCTTGAAGAGGTTGAAGTTCTCCCCCTGCATCGGGTGCTCTTTGATGAAGTCCTCGTTCGGCGTGACGCCGAGGCCGGGTCCGCCGGGCAGCGGGAAGTAGCCGTCCTTCACCTCCGGATAGCCCGGGCCGGTCGCGGCCTCCTTCACCCACGAATCCACGAAGTCGTTGAAGTGTTCCTGGATCTTGAAGTTCGTCGTGCAGGCCGCGAGGTGGAGGCACGCCGCGGTGCTCAAGGGGCCGCCGACGTTGTGGGGCGCGAACGTGACGTAGGCGGCATCCGCCATCGCCGCCATTTTCTTCCCCTCGAGCAGACCGCAGGACTCGGTGATATCGACCTGCAGCACGTCGATGCACTGCAGTTGCAGCACTCGCAAAACCTCGTGCCGCGTGTGAATGTGCTCGCCCGTCGCCACCGGGAGGTTCACCTTGTCGCCGACGCGCTTCAGGGCATCCAGGTTGTCCGCCGGCGTCGGCTCCTCGATCCAGGAGGGCGCGAACGGCTCCAGCATCCGGGACAGATCGATCGCGGTCGCCGGGCTGAACCGCGCGTGCATCTCGATCAGGATTTCGACGTCGGGCCCGACGGCGTCGCGGATCGCCTCGACCAGCGAGACCGAGCGGATCTTCTCCGCGCGTTCCATCTCGTACAGGCCGGCGCCGAAAGGATCGCACTTGAGCGCCTTGTAGCCCTTTGCGGTGACCTTCTTGGCGGCCTCGTGGAAGGCCTTGGGCTCGCGCTCGACCGTGTACCAGCCGTTCGCGTACGCCTTGATCTTGTCGCGCACCGCGCCGCCCAGGAGCTGGTAGACCGGCTGCTGGAGCGCCTTGCCCATGATGTCCCAGCACGCCATCTCGACGAGCGCGATGCCCATGCCCGCGACGTCGTCGATGCGCGCGAAGTCGCCGATGAACATCCGGTGGACCAGCTCCTCGATGCGGAACGGGTCGCTGCCCACGACATAGCGCTTCTTCGCGCCCTCGAGGTAGCCCAGCAGCGCCTCGGTGCGGTTGACGTTGCGGCCCTCGGACCAGCCGACTAGCCCCTCGTCGGTCTCGACCTTGAGGAACGTCAGGTTGCGCCAGGGCGTGCCCAGGACCAGCGGGGTGATGTTCTTGATCTTCATCTTAGAGGTCATCCTGAGTCATTTTGCTGTCGACCAGTCTCCAGATCTTGCGGACGTTCTTGCTGCGGAGCTCCTGCGGAAGCGCCGCGTCGGGGACGTTCTGGTAGCAGATCGGCCGGACGAAGCGCAGGATCGCGCCGGTCCCGACCGAGGTGAACTTGCCGTCGCTCGTCGCGGGATACGGCCCGCCGTGGTTGATCGAGGGGCAGACCTCGACGCCGGTCGGATATCCGTTGAAGACGATCCGGCCCACCCGCTCCTCGAGGATCGACAGCAGCCCCGAGAACTCGCGGAGGTCCGCGTCGGTCGCGTGGACCGTCGCGGTCAGGTGCCCCTCCATCGCGCGCGCGGCCTTCTCGAGCTCGTCGCGCGTGCCGCAACGGACGAGCAGCGTGGCGGGGCCGAACACCTCCTCGCGCAGGCGATCCTCCTTCAGGAAGTGCAAGGCGTCGGTCTCGAAGACGGCGGCTTCGGCCTGGGTCTTCGTCTTGTCCGCCGCCGTCGCGGACTTGGTGACGACATGCGCCAGCGTGCCGAAGGCTTTCAGGCCCTCGTCGTACGATTTCAGGATTCCGGGATGCAGCAGCGTGCCGGGGGGCTGCTGCGCCATCAGGCCTTTCAGTTTGTCGATGAACTTGTTGAGCGCGGGGTCGTCGAAGCCCATGACGACGCCGGGCTTCGTGCAGAACTGGCCGTTGCCGAGCGTGACCGAGCCCTTCAACCCTTCCGCGATGGCGTCGCCCCGCTCGTGGAGCGCGCCCGGCAGGATGAACACGGGGTTCACGCTGCCCATCTCCGCGTAGACGGGGATGGGATCGGGACGCGACGCCGCGGCGTCGAAGAGCGCGCGGCCTCCCTTGAGCGATCCGGTGAATCCCGCGGCGCGCGTGTTCGGGTGCTTCACCAGCCGCAGGTTGAGGTCGTGGTTCGCGCCCTGGAGGAGCGAGAAGATGCCGGGCGGAAGACCGCAGGCCGCGACCGCGCGGCTGATCGCATCGCCCACCATCTCCGCGCAGCCCGGATGGGCGCGGTTGGCTTTCACGACGACCGGATTCCCCGCCGCGAGCGCGGAGGCGGTGTCGCCGCCGGCCACCGAGAACGCCAGCGGAAAGTTGCTCGCGCAGAAGACGACTACCGGGCCGATCGGCATCAGCATGCGCCGCACGTCGGGCTTCGGAAGAGGCTTGCGGTCGGGCATCGCGCGGTCGATCCGGGCGTCGACCCACGAACCTTCGCGGATGAGGTCGGCGAACATCTTGAGCTGCCCGATCGTGCGGGCCCGCTCCCCTTCCAGCCGCGCGGCGGGCAGGCCGGTCTCGGCGCTCGTCCGTTCGATGAGCGCCGCGCCCAGGTTCGTGATCTCCGCTCCGATGCGCTCCAGGAACGCCGCGATCTGCTCGGACGCGACCTTGCGGTAGACCGGGAACGCGCGCAGGGCGAGATCGAGCGCCTTCTCGAGCTCGGCGGGCGTCGCCTCGACGAACTCGCCGTCGAGCATCGCGCCGGTCGACGGATTGAGCGCGCGGAACTTCTGCGACCCTGCGGCGGAGAGCTCTCCGCCGATCCTGTTCTTTCCGTGCTGCGCCATGAAATTCCCCTACTTTGGCTTCCCGGGTTTCTCGAGCCCCTCGGCCCGCGCCGCGGCCTGGATCCGCGCGCCCTGGGGCTGGGGAGCATCGTAGATCTGGCGGAGCACGTTGGGGAACTTTTTCAGCTCTGCGATCGCGGCCGTCCACTCCTCCGGCCGCTCCTTCCTCAGCCGCGGCGCCTCGCCCAGGCAGAGGGCGAGATACGCCGTCCGCGCCCGATCCACCGGCGTGCCCGTCAGATACCGGTCCAGTTCGTCCAGCAACGGCCGGCGGAACTCCTTGATCCTGTCCTCCGGGTCCGTCGATCCGGCATTGCGCGGCGTCCCGAGCGGGATGCGGTAGATCTTCTGGCCGTCCTTCGTCCGCTCCCTTCCGCCGTGGCCCAGGATCACCATCCGGGCCGCGGCGATCAGCTTGTCCCCGTACCCGGTGATGGTCTCGTCCTTCGGCATGCCGGGACGGCAGGTGTTCTTGTAGACGTCCTTGATCTCCCAGCCCTGGGCGTCGATCCACTTCTTGCCGAGGATGACCCCGACGATCGTCCCGCAGGTCGCCGCGTTGCAGTCGGCGTCCCATCCGAAGTTGAAGGCCAGGCGCAGGGTTTCCTTCAGGTCGCCGCTCCCGCCGTGAAGGAGCGCGCCGACGATCGCCCCGGTGTTGAGCTCGTAGCCGTTGCGGTCGCGCATCGCGCCGCCGTGCCGCGTGTACTTCTCCTTGAGGCTCTTCCGGGTCGCGCGCCAGTCGTCGGGGTGCTGCTTCCACCACGACTGGACGTCGCGGACGACCTGCCCCACCGCGCTCTTCGGATGCACGGCGGCAAGCCCGGCCTCGACGATCTTCTCGACGTCCTTCTCGAAGTAGGCCGTCGCGATCATCGTGGTGAAGAACTGCGTGGTCTGCAGCGGCTCGCCGTCGACCGCGAACGACGTGTAGGACACGCCGATCTGGGCCGCCGCCTCCGGCATCCCGGGCGCGATCAGGCCGAACGCCTCCGACACGAACTGGGCGGAGATGTTGAACTCCGACCACGGATTGAACGTGATCATGCCGGTCAGCGGCGGCTCGATCCCCAGGTCCAGCAGCTGCCGGGCATAGAGGTTGGCGCACCAGATCCCGGTGTTCATGTTCTCCCGCCAGAGCTCGGCCATCCGGGATCCCTTGATCGCGAAGGTGCCGGTCTTCTGCATCTCCGCGAGATACACCCACTCGATGTCGGTGTCGTCGTCGGTCCACGCCCCTTTGGGCAGGCTCGGGGTGTACGTCTCGACCTTGCCGGGCTCGTCGATGTACTTGAACTCGTGAGGCAGGCCGTTCAGGTTGCCGAGGATCTGGCCGAGCAGGCCGCCGCGGATCTTGTCCTCGAGGACGTCGGCGGGAAGCTCGACGACCTTCCGCTCCTGAGGCGCCATTCCCATCAGGAGAAGAGACAACATCATCCAGCGTTTCATGGAGTTCTCCGGCTACGAGCAGAGCTGCGTCAGGTTCCCTTCCGCGTCGAACTGCACCTCGCGGGCCGGGCCGAGCGGCTCGAGATCGCTCCGCTTCGCCAGCTCCGCCGCGTACGCCTCGGAGACCTCGACCTTGTCGAGCGACAGCGTGCTCTCAATGCGGACAACCCGATGGGTTCCGCCGCCGGCGAGCGGGACGGTGTCCAGCGCGCGCTGGATCGCAATGCGGTCGTTCTCGAAGGCGATGGGGATCTTGAAGGAGTTGATGCTGAGCGCCGTGAGGGCGTTCATGCTGGTCGCCGCGGCATCGATGGACCGGGCGAGCTTCGCCGACGTGAAATCGGCCATGCCGATCCCGATGGCGTTTCCGTGCGACTCGGGCGTCAGGGCGCGGACGTAGATGCGGTGCAGGATGGGCTTCGCGGTGTGCTCCGACAGCTTGGAGGAATAGCCGTGAACGGGCCGGCCCGTGATGTTCGGGTCCATTCCTGCGCCGCTGATGTTCTTCCCGATCCAGTCGATGATCAGCAGGTCCGCCTCGTCGAACGGCAGGCGCGGCATCAACCGCTTGGCTTCGACCTGCAGTTCGATCTCCCGCGCCTCGATCTCCGGGGCCTTCACGACCACGAGCTGCGCCGTCTGATGGAACGTGTCCTCGATCAAGCCGATGCCGGCGAGGATCGGGACTTTCGGCAGGACGACCTTCGACACCGTCCGGATCACCCGTTCCATGCCGAGCCGCGACGCCGCGGCGTGGTACGACGCCGCGCCGTGCTGCTTGCCGAAGCCGATCGCGATCATCTTCACCAGGCCGCTCCCCAGCGGCGGACCGAAGTCCGTGTGGGGCTTCACGCGGTTGACGACGACGATGCCGTCGGAGTCGAGCGCCTCCTTGCTGAAGCGGACGTCGACGCCGTCCTCGGTCCGTCCGAGCGAGACGGTGTCCATCGACGCCCGGAACGGCGCGCCCATGGCGGACTCGGTGACGCCGTACTCGGACAGGATCTGGATCTGTCCTTCGGCCGTCGCGCCGCCGTGGCTGCCCATGGCGGGGACGAGGAAGGGCTTCGCGCCCGCGTCCTTGAGGATCGCGATGGTTTCGCCGATGACGGCGGCGAGGTTCGTGATGCCGCGGCTGCCCGCGCCGACCGCGATGCGCGCCCCCGGCTTCACGGAGGGCCGGAACTGCCGGCGAAGCTCCGCGCGGACGTCGACCGGCGCCGAGGCGGGAAATTTCTGACGGACCGGGATCATTCTTAGCATTCAGGCACTCCGAGACCGGCGGCGCCGGGCTTCGACATCACGGCCTCGGGATAATAGCGCTGAATCGTGTCGAGGACCAGCCGCGCGCGGTGGACCCGCTCGCGGCTCATGTTGAGCGCGACCGCCTTGAGCTGCTCGCCGTACGGGTAGATGTCGGGCGCGTTCCGGAGGCCCATCTTGACGTAGACCGGCGACGCGACGCGGATCATGTCCGGCACCTCGTAGGTGCGGATGTAGCCGCCGAACCCGTCGGGGACCTCGACGTAGATGTCGAGCGGCGCGGAAACCGCGCCCCGCAGGGTCGACAGGTGGCCCAGCGACAGGTCGGGCGAGACGTTGATGGTGCCCGCGCCGAGCGATTCGAGCACGTGGGCCGTCGCCGGGTTGGGCACGCTCAGCAGGATCGAGATCTTGAGGACGAGGCTGGCCGGCAGCTCCCCGGACTTCTTCAGCTCGGAGAGGATCCAGAGGAGGCCGAGATCGGCGACGAGCACGCTGCGGAGCCCCAGGGCGCAGCCGCGCTTCACGTCCTCGACCGCGTAGACCAGCTGCGAGCCGCCGCGGAGGTTCCCGCCGATGACCTTCCCCGCCGCGGTGAACGGCTGGGGCGTGGCGTCGTATCCCGCGCGCGGCCCCACGAACAGCGACAGCTCGATCTTCGCGTCCTTCGCGATCCGGAGCATCCGGGAAAGCTCGACGTCGGTGAGCATCATGATGCCGCTGCCCTGGCTGGCGCGGTGGATCGGGACCTTGACCTTGTCCGCGTCCTCGAGGACGGCGGAGAGCGCTTCGGCAGTCTCGACGCTCGGGATCTCGATGCGGTACTGGGCGCCGTCGGGAAAGCGCTTCGTCGACGCGGGGAGCAATCCGTCTTCGGGCGCGATGCCGAACTTCGCGAGGGAGGCGGCGGTCTGCTTCATGATCTGTTCCTCGATGCTACTTCTACCCCGCCGGCCCGCTCGAGGTGCCGGATGGCCGACGACATGTCCTCGTCGCCCTGCCCGGCGGCGACGCAGGCGCCGAGCACGTCCTTGACGGCCTGGACGACCGGCATCTGGAGGCGGAGCGCGTCGGCGGTCTCCAGCGCGAGCCGCATGTCCTTGTCCATGAGCCGGAGCGGGAAGAAGGTGGTGAAGTCGCGCTTCAGGATGTTCGGCCCCTTCATCTCGAAGATGCCCGACTTCGCGCGGCTGTTCATCAGGATCGAGTACATCTGGTCGGGATCGAGCCCGGCCTTCACGGCCATCACCATCCCCTCGTAGAAGGCCTCGAGCTCGCTGGCGATGACGAGGTTGACGACGAGCTTCGCGGTCGCCCCCATCCCGGTCGGCCCCACGTAGGTGGACTTCCCCATGCAGGAGAGCACGTCCTGGACGGAGTCGAACACCGCGCGGTCGCCGCCCACGATGAAGCCCAGGGCGCCGGTCTCCGCCTCGTTCTTGCTGCCGAAGACGGGCGCGTCGAGGAGATGGCCGCCCTTCGCGCGGACCGCCGCCGCCATGGTCTGGGTGGAGGGGGGCGAGACGGTGCTCGAATCGATGACGACGGCGTCCTTCGACAGGGCGGAGAGCAGGCCGTCGGAGCCCTCATAGCAGTCGGCGACCGCCTTGGGGTCGGCGAGCATCGTGACGACGACGCTCGCGCCGCGGGCGGCCTCGGCGGGCGTGGCGGCCACGGTGGCGCCCAGCTGGGCAACCTCTTCGGCCTTGGCGCGGGTGCGGTTGTACACCCGGACGGCGTGACCCTTCCGGATCAGGCTGCGCGCCATACCCCGTCCCATCAGCCCGGTCCCGACGAACCCGATCGTGCGCCCCATGGCCTCCCCTGGAGAAATGTCTTGACTTTCGACATTATCATTGTCGACAATCATCATGTCAACACATTTTGCCGGAGGGCGCGCGGGATGCTGATCGAAAAAGAGGTCCTCCGGGACAAGATCTGCGACGTCCTCCGGACCTGGATCCTCGACGGCAAGCTCAAGCCCGGCGAGCGCATCGTGGAGCTGACGCTCGCGCGCGAGCTCAACGTCAGCCGCGCCCCGCTCCGGGAGGCCCTCTGGCTCCTGGAAAAGCAGGGCCTCGTCCAGATCCGCGCCCACCACGGCGCCTTCGTCACCCAGCTGTCCGAGCAGGACATCCGCGAGATCTTCGAGATCCGCGAGCTGCTCGAGACCCACGCGGCCAAGAAGATCCGCGCGGCGGCCTCCGACGGCGCCGTCCGGTCCGTCCTGCGCAGCGCCCTCGCCGACCTCGAGTCCGCCTGCCGCGCGCGCGACATCCGGCTGTTCTCGTCCGCCGACCTGCAGTTCCACCAGACGCTGTGGGAGCTTTCCGGCAACCGCCACCTGCAGACGGTCCTCAACGACATGTCCACCCGCTTCTTCGGCTACGAGCTCATCCGCGACCTTCCCCACTCCGAGAAGTTCCGGTTCGACCACATGGCCGAGGAGCACCGCAAGCTGGTCAAGCTGATGTTCGAAGGCACCGAGCGGGAGATCGACGCCGGCTTCCGCAAGGCGTTCGCCGGGTTCCTCGAGTACGTCCTCGTCCGCTTCAGCGAGAAGATGCCCGCCCGGAAGGCCGGGGAATGACCGTCCGCAGTCTCCGCTGGTGGATCGCGGGACTGCTCGCCCTCGCCACCGCCCTCAGCTACCTCGACCGCGTCAGCTTCCCGAACGTCGTCAAGGAAGTCCGCGCCGACATCCCGATCTCCACCGAGGACTACTCGCGGCTGATGTCGCTCTTCCTCGTCGCCTACGGCGTCATGTACGCCGGCGGCGGCTGGATCCTCGACCGGCTCGGCACCCGCTGGGGCTACTTCGTCATGATCACCTGGTGGTCGGCCTCGAACTTCCTGACGGGGTTCGTGACCTCGCTCACCGGGCTCAAGGTCTTCCGCTTCATGCTCGGGATGGGCGAAGGCGGCGGCTTCCCCGGCTCCGGCAAGGCCGTCTCCGAGTGGTTTCCGCCGCGCGAACGGTCGTTCGCGTTCGGACTCTTCAACACCGGCTCGGCGATCGGCGCGATCGTCGCGGCGCCGCTTCTCACCTGGATGGCGCTTGCGTTCGGCTGGCGATGGGTCTTCTTCATCACCGGCGGCGCGGGTTTCGTCTGGGCGGTCGCCTGGGTCCTCCTCTACCGGACGCCCGACCATGGCCCCTCCCCTGTCCGCGAGCGGATCCGGTGGATCGATCTGTTTCGCTATCGCCAGGTGTGGGGCCTCATGACGGCGAAGCTCCTGACCGACTCGGTCTGGTTCTTCCTCATGTTCTGGCTGCCCAAGTACCTGATCGACGCCCGCCAGTTCGACACGAAGCAGGTCGGCGCGTACGGCTGGATCCCCTGGGCCTTCGCCGGCGCCGGCAGCTTCCTGGGCGGCGCCCTGGGGAGCCTGCTCCTCCGCCGCGGCCACTCCCTGGACCGGGCCCGGAAAACCGCCCTCGCAACCGCCGCCCTGATCATGCCGGCGATCACGCTGGTCGACTGGACCCCCGTCCACCTCGCGATCGTCTTCTACAGCCTCGCCATGATGGGCCATCAATTCTGGTCCGCGAACGTCCAGACCCTGGCCGCCGACCTGTTCCCCTCCCGCGTCGTCGGCTCCGTCGAAGGCCTCCTGGGCTCCGCCGGCGCGCTGGGCGCGGCCCTCCTCGGCGAGGGGTTCGGCCGGATCATCGCCCACCACGGCTACCGGATCCCCTTCCTCGTCTGCGGCGTCCTCCACCTGGCCGGCCTGGGCGTCCTCCACGCCCTGGTGGGCCGCATCGAGCCCGTCACGCTCGAGAATTCCCCCTGATTCGGTATTGCATTCCGCAAGGGTTCCCGCTAAACTGCGCAACCCTATTTTCTAGCTTTTCGAACGGAATTTTATGATCGACCAGACCAAGATTCGCAACATCGGGATCATCGCTCACATCGACTCGGGCAAGACGACCACGAGCGAGCGCATCCTGTACTTCACCGGCCGCACCCACAAGATCGGCAACGTCGACGACGGCAACACCGCCCTCGACTGGATGGAGCAGGAGAAGGAGCGCGGCATCACCATCACGGCCGCCGCCACGGCCGTCGAGTGGAAGAACCACCGCATCAACCTGATCGACACGCCGGGACACGTCGACTTCACCGTCGAAGTCGAGCGCTCGCTCCGCGTGCTCGACGGCGCCGTCGCCCTCTTCTGCGGCGTCGGCGGCGTCGAACCCCAGTCCATGACCGTCTGGCGCCAGGCCGAGAAGTACGAGGTCCCGTCCATCTGCTTCGTCAACAAGATGGACCGCACCGGCGCCGACTTCTTCGACGTCGTCACGAAGATCCAGAAGGAGCTCGGCGGCAACGCCGTCCCGATCGTCCTGCCCGTGGGCAAGAACGAGCAGTTCAACGGCATCATCGACCTCGTCAAGAACTGCGAAGTCCTCTGGGACGAAAAATCCGGCGGCACCCAGTTCATCGAGCGGGCCATCCCCGAGGCGTACAAGGAAGAAGCCGCCAAGTGGCGCAAGAACCTCATCGAGAAGATTTCCGAGCAGGACGAGGGCCTGCTCGACAAGTTCATGTCCAACGTCGAGCCCACGGAGGCAGAAATCCGCTCCGCCCTCCGCAAGGCGACGCTCGCCCGGAGCATCAACCCGGTCCTGTGCGGCTCGGCCGCCCGGAACATCGGGATCCAGCGCCTGCTCGATGCCGTGGTGGACTACCTCCCGGCACCCAAGATCGAGCCCGGTCCCCTCGCCGCGCTCGCGTTCAAGATCTTCAGCGACCGCCACAACAAGCTGACCTACGTCCGCGTCTACAAGGGCACGCTGAGCGCGGGCTCGTACGTCCTGAACTCCACCCGCGGCACGCGCGAGCGCGTCGGCCGCCTGGTCGAGATGCACGCCAACAAGCCGATCATCCGCGACTCCCTGGCCGCCGGCGAGATCGGCGCCGTCATCGGCTTCGACAAGACCCTGACCGGCAACACGATCTGCGACCCGGACCACCCGGTCACGCTCGAAGCGATCGAATTCCCGGCCCCGGTCATCTCGGTCTCGATCACCCCCGAGTCCCGCGCGGACAGCGACAAGCTGTCGCTCGCGCTGGCGAAGCTCGCCGAGGAGGATCCGACGTTCGTCATCTCCTTCGACCACGAAACCGAGGAGACGATCATGTCGGGCATGGGCGAGCTCCACCTCGAAATCCTGGTGGACCGCCTGAAGCGCGAATACGGCGTCTCCGCCAAAGTCGGCCGCCCCCAGGTGGCCTACCGCGAGACCGCCACCGCGGCCGCCGAAGTCGACCACAAGCTCCAGAAGCAGACGGGCGGCAAGGGCGACTTCGCCCGGGTCGTCCTCACCTGCGAGCCCCTGCAGGCCGGCGCCGGCTTCGAGTTCGTCAACGACGTCAAGGGCGGCAACGTCCCCAAGGAATACATCCCCGCGGTCGAAAAGGGCATCGTCGAAGCCATGTCCAAGGGCGTCTACGCCGGCTTCCCGATCGTCGACCTGCGCGTGTCGCTCGTCGACGGCGACTACCACGACGTCGACTCCAGCGAACGCGCGTTCAACACCTGCGCGTCGATGGCCTTCAAGGATCTGTTCCGCAAAGCCAGCCCGCAGCTGCTGGAGCCGGTGATGTCGGTGAGCGTCATCACGCCGCCCGAGTACCTGGGCTCCGTGAACGGCGACCTCGCCGCGCGCCGCGGCCGCATCGAGGCGATGGAGCAGCGCGGCGTCAACCACGAGATCCGGTCGTTCGTTCCGCTGGGCTCGATGTTCGGCTACTCGACCCAGGTGCGGACGCTGTCGAGCGGCAAGGCCACGTTCACGATGACGTTCGATCACTACGAGCCGGTGCCGTTCAACCTCGCGGAAGAGATCGTGGCCTCGCGCGCCAAGCTGATGGCCTCGCGGCGGCTGTAATCGGCTATACTCGGAGCTCGTGAATCCCGCCGCGCTCCTCCTCTGGGCCGTGCTGGCCCAGACTCCACCCGCCGCGGAACTCTCCTCCCAGGGCCGCGCCGCGATGGCGGTGCGGATCGGCGCCCAGGCCTCCCCTGCCGTGCGCGCCACCGCCGCGGAGCTGGCGAAGATGCTCGGTCGCCTGGCCGGCGCGGAGTTCGCCGTGGAGACCGGCGACGGCAGCCAGGGCATCGTCCTCGGCCGCCCCGGCGATTTCACCCGTCTTCCCTTCACCGCCAAGTACGGGACCGGACCGTTCGACCACGAGGACTACCTCCTCCAGTCGGATCGAGGCGCGCTCCATCTCATCGGCGCGAGCGACCTCGCCGTGTCCCACGCCGCCTGGGACCTGCTCTACCGACTCGGCCATCGCCAGTTCTTTCCGGGCCCGACCTGGGAAGTCCTCCCCCAACCGCGCGATCTCTCGATCTCCGTCGCCGCGAGCGGCCGGCCGTCCTTCCATGCGCGCCGCATCTGGTACAACTGGGGTCTCTGGGGCTACAACGACGCGCCGTACCGCGAGTGGTGCGTGCGGAATCGGATGGCCAAGGGGTTCGACCTGAACAGCGGCCACTCCTACGAAGCCATCATCGCCGCCAACCGCAAGGAGTTCGACGCTCACCCCGAGTACTTCTCGATGGTCCGCGGACAGCGGAAGACGACGGGCGGCGACCTCAAGTTCTGCATCTCCAACCCCGATCTCCGGCGGCTCGTGGCGGACCACGCCGTCCGCGCCGTGAAGGCCAACGCGGCGATCGACAGCCTGTCGATGGATCCGAGCGACGGCGACAACTGGTGCGAGTGCGCCCCCTGCGCGGCCGTCGGCAGCGTGAGCGATCGCGTGCTGACCCTGGCCAACGAGGTCGCGCGCGCGATCAACGAGGCGGGCGTCGGACCCCGGTACGTCGGCATGTACGCCTACAACCGCCATTCGGCGCCGCCTTCGGTTCAAGCCCATCCGAAGGTCATTGTCAGCGCGACCACCGCGTTCATCGGCGGCGGGTTCACCTTCGACCAGGTCGTGGAGGGCTGGAAGGCGCGCGGCGCCACCATCGGCGTCTACGACTACCTCAGCGTGGTCGACTGGGACTGGAACCTGCCGCGCGGCGCGAAAGGGGCGAGGCCTTCGGCGGTCGCCGACTCGCTCGTGAAGTTCCACGCGCAGGGAGCGCGGTTCTACGACGCCGAGTCGGGCGACTGCTGGGGACCCTGCGGTCTCGGATACTATGTCGCGAGCCGCGTGCTCTGGGACGTCGATGAAGCGAAGCGGCGCGACGCGCTCGTGGAGGATTTTCTCGAGCGGGCGTTCGGCGCCGCGCGCGAGCCGATGCGGGAGTTCTACCGGCTGATCACGGAGGACCGGCAGCGGCGGCCGACGTCCGACCTGCTGGGCCGCATGTACCGGCAGCTGGAGGCGGCGCGGCGCGCGACCGAGGATCCCGCGGTGCGGGCTCGGATCCAGGACCTGATCCTCTACACCCGTCATGCCGAGCTCTATTCGGCCCATGCCGCCGGAGGAGGCGGCGTGGAACCCGTGGCCCGCCATGCGTACCGCATCCGGAAGACGATGATGGTCCACAGCTACGGGCTGTGGTGCCGGCTGCTCAGCCAGAAGGCCGCCTTGACGCCCGATCACCCCCTCAAAGACGACCGTCCGTTCGCGCCCGAAGAAATCGATCAGATCCTCGCCGACGGCATCGCGAAGAATCAGCCCGTCGACTCCGGGTTTGCGGGGGTCGAGTTCAGCAGGACGCTCGTCCCCGCCGCCGAGCGGCTCAAGCTGCCGGCCGCGCCGGCGGGCGCGTTCCCCTCGGCGCCGCAGGACCGCCAGCAGTATTTCGTCTGGATCCCCGAAGGCGCCGGCCGGCTCGACCTCAAGATCTCGGTGAAGAAGGTCTGGGCCAACCGGATGCCCAAGATCACGCTCACCTCGCCGAAGGAAGTCACCCTCAACGCGGTGGCGGAAGATTCGAGCTACAAGCCCGACGGTAACGTCAACGACCTCTCTCTGAAGACGCCCCATGGAGGCCTTCATCGCGTCGAGACCGTGGACGGCGGGGATCACACCCGCATCGAATGGCCGGAGGGAATGCCCGTCACGATCGAGTCCGGCATCGACTCGCCTTACGCGACGAGCCACTTCCGGGGACCGTGGTCGATGTACTTCTACGTGCCGAAAGGAACGAAGATCGTGGGCGGCTGGGCCTCGCGCATCGCCAACTGGGCGCCGCGCGCGAGCGGCAAGCTGCTCGACGCCGACGGCCGCGAGGTCCTCGATTTCGGCAAGTCCGAGGAAGGCTGGTTCAAGGTGCCGGTCGCCAAGGGACAGGACGGCCGCCCGTGGAAGTTCGAGAACAGCCAGGGCCAACGGCTGCTGATGACCGTCCCGCCCTATCTTGCCCGACGCCCCCAGGATCTGCTCCTGCCGGTCGAAGTCGTCGAGGCCGACGAGAAAAATTAGTCGCCCGCCGGCCGATACAGGAACGGCCGCCGGAACATGCCTCCCATGTGGTGAGGATTGTAGATCCGCAGAGAGATCGCATTCTCGCCCGGCTTGAGCGCGGCGCTCACGTCCACATCCCACTGGAAGGTGTAGTCGTTGAACCACCACGGCTCCTTCATCGGGCGATGGCCGACCAGGAAGCCGTTGACGTAGAGCCAGCATTCATTGAAGACGCCGGGGAACATCAGTCGGAGCTTCCCCGTTCCCGGTTCAATGCGGACCTTCGTCTGATACCAGCCGTAGCCGGTCACGCTGTGGTGATCCGGAGTGATCAGCCCCTGGGCCTGGAGGTAGAGGTCGGTCCGCATCATCTCCCAGTGGCCGGGATTCTGCTGGTGGGAGGCCACCGATCCGGGATCCTTCACCGCGCGCCACCACGCGAGATCGGGCTCCTGGGCGTGCCAGCGCGAGACGAGGCCCGTATCGTACGGATCCCGGCGGTACGCCCATTCGAGCGGCAGCTTCGCGACCAGCGTGCCCTTCGTCCCGTCCACGAGTTCCGCGAGGGCGCGCATCTGCGCCACCTCCCCCGGAAACCACGCGGCGCCGTGCTCGCCGATGCGCTTGTACGTGGTGAACGTCCCGTTCATCGCGGTCAGCTTCTCGCGGGCCGCCAGCGCGCGATCGCCGGCCGCCGCCGCCGCGGCATAGTCCCCCTCGCTCGCCGCCGAGGCCGCCATCGCGGTGTAGTGGTCGAGGATGTCGAAGGAGTGGCGCGTGAACGCCACGCGCTCCCGGTAGAGCTTCTCGAGCCGCGACGCGCCGAGGGAGGCGACGGCCTTTTCCGCCTCGGCCACCCAGGGACGGATCTGATCCACCAGCGATCGAGGATAGACGACCGGCAGGAGGAAGTACTCGTGCTCGGTGACGATCGTGTCCTTCCAGGCGCCGTAGAGGGCCGTCCAGTACCGCCGCATCGGCTCCGCCGCCGGGCCGTAGAAGCGGGGATAGAACTCGCGCAGCTCCGCCTCCACGTCGGCATCCGGGTTCCAGCACAACAGTCCGCGGAAGTAGAGGTTGAGGAACGTCGTGGCGATGGCGTTCCGGCTTTCGGCGTCGACGCCCAGGATTCCGGCCTTTCGGTACTGCTGCACGTCGGTCCGGAACGCCAGGTGCGACGGATTGGGCACGTCGCGCCACACCATCATGCTCAGGTCGTAGTCGTAGATGACCAGCCGGCCCTGCATCACCTGCGCCCAGCGGTTGAGGATCTCCCGGTACTCGCGCCTCGGCGGAGATCTCGGGTCGTCCATGCCGTGGATCGGATCGATGTCGATCGGCGCCAGGTAGGCGACCAGGGGTTTCTCGGCCGTCACGTCGCGTTGAGGGGGAATCGTGAGGTTCGCGTAGGCGAGGAACCCGATCTTCGCGGCGCTCTGGGGATGCTTCGCGAGCAGTCGGCGCGAGACCCCGTTGTAGAACTCCATGAACGGGTCGGTCAGGACGCCGGAGAGGAAATACTTGTCGCGCAGGCCCGCCATGAGCTGGCGGTCGCGAGGAGAGTCGGAGGAGTAGACGCCGTCCTCCATGCCCATCATGATGCGCTCTCCGCGCCCGAACGCGTCGGCCACTTTGGCGGCGACGTGATCCATGGTCTTCTCTTCGGAGATCGGGACATTGAAGGCGCTCTTCCCTTTCGGAACCAGCTCCGCGACGAATTTGTCGAGCGCGTGGCCGTTCGGCACGTGCTCCTCGTTCATGAAGTTGCGGCGCATGAACTCGGGAGCTCCGGTCCCGTCGCCGTTCCAGCTGATCCAGTAGCGCCGGACTTCGAAGGGCGGCGCGTAGGCGACGTCCAGGTCGCCCAGCACCAGCCTCGGCCGGTCGGGAACGCACTCGCCGAACTCCGTCGGCAGATACCACCGGCAACCCCAGCGCCGGAGCAGCTCCGCCACGGCGTAGTAGTGCGATTCGTCGTTCGACCCCGCCAGATACACCCGATCGCCCTGGCGACGCAGCACGATGGCGTCGGCGCGGAGCACCGGATCCTTTTTGGCGACTCGAACCAGCGATTCCCGGAGCGTCGGCTCCGCGGCCAGGGCCGCCGAACCGATGAAGATCGACGGCCCGGATCCCGGAGCCGGCGCCGCCGGGATCTTCGCGCCCGTCATCCGTTCGAGGACGGCCGAGAGATCGGCCGCGGCACGAGCTTCCCACGGGCCGGGCGACGGCGCGACCACGATCGTTGCGGTGGACCTTCCGCCGTCGGCGAGCAGCAGATCGTCCGGGGCGAGGACTGCCGCAAGGCAGGCAAGGAGGATGTTCATGCCCCCACCATAGCGGTCGGGGGCGCGCCCGTATCCCGAAACTTCAGGGCGCGTCGGCGACCCCAGCGTGTTGCTGGATTCCGGATTCGGCATTCCGCTATAATCGCCGACCCTACAGGGGGGTGCGGGTCATGGCGTCGTTCCTCGAGGAGCAGTTCTCGCTGAAGGGCGAGGTGGCCGTCGTCACCGGCGGCACGGGCGAACTGTGCAGCGCGATGGCCCAGGGGTTCGCCCAGGCGGGCGCCAAGGTCGCGATCGTCGGGCGCGACGCCGCGAAGGCCGAGCGGCGGCTCGCCGCCATCAAGGACGCGGGCGGCGAGGCGGTGTTCATCGCGGCCGACGTCACGAAGAAGGCCGAGGTCGAGCGCGTCGCGGCCGAGACCGTGAAGAAGTTCGGCAAGCTGACGATCGCGCTCAACGGGGCCGGGACCAACTCCCCCACGCCCTTCCTCGACATCAGCGACGAGGAGATGCAGCGCATCCTCGACACGAACTACAAGTCCGTCGTCTTCGGCTGCCAGGTCTTCGGGAAGACGCTGATCGACCAGAAGCAGGGCGGCGTGATCATCAACATCACGTCGATGTCGGCCGTCCGCCCGCTCTCGCGCGTCTTCACCTACAGTGCGACGAAGGCGGCGGTGCTCAACCTGACGATGAACCTCGCGCGCGAGTGGGCCCCGCAGGGGGTCCGGGTGAACGCCCTTTCGCCGGGCTTCTTCCCTGCCGAGCAGAACCGCAAGATCCTCCAGCCGGAGCGGGTGGCCAAGATCCTCGCCCACACCCCGATGAACCGGTTCGGCGAGGCGGGCGAGCTGATGGGCCCCGTCGTCTTCCTCTGCGCCCGCAAGGCGGGCAGTTTTGTCACGGGCTGCCACCTCACCGTCGACGGTGGATTCTCCTCGATGGAATTCTGACATGAACATCAAGCCTGCCGCTCCCGGGGGCCTGGACATGATCTCGCTCGGCGAGTGCATGGTCCGGCTCTCCCCCACCGGCCGCCAGCGGATCGAGTTCGCGACGGAGTTCGAGGCCTGGATCGGCGGCGGCGAGTACAACGTCGCCTACGCGGTCGGCCGCATGGGCCTGCGCGCCGGCTGGGTCGGCCGCCTTCCCGACAACTACGTCGCGTGGATGATCAAGAACCACGCGCGCGGCGGCGGTCTCGACATCAGCGACGTCGTCTGGGTCCCGTACGATGGCGTCGGCCGCGCGGACCGCGTGGGTCTCAACTTCACCGAGGTCGGCACCGGCGTCCGCGGCAGCGTGACGATGTACGACCGCGGCCACTCGGCGGCCAGCCACATGAAGCCGGGCGAGGTCGACTGGAAGAAGGTCTTCGCGAAGGGCGTCCGCTGGTTCCACACCGGCGGCATCTTCTCGGCCCTCTCGCCGTCCTGCGCCGAAGTCGCGCTCGAGGCCCTCAAGGCCGCGCACGAGTCCGGCGTCGTCACGAGCTACGATCTCAACTTCCGTTCGAAGCTGTGGAGCGCGAAGGACGCCATGGCGGCGACCGAGAAGCTGCTCCCGTACGTCAAGGTGCTGATCGGCAACGAGGAGGACTTCATCAAGGTCCTCGGCATGAAGATCGAGGGCGTGAAGGAGGATTTCCGCGGCCTCGAGGTCGACAGCTACAAGAAGATGGTGGAGCAGGTCGTGAAGAAGATCCCGACCGTCCAGGGCATCGGCACCACGCTGCGCGAGGTCGTCAGCGGCCTCGTCAACCACTGGAGCGCGATCTTCTGGTCCGAGGGCAAGTTCTACGAGAGCCGGAAGTACGAGAACCTGGAGATCGAGGACCGCGTCGGCGGCGGCGACGGCTTCGCCGGCGGCGTCATCTACGGCCTGCTGGCCGGCAAGGGCCCGCAAGGCGCGGTCGAGTACGGGGCGGCCCACGGCGCGCTCGCGCAGTCGACGCGCGGCGACACCTCGATGGTGACCCTCGAGGAAGTGGAGCACGTGGTCAAAGGCGGCAGCGCGAGGATCAAACGCTGAAAACCGCCGCAGAGGCGCAGAGACGCAGAGCGGATTTCTTTCTCGGCGTCTCGGCGTCCCAGCGGCCTCTTTAAGAAGGTACGGACATGGCTAAATCGCAGATCGGACTGGTCGGACTCGCCGTCATGGGCGAGAACCTGGCGCTCAACATCGAGCGGAACGGCTTCCCCATCACGGTCTACAACCGGTCGACGGACAAGACCGAGGCGCTGCTCGCGGGCCGCGCGAAGGGGCTGAAGTTCACGGGCGCGAAGACCGTGCAGGAGCTGGTGGCGTCCCTCGAGCGGCCGCGACGCATCATCCTCATGGTGAAGGCCGGCGCGCCGGTCGACGACATGATCAAGCAGCTGACGCCGATCCTCGAGCCCGGCGACATCATCATCGACGGCGGCAACTCGCATTTCTCGGACACGCGCCGCCGCGACGGCGAGGTGAAGGCCAAGGGCTTCCACTTCGTCGGCTCGGGCGTCTCCGGCGGCGAGGAAGGCGCGCTCTGGGGCCCCTCGCTCATGCCCGGCGGCCCGAAGGACGCCTACGAGAAGATCCAGCCCGTGTGGGAGAAGATCGCCGCGAAGGTGAACGACGGCCCCTGCGTGACCTACATCGGCCCCGACGGCGCCGGCCACTTCGTCAAGATGATCCACAACGGGATCGAGTACGGCGACATGCAGCTGATCGCCGAGAGCTACGACGTCCTCCGGCAGCTGCTCGGCCTCGAGGCCCCGCAGCTCGCCGACATCTTCGCCGAGTGGAACAAGGGCCAGCTCGACTCGTTCCTGATCGAGATCACCGCGAAGGTCCTGCGCAAGAAGGACGCCGAGACCGGCAAGTGGCTGGTCGATCTCATCCTCGACAAGGCCGGCCAGAAGGGCACCGGCAAGTGGATGAGCCAGATCGCGCTCGACCTGGGCGTCCCGATCCCGACCATCAACGCCGCCGTCGAAGGCCGCATCCTCTCCGCGTTCAAGGACGACCGCGTCAAGGCGAGCAAGGTGCTGCCCGGCCCGAAGCGCGAGCCCTACAAGGGCGACCCGAAGGCGCTCATCGACGCGGTGCGGGACGCGCTCTACGCCTCCAAGATCTGCTCGTACGCCCAGGGCATGGTGATGATGAAGGCGGCGAGCGACGAGTACAAATGGAACCTCGACCTGGGCGAGATCGCCCGGATCTGGAAGGGCGGCTGCATCATCCGCGCCCAGTTCCTCGACCTCATCAAGAACGCGTTCCGGAAGAATCCGTCGCTGCCGAACCTGCTCCTCGACGACCACTTCAAGGCGTGGGTGACCGAGGCGCAGCCGCGGTGGCGTCACGTCGTCCAGACCGCGCAGGCGCAGGGCATCCCGGTGCTGGCGATGAGCTCCAGCCTGGCGTACTACGATTCGGTCCGCTCCGAGCGGCTGCCGCTCAATCTGACCCAGGCACAGCGCGACTTCTTCGGCGCCCACACCTATGAGCGGGTCGACAAGCCCGGCCAGGGGCCGTTCCACACCGAATGGGGCGCGTGATCCGAAAGAGGAAGACATCATGAGCAAGACGCGCATCCTGATCACGACCACCTCGTTCCAGGACACTCCGGGCCGGCATCACGATCTGCTGCCCGCCGACCAGTTCGAGATCGAGCGCGCCCGCGGGCCGCTCCCCGAGGCGGAGATCCTGCGGCTGGTCGGCTCGCACGACGCGATCATCTGCGGCGACGACGCGTTCACGAAGCAGGTCCTCCAGAAGGCTCTGCCGAAGCTCCGCGTCCTGTCGAAGTACGGCATCGGCGTCGACAAGATCGACATCCCCGCCGCGACCGAGCTCAAGATCCCCGTCACCTTCTGCCCCGGCGTGAACCACGTCACGGTCGCGGAGCACACGTTCGGCCTCCTTCTCTCGCTGACGCGGCTCATCCCGCCCCAGGACGCGCTGATCAAGAAGGGCGAATGGAAGCGGTCGACCGGCCGCGAGCTCTCCGGCAAGACGATGGGCATCCTCGGCCTCGGCCGCATCGGCAAGGAGGTCGCCAAGCGGGCGAAGGCGTTCGACATGAACGTCTGCGCGTTCGACCTCTACTGGGACGACGCGTTCGCGAAGCAGCACGGCGTCGAGCGCAAGCCGACCGGCGAGGACGTCCTCAAGGCGTCCGAGGTCGTCTCGCTCCACATGAACCTGACCGAGGAGAACAAGGAGTACATCAACCTCTCCCGCATCGCCCTCATGAAGAAGGGCGCGTACCTGATCAACTGCGCCCGGGGCGGGCTGATCAGCCAGCCGGACGTGGCCGCGGCGCTCAAACAGGGCGTCCTCGGCGGCTACGGGGCGGACGTGGTCGAACCCGAGCCCATCGAGAAGAGCAACCCGCTGCTCGGCGCGCCGAACGTCGTCCTCACCCCGCACACGGGGTCGCGGACGTACGAAAGCGTCGAACGCCAGGCGCTGATGGCCGCGGAGAACATGATCCGCGTCCTCGGGGGCCAGGCGCCCCACGCGCAGGCCATCAAGCTCTGATTTGCCGGACGTAACAGGATCGTCCTTCTCCTCCTCTCCCATAGGGAGGGAGCGAAAAGGAGGATCCGATGACGGGCGACGGCTTTCTGACTCTTCTCCCTTCGACCGCGCGGTCGTCGGACATCCCCGAAGAGGCCGACACGTACGGCTGGTTCGTCGGCAGCTGGGATCTGGACGTGGTCTCCCATGACGACGAAGGCGTGACGCGCCGGACGTCGGGCGAAGCGCACGCGACCCGGGTCCTCGAGGGACGTGCCGTGCAGGACGTGTTCATCAATCCGAGGCAGTCCGATCGCGGACCGTCGATGGCCGCCTTCGCCAACTGGTTCGGCACCACGCTCCGCATCTACGACCCGGCGCTCGGCGCCTGGCGAATCTGGTGGTTCAATCCCCGCGACGGGGTCCGCGCCGAGCTGGTCGGCCGGCGCCGGGGCCAGGAGATCGTCCAGGAGGGCCGGTTCCCCGACGGGACGCCCATCCGGTGGACCTTCAGCGAGATCACGCCCGATTCGTTCCGCTGGCGCGGCGAACGCCTCGAACCGGACGGCAAGAGCTGGCGCCTTCAGGTGGAATTCCTCGGCCACCGCTCCGTGGAATCCGAGGCGGAGGAACCGCGCCCGCGGAGGCGTCGGGCGACGGCGCGCCCGCGCCGGCGCTGAGCGGGCGGCGGAAACCGTCGGCCCGTCTCGACGTATCCTATAAGGAGCGGGTGTCCTTCCTTCCGGAGCGTCCAGATGATCGGCCTCACCCCGTTGCTGCTCGCAGTCGCGCTCGCGCAGGACTTCAAGAAAGATGTCCCGTACGGGGAACTCGAGCGGCAGGTGCTCGACATCCATGCCCCCAAGGACGCGAAGAATCTGCCCGTGGTCTTCTGGATCCACGGCGGCGGCTGGCAGGCCGGCGACAAGTCGCTCGTCCAGGAGAAGCCGAAGATGTTCGTCGAGCGAGGCTTCGTCTTCGTCTCGACCAACTACCGGCTCCTCCCCAAGGTGGAGATGGAGACGATCTTCCGCGACGTCGCCAAGTCGCTCGGATGGGTCTACAAGAACATTTCCCAGCACGGCGGCGACCCGAACCGCATTTTCGTCATGGGCCATTCCGCGGGGGCGCAGCTCGCCGCGCTGATGTGCATCGACGACCGGTATCTCAAGAGCGAAGGGGTTCCCTTCTCCGCGCTCAAGGGATGCGTGCCCGTCGACGGCGACACGTACGACATCCCGGCGATCATCGAGACCGCCGAGACGCGGCTCCGCGTCCACGGCGAGCCGATGCCGAAGTACGGCCATCGCCTGAAGTTCGGCAACGACCCGGAGAAGCACAAGGACTACTCGGCGGTGACGCACGTGGCCAAGGGCAAGGCCATTCCGCCGTTCCTGATCCTCTACGTCGCCGACCATCCCGACACGAGCGCCCAGGCGCGGCGGCTGGCGAAGGCGCTCAAGGACGCCGAGATCCCGGCGACCGCGTTCGGCGCGAAGGAGACGAATCACTCGAAGCTGAACGACAACCTCGGGACCCCCAACGATCCCGCGACGAAGGCGCTCGACGAGTTCGTGGCGGGCCTCCTGAAGAAGTAACAACCCTCGCCAGGCCGACTTCCGCCTGATAGGATCGGTTCACATTTTTCAGGCACGAGGTCAGGTCATGCTCCGTCGTCCGGCAGCGTGGTTCGTGCTGCTCGTCCCCGCGCTCGCCGCCTCGGCCGCGGCTCAGGACTCGTGGGCTCCCATCACCAGCGCCGGCCCCACCCAGGGATCCAACCAGGCCGCCGCCGTCTGGACCGGGGAGGAGATGATCGCCTGGGGCGGCAACGACGCCGTCGGCAGTCCCACCAATCTCGGCCTCCGGTACCGTCCCGCGACGGATTCCTGGAGCGTCGCCTCCACGACGGGAGCGCCTTCCGGACGCTGGCAACACACCGCCGTCTGGACGGGTCGCGAGATGATCGTCTGGGGAGGGCTGACTTCCTTGACGACGACCAATACCGGCGGACGGTACGATCCGAAGACCGACACCTGGAGCCCCATGTCCACGACCGGTGCGCCTTCCGCCCGATCCACTCACTCCGCACTCTGGACGGGCAGAGAGATGATCGTGTGGGGAGGCTTCGATGGAGCGGGTCTGACGCTGGGCGACGGCGCCCGGTACGATCCCGAATCGGACACGTGGTCGTCCCTCTCGGCGACAGGAGCCCCGACGTCTCGCGCCTTCCACGCAGCGGTCTGGACCGGACGGGAGATGCTGATCTGGAGCGGCAGGCCGACGGCCAACACCGGCGCCCGATATGATCCGGTCGCCGACGCGTGGACTCCGATGACGACGGTCGGCGCTCCGACCGGCAGATCGCTCTGCAGTGTCGTCTGGTCGGGTCGCGAACTGATCGTCTGGGGAGGAGACAGCGAGGTCCCGGCAACCGGTTATCTCAATACCGGCGGTCGCTACGATCCGGTGCGGGACGCGTGGACCCCGATGACGACGGCCGGCGCTCCGGCGGCGCGGATCTATCAATCCACCCTGTGGACCGGCCGCGAGATGATCGTCTACGGGGGAATCCTCGAGGGCCATCCCGCCTTGGACGACGGAGCCCGATACGACCCGTTGAGAGATCGCTGGATTGCTCTTCCGACCACGGGCACTCCCGGAAAACGGGCTCTGCATGTCGCCGTCTGGACGGATCGCGACTTGATCGTCTTCGGCGGGTTAGACTACGACACCACGCTCGGCCTCTTCGACGGAGGACGGTACACTCCTCCGTTGTCGCCCACCGACGGCTGGCTTCCTCTTTCCAATCTCGGCGCTCCGACGGGCCGCGAAGATCACACCGCGGTCTGGACGGGACGGGAGATGATCGTCTGGGGCGGACAGGGACGGGTCGGCGTCGTCGTCGGGGAGCTCAACACCGGAGGAAGATACGACCCGACGCTGGATACCTGGTCCCCGACCTCGGTCGTCGGAGCGCCGACGGCGCGAACGCAGCATGTCGCCGTGTGGACCGGGCGAGAAATGATCATCTGGGGAGGCTCGGACGGCGGCACTTCCCTCGGCGGAGGACGCTACGATCCGCTGACGGATACCTGGTCTCCGATCAGCTCCACCGGGGCACCGACGCCGCGATTCGACTTTCCGGCGCTCTGGACGGGACGCGAGTTGATCGTCTGGGGTGGCGGGCTCATCAGCGCGACGGAGACGAATGCGGGCGCCCGATACGACCCGCGGACCGACACTTGGACTGCGATGAGCACGACGGGCGCTCCCAGTCCACGGCGAAACCATTCCGCGGTCTGGACCGGCCGCGAGATGATTGTCTGGGGCGGCTACGCCTCGGGAATCTATCAGCCCGGCGGTGCCCGTTATGATCCCCGAACCGATACGTGGTCTCCGATGAGCACGACGGGCGCCACGCTCCTCCGGGGAGTTCATGAGGCCTTCTGGACCGGGTCCGAGATGATCGTCTGGGGCGGCGGCAACGGTCCGACGATCAACACCGGGGAACGGTACTCCCCGGGCCCCGACAGCTGGACGTCGATGTCGATGGCCGGCGTCCCGAGCATTCGGGAGGACGAGGTCGGCGTCTGGACTGGGTCGGAGATGCTCATCTGGGGCGGCAACACCACTCCGTACCCGTCCACCGACGGAGCCCGGTACAATCCCGCAACCGACACGTGGACGCCCATGTCCAAGAATGCGCAGCCCGCCTTCCGCCGGCGCGCCGCCGGCGTCTGGACCGGACGGTACCTGCTCGTCTGGGGCGGCGAGTCCGGCACGACGCCGCTGTTCCTCGACAACGGAAGCGCCTACGGCGGGGAATTCTCCCTTTCCGGCAACAACAGTCTGACCGCCGTCGAGAACTGCACCGCGTCGGTCTCCGGCGGATCTCTTACCGCTCTGGCGGCGCTCGCGCTCGCCGCGATCCTCGTCCGTCGAGGCGCGCGTCGATGAACTGCGCCGCGCTGCTCCTGATCTCCCTGGCCGCGGCGCAGGACGTGCCCGACGGCGTCGTCGTCCTGAACGGCGGCGCGCGCGTCACGTCATCCCCGAAGGTGAGCGTGCAGGTCCGGCTGAAGAACCCGGGCCACGGCAAGCTCGAGATGTCGCTCTCGGTCGATCCCTCTGCGCCGGAGCTCTGGGTCCCGTTCCAGGAGGCCGCCGTCGTCGAGCTTCCCGGCGACGACGGAGTGAAGACGGTCGTCCTCCGGTTGCGGGATGAAACGGCCACGGAATCGAAGCCGATCGCCGCCACGATCCTCCTGGAGCGCACGCCGCCCCAGGCCCAGGCGACCGCGCCCGAGCAGGTCGCCGAGGAGCGGGTGATCGTCACGAGCAATGTCCCCGACGCCGTGGCCATGCAGTGGACCGAAAATCCGAAACTGTGGCAATCCTGGGTCCCCTACCTGCAGGCGAGGGAGATCCCGCTTTCCTTCGGCGACGGCGTGAAGACCGTCCTCGTCCGCTATCGCGACGAGGCCGGCAACGTCAGCCGCCCGGCGCAACTGCGGATCGAGGTTTCGTCCCAGCACCCGCCGCCCGAACCGGCTCCGGGATTCCGCTGGATCCGGATTTCGGGAGACTCCGCGAAGAACGAACGGATTCCCGTCCGGCTCTGGATCACCGCCGTGGCGGTCGCGGAGGTGGAGATCCGTGTGGACGATGCGGAGCCCCTCCCGCGGCAGAAGTTCGCCTCTCCGATGCTTCTCGAGATTCCCCAGACGGGAGGCGCTCACCGGCTGCGGTTCAGGCTGCGCGACGAGTCCGGTGCGGAGGGTTCCACGGAACTCGCGTTCCTTGAATCGGACGTCAATCAAGACCCGACGGAGCCCGTCCTGGAGCCTGCAGCCCCCCGGCTCCCCTGGTCCGTGGGGCTCCAGCTCGGGGTCGTTCCCCAGGCCATCCGGTTCGAAGCGGTGACGAGCGCTGGTCCTCGCAAGCTCGATCCCGGAATGATCGGAGCCCTCCGGCTCGAGTCGAGGGTCGACATCCTCGATCCGCTGTTCGCGGGGATCTCCTTCGAGTACCTGACGGGGAAGGACGTCTCGGTGTATTCCGGCGAACTCGACCTCGGCCTGCGACTGCTTTCGACCGAGATCCTTTCGACCGACCTCGACATCGACGTGGAAGCGGGCGTGATGATCTCCAAGCTGAAGGTGGACCTCTCGGGATTCGGCAGCTTCGACAACGGGATCGGGTTCCGCGCCGGCGCGGCCGCCCGCCTGGCGCTCTCGGAACGGGTGTGGCTGGACGCGACGATCGACTTCCGCACCGTCTCCTTCGACTGGTCCGCCACGGTCATCACGGGAGACCGGACCGCGCGCCTGCAGTCCGTCGCGATCCTCGCGGGAGTGTCCTTCCGGTTCTAGTCGACGGGATAGCCCGTCCACTCGTTCCCCATGCTGTCGTCGGTCAGCAGCGGCTCGCCGGCCGTCCGGCGGCGCAAGTCGTCGCACGGCTTGAACTGTCTCCGGATCGCCCCGGCATATTCCGCCAGCTTCATCTCGTCGTCGAAGATCGGGCGGCCCAGGCGGCGCGACTTCCGGAGCACCGCCTTCCACCGCTCCTCGTCGAACGCGACCGGCTGCTCGCCGACGACGAGGAATTCCTGGAGGAAGAGCGCGTGCGGAAACGCCTCGAGACCGGTGCGGATCGCGCGGCGCGACGCCGTCGTGCCGTAGAAGAGGATGCCGCCCGGATTCAGGCGGGACTTCGCCAGCGCCAGGAATTCCGCCGACAGCAGGTTCGTCACGTGGGCGCGCCAGTGGGGCGTCGTGTTGGAGACGATGACGTCGAACCGCCGGTCGGGATTCCGCACGAGCCACCGCCGCGCGTCGTCGATCTCGATCCGGATCTTCGGATGATCGAGGACGTCCGCCACCTCGGGGAATTTTCGGATCAGATCCAGGTAGCCCGGATTGATCTCGACGACCGTGAGCCGCTCGACCTCCGGGTTCTGGAGGACGACGGAGGCCCACGACCCCGTGCTCAGCCCGATCATCAGGATCTCGCGGGGACGGGCGTGGAGTCCCGCCACCGCATAGGCGCGGAACACGCCGTTCCGATCCTTGAGCAGCGAGGTGTTGACCGAGCCGTCGTACCGCCCGCCGCCGAGAAACGTGCCGTCGCGGTAGACCGTGATGACTCCCGAGCGGTTCTCGACGACGTGGAGGAACCGGGACGACGGATTGTAAGCGGTCTTCTGGACCATGCGCTCGTAGAGGCCGTCAAAGATCCAGGGGTTGAGGACGGCCGCCAGGACGGCGACCGCCGCCGCGGCCGCGAACCGGACCGCGCGCCGGCCTCCCGCCTGGAGGGCGATCGCTCCCATGACGGCGCCGAGCACGGCCAGGAAGAGCGAGATCGCCCGGAGCGACCAGTGGTCGGTGAGCCAGAATCCCGTGACGAGGCTGCCCGACGCCGAGCCCACGATGTTGGCGAAGTAGATCCACGAGACCCGCGCGCCGGCGCGGGCGTCGGGAGGAACCGCGTGGTGGCTCACGAGCGGCAGGATCGTGCCGAGGCCGCACGCCACGACGGCCACCAGCGGGAGCGTCCAGGTCCACTTCACCTCGGCCAGCGTCACCAGCCACGACACGGTCGGGACGAACAGGTAGCCCAGCAGGTTCGCGATCAGGATGAACCGTCCGAGCGACAGCGACACGTCGCCGGTCGCGCAGAACTGCTTGCTGAAGCGCGACCCGATCGCGAGGCCCGCGAGGTACATCGCCAGCAGCAGCGCGAACGCCGGCGCCGCGCCGCCCGAGACCAGCGAATACGCGCGGTACCAGAGGATCTCGTACGAGAGGGCGACGAAGCCGGACAGGGCGGAGAGGACGAGCGCGAAGATCATCCGCGCCTCCGGGCCGCGAGCGCGGCGCCGAGGACCAGCGCCGCCACCGCGAAGTTCAGGGCCGCCGCGACCATCACGGACCGGGCCTGGCCCAGCGCGCCCATCAGCACGACCGCCGCGACGAACGCGCCGACCGCGGATCCGAGGGTGTTCACGAAGTAGAGCTCGCCCACCGATTGCCCCACGTTCCCCGATTCGCGCACGCGGTGGGCGACGAGGAGCGGCAGCGTCGCGCCCATCAGCAGCGTCGGGACCACCACGGCGCCCATCGCCGCGAGGCCCACGCCGGCGCCCGTCGCGGTCGACGTCCACGACGCGACCCAGCGGAAGAACGGCAGCGAGACGAGGCCGAACAGGCCGATCCCGAGCTCCACCGCGCCGAAGATCGCGGGCAGCGGGACGTGGGGCCGCTCCGACACCCATCCTCCCGCGAGGCCGCCCAGGCCCAGCCCGAGCATGAACGCGGTGACGATCACGGTGACCGACTCGGAGCTCGTCCCGTAGAGCGTGAAGAGGGAGCGCTGCCAGACGAGCTGGTAGAGGATCGCCGCCATGCCGGAGAGGAAGAAGACCGGATAGAGCAGCGCCAGCGGCAGCGGTCGCGGCTCCCGATCGGTGTCCGCCATATCCCCGAACTATACCCTACGGAAGGGCCGGCCCCCGCGCCGCCGAGGCGTCAGGAAATGTCGGAAGTGTAGAACGGCAGGTCCAGGTCGTCGATGGGCGACAGCACGGAGTCGAGGATGCCGAGGATGTTCTTCCTCGTGAAGGGCATGACGGCGTAGACGTTGGCCCCCTGCTCGAACGCCTTCTTCTTCGCCGAGATCGAGGCGTCGCGGCCGATCGCGATGACGCGCCGCCCGCCCGACTCCCACGGGATGTCGGAGAGCGGATAGGCGCTCACGTTCCGGCTGCCGGCGTCGACCATGGCGACCGCGATCCGTTCGGCGCGGGTGAACTCGGAGGCGACGGTCTCGAGGGACGGCGTCTTCACGCCGTACCCGGATTCCTTGAGGATCCTCGCCAGGGGAGCCTTGTAGAGGAGCATCTCTCCCAGGAGCGCGACCATCTTCGACCGCGGTCCGGACCCGGGTCGGCCGTTCTCGCCGTGGCCGGTCGCCGGCAGGGACTCCTGCAGGAGGTTGAGCTCCGTGGCCTCGTTCGCGTTGACGAGCGTGACGATCTTGTGGGAGACGAACGCGTGAAGCGCGCGGAGGGCCTCCAGGCGCGGATAGAGCGAGCGGCGGATGACTTCGGAAATATTGGCCTGCCCGTTGATCCCGCGATAGACCGCGTACAGCTGGTCCGCCGAGACGTCTTCCAGCGCTCCTCCGGTCCACGGCCGCGCGACCCGGGGGACGAGCTGCTCGTCGCCCAGGTCGGCCATGATCCGGGCCAGCTCGTCCGACCGGCGGGCCGATTCGAGCATGAGCGCCGTGGCGGCCTTCCCCACGACGATGCCCGCGTAGAAGTTCTCGATCATCCGGGGCGGCGGGCACTCCTGGAATTCCAGCACCGCCCGTTTCCAGGTGAAGAGCTCGTGCAGCTCCTCCTCGACGTGGTCGCGCTTGGCGATCTCGACGTCCTGGGCCGTCACCAGCCCGTACCGCTGGACGAGTTCCGCGAGCCGCTGGCCGCGCATCGCCTTTTCGTCGAGCAGCCGGTCGAGCCTCGCCCGGGTCACCTTGCGGGTGCGGATCAGCATCTCGCCGAGCGACCGAGCTTCGCCCGTCGTGGCGAGCAGCGAGACGCCCTCGCTGCTGACGTAGAAGCTCTTCTTCATCGTGCCCTGGAAGACCGTGAGGATGCCCTGCTTGTCGCTGTTGAAGAGATGGACGAAGAGATCGCTGAAGCTCAGGACGGATACATCGCAGCGCAGGCTACCCACGGTTTCAGGCCCCCAGCTGTCACGCCCCCCGGGAGATGCCCATTCACTATAGCACCAGGGAGGAGGAACGGAGGGGCTCCGCAAGAAAAAAAAGAACTCGAGGGGAGGCGGGGCGGTCAGGCCAGGAGCTTGGGCACCAGCTTGCCGTGGACGTCGGTCAGCCGGTACTCGCGGCCCTGGAACTTGGTCGTGAGCCGGAGATGGTCGATGCCCATGAGATGGAGCGCCGTCGCGTGGAGGTCGTGGACGTGGACCGGGTCCTCGGCGACGTTGTAGCCCAGGTCGTCCGTCGCGCCGACCGTCACGCCGGGTTTGATGCCGCCGCCCGCCATCCACATCGTGAAGGCGCGCGGATGGTGGTCGCGGCCCATGAACTTCCCTTCCCCGCGCGACTCGTTCATCGGCGTCCGGCCGAACTCGCCGCCCCAGATGACGAGGGTGTCGTCGAGCATGCCGCGGGACTTCAGGTCCTTGACGAGCGCGACCGCCGCCTGGTCCGTCTGGCGGCAGAGCTCGGGCAGGCCGTGGGGGATGTCGTCCGCGTGGCTGGTGCCGTGGTGGTCCCACCCGCGGTGGTAGAGCTGGACGAACCGGACGCCGCGCTCGACAAGCCGCCGCGCGAGCAGGCAGTTGTTGGCGAAGGAGTTCTTGCCGGGCTCCGTTCCGTACATCTCGTGGATCCACTTCGGCTCGCGGGTCACGTCGACGAGCTCCGGGACGCTCGACTGCATCCGGTAGGCCATCTCGTAGGCCGCGATGCGCGTCGCGATCTCGGGATCGCCCGCCTGGTCGAGATGCTTCTGGTTGAGCGCGCGGAGCGTCTCGATGGTGTTGCCGCGGGTCGCGGGGTCGACGCCGTCGGGGTTCGAGACGGAAAGCACGGGATCGCCCTTGGACCGGAACTCCACGCCCTGGTAGGTGGTCGGGAGGAACCCGCTCGACCAGCAGGCGCTGCCCGCGCCCGGATCGATCTTGCCGGAGATCAGCACGACGAAGCCCGGCAGGTCGTTCGAGTCGCTGCCGAGGCCGTAGGTCAGCCACGATCCCATGCTGGGCCGGCCGACGATGGTGTGGCCGGTGTTCATGAAGACCTGCGCCGGCGCGTGGTTGAAGTGGTTCGTATGGACCGACTTCACGAACGCGCAGTCGTCGGAGATCGTCTGGAGGTGCGGCAGGAGCGACGAGATCGTCGCGCCCGAGTCGCCGCACCGGCGGAACGCGTAGGGCGACCCGAGCAGCTTCGGGATCCCCTTGATGAACGCGAACCGCTCGCCCTTGATGACCTCCTCCGGCACCGGCTGGTCGTTGTACTTCCGCAAGGTCTCCTTGTAGTCGAACAGGTCGAGCTGCGACGGGGCGCCCATCATGAAGAGGTAGATGATGTTCTTCGCGCGCGGCGCGAAGTGGGGCTTGCGCGCCGCCATGGGATTGAGCGACGCCGCCTCCTGCCCCCGCAGCTCGCGCTGGAGCAGCGCCGAGAGCGCGATCGAGCCGATGCCGATGCCCGTCTGCCGGAAAAAGTGACGGCGGGTCATCTCGCGCAGGGCGTCGTCGTTCATGGTCATTCTTTGGTCAGGGTTTCGTCCAGATTGATCAGGATGTTGGCCACGATCGTCCACGCCGCGGCCGCCACCGGCTCCGACGGCGTCTCCCCATGGCCCTTGAAGACCGCCTTCGCGGCGTCGGGATGCTTCCGGAAGTGGTCGGTCTGCCGCTGGAGCTCGGCCGCGAGCAGGTGGACCTCGTCGGGCCGCGGACGGCGCGACGTGCAGAGCCGGAAGCCGAGCTCGATGCGGCCGGCGTCGTCGGCGGGACCCTCCTTCAGGAGCCGGAGCGCCAGGCCGCGGGCGGCGTCGAAGAACGCCGGATCGTTGAGCGCCGCGAGTGCCTGGAGCGGCGTGTTGGTCCTCGGCCGGCGGACCGAGCAGTTCTCGCGGCTCGGCGCGTCGAAGACGGAGAACGCGGCGAAGGGCGCCGTGCGGCGCCAGTGGGTGTAGAGGCCGCGGCGGTAGCGGTCTTCGCCGGGGCTCGGCGCCCAGGCGGTATCGACCTTGTTGATCGCGATGACGCCGCTCGTGTCGGCCTGGAGCGGGAACACGCTCGGGCCTCCGATCTTCGACGAGAGGAGCCCGCTCGCGGACAGCATCGCGTCGCGGATCATCTCGGCCTCCATCCGGAACCGCGGCCCGCGCGCGAGCAGGCGGTTGTACGGGTCGCGCTCGAACGTCGCCCGGGTCATCTTCGACGACTGCCGGTACGCGCCGGAGGTCGCGATCGTCCGGTGGATCGCCTTCATCGACCAGCCGTTCGACATGAACTCGACGGCGAGCCAGTCGAGCAGCTGGGGATGGACGGGCGGGAGACTCTGGGTGCCGAAGTCCTCGGGCGATTCCACGATCGGCCGCCCGAAGAATTCTCCCCAGAAGCGGTTCACCACGACGCGGGGCGTGAGCGGATTGCGTTCATCGACGAGCCAGTAGGCCAGCCCGAGCCGGTTCGCCGGCTTCCCGTCCGGGATCGGCGGCAGCGACGCCGGCACTCCGGCGTGGACCTTCTCGCCCTTGTTGACGAAGCCGCCCTTGATCCGGAAGTAGGTCGTCGGCGGCGTGTTCGGCTTCTCCCGGAGGACGAGCGCGGTGCCGACGTCCAGCGTGTCGAGCTCCGCGTAGAGCTCGAGGAGCGGCCCGGTCAGCGGCTTCAGGTCGGCCGGCGCCTGCGACCGGCAGAAGATCACGACGTCGTTGCGCTGCGTGTTCGACCGCTTCTCGATGGCGATCTTGAGCGCCTTCGCCACGTGCTCGGGAAGGTTCGCCTTCTTGAGCTCGTCCTCCTCCTTCGCGATGCGGGCGCGGAGCTCCTTGCGCTTCGCCTCCTGCTCGGGGGTGAGGAGCTCGATCTTCGGCTCCTCGCAGCTCTCGAAGAACGCAAGGAACTGGTAGAACTCCTTCTGCGTGAAGGGGTCGTACTTGTGGTTGTGGCACTGGGCGCAGGCGAACGTCGTGCCCAGCCAGACGGCGGACGTCGTGTTGACGCGGTCGATCAGGGTCTCCCAGCGCGCCTCCTCGGGATCGGTGCCGCCCTCCTCGTTGGTCATCGTGTTGCGATGGAATCCCGTGGCGATGCGCTGCGACATCGTCGGGTCGGGAAGCAGATCGCCGGCGATCTGCTCGATCGTGAACCGGTTGAAGGGCATGTCCTTGTTGAGGGCGTCGATCACCCAGTCGCGGTACTTCCACATGGTGCGCCGCGAATCGAAGTTGAACCCGTTGGTGTCGGCGTACCGGGCGAGATCGAGCCAGGGGCGGGCCCACCGCTCGCCGTACCGGGGCGAGGCGAGCAGCCCGTCGACGAGCCGCTCGTAAGCATCCGGGCGGGCGTCGGCGACGAACGCGTCGATCTCCGCGAGCGTCGGCGGCAGCCCGATGAGGTCGAGCGTGACGCGGCGGATCAGCGTCTCCTTCGGCGCTTCGGGGGCGAAGCCGAGCCCTTCCTTCTCCAGGCGGGCCAGCAGGAAGGCGTCGATCGGGTTGCGGACGCGGGACGGATCCTTCACCGAAGGCACGGCCGGCCGCGACGGCTTGACGTAGGCCCAGTGCTGGATCGGCGCCGCTTCGACGGAAGCCGATTCCGGCCAGACGGCGCCCTGGTCGATCCACGCGCGGAGGAGATCGATCTGCGCCTTCGACAGCGGCTCGGCCTTGCGGGGCATCCGCTCCTCGGGATCCGACTCCAGCAGGAGCTTGATCAGGAGGCTTTCCGATCCCTTACCGGGGAGGATCGCCTTTCCCGCGATGCCGCCCTTGAACGCGTGGAGCCGCGAGTCCAGCCGGAACTGCCCCTTGGGCTTCTCGGCGCCGTGGCACTTCAGGCAGGCGGCCTTGAAGATCGGCTGGATGTCGCGGATGAAGTCCACCTTGGCGGGCGCCGATTCCTGAGCCGGGAGCGCGGCCAGGAGAACCAGTGCCGACAGGAGGATTTTCATGGTCGATGACGTTCTTAAACCTCGATGCCGCTCCGCTCAACTATTATTAACGCACGCGCGGAGCCGATGTTGCTCTATTGCCCGTCTGTCCGTTCACTTCTGAAATATTCGTCCCTGATTTCGCTTGACGCCCTCCTTGAACCGAAAGTCTAATTGTCAGACAATTAGACCACTCCCCGAGGAAGTCGAGGGGTCAGTCAATTGTCTGACAAATGATACAGGCGCGGCGCATCGCCCGGGAAATCCAGGAGCTGATCCGGAAGGAGGGCATTCCTCCGGGCGGCCGCCTGCCCACGGAGCACACGCTCGCCCGGCGGTTTCACGTCAGCCGCCCCATCGTGCGGGAGGCGATCCAGGGGCTCAAGGCGCTCGGCGTCGTGGAGTCCCGACCCAAGATCGGCCTCCGCGTCCTTCCCTTCGACCCCGCCGCGCAGTTCGACCAGATCATCCCCCGCATCCGCACCGACGAGGAGCGGGCGGAGCTCTACGAGCTGCGATGCCTCCTCGAGCCGGCGATCCTGGGCCTGGCGGCCCGGCGCGTCACCCCCGCCGCCGTGGAACGGCTGGAGCGGCTGCTCGCGCCGCCCCTCCCCCGCGGACGTCACGGGATCCGCGAGGGGATCGCGCGGGACGTCGCCTTCCACGAGGAGATCTGGCGCATCGCGGGCAACCGGTTCGTCCTCAGCTTCCGCGGGCTCCTGCTCCGGTACTTCGCCGACCTCGAGCGCCAGCCCCGCCGCGGCGCCACCGAGGGCCTCCTGAGGAAGACCAACGATCAGCATCTGGCCATCGTCCGGGCCCTGAAGGTGGGCGACGTCGAGCGCGCGCAGCGGGAGCTCGCCCGCAATCTCCAGACGTTCCGGCCCAACGGGAGCACCGCATGAAGCAGCGCGCGATCATTCCCGTCCTGACCCCGATCGCCCAGCAGGAGATCCCGCCCGTGAAGGGCGATACGGTGAAGCTGCTCGCCGGGCTCCAGAGCTTCCTGCCGCCCGACCGGCTCGTCACGAAGCCCGACGACCTCTTCGCCTACGAGTGCGACGCGCAGACGTTCGACCGCGCCTGCCCGCTCGGCGTCGCGTTCCCGGAGTCGACCGCCGAGGTGTCGCGCATCGTCCAGCTCTGCACCACGCACGGCGTGCCGTTCGTCCCGCGCGGCGCCGGGACCGGGCTCTCCGGCGGCGTCGTCGCCGTCGGCAGCCTGGTGATCTCGACCGCGCGCCTCAACAAGATCCTCGAGATCGACGTGCCCAACCGGCAGGCGTGGGTCCAGCCCGGCGTCGTGAACATGCACCTGTCGAAAGCCGTCGCCGCGGACGGGCTCCACTACGCGCCCGACCCGTCGAGCCAGTACGCGTGCACGATCGGCGGCAACGTCGCCGAGAACTCCGGCGGCCCCCACACGCTGAAGTACGGCGTGACCACGAACCACATCCTGTCGCTCGAGGTCGTCCTGCCGGACGGCACCGTGACGATGCTCGGAAGCCCGGCCGCCGATACGCCGGGCTTCGACCTGGTCGGCGTCTTCGTCGGTTCCGAGGGGACGTTCGGGATCGCGACGCGGATCCTCGTCCGGCTCACGCCGCTGCCCGAAGGCGTGAAGACCATCCTCGCCATCTACAACTCGGTCGTCGACGCGTGCCGCGGCGTCACCGAGATCCTCGGCCGCGGCATCCTGCCCGCCGCGATCGAGATGATCGATCAGAAGACCATGCGGGCGGTCGAGCAGTACATCCACGCCGGGTTCCCCGACGACGCCGCCGCCGCGCTGCTCGTCGAGGTCGACGGCCTGGTGGACGACCTGGAGCTCCAGGCCACGGCCGTGATGGAGGCGTGCAAGGCGACGCGCGTGCGGAGCGTCCGGATCGCCAAGGACGACGCCGAGCGGGCGAAGCTCTGGAAAGGGCGCAAGCAGGCCTTCGGCGCGCTGGGCCGGCTCGCGCCCAACTATTACACCCATGACGGCGTGATCCCGCGGACGAAGCTGCCCGAGGTGCTCGACGAGATCTACCGGATCGAGAAGGAGCAGCGCGTCATCATCGCCAACGTCTTCCACGCCGGGGATGGAAACCTCCATCCGGTCATCCTGTACGACGAGCGCGAGGAAGGCGTGATCGACCGCGTCCGCAAGGCGGGCGAGGACATTCTCAAGCTCGTCTGCCGCGTCGGCGGCGGGCTCTCGGGCGAGCACGGCATCGGCATCGAGAAGCTCGCCTTCATGCGGGATTTCTTCGGCGAAGAGGACCTGGAGGAGATGCGGAAGATCCGGGACCTCTTCAACCCGCGCGGGCTCTGCAATCCCGGAAAAGCGATTCCCTCGGCCGGCCGGTGCGTGGAGCCGGGACCGGGAAAGAAACTGCCGGTCGGCCATTAGAAGGAGAGGCCCATGATGAAGACCCTGTCGCTCCTCGCGGCGGCCGCCGCGCTCGCGCTCGCGGGCTGCGGAAAGCCGCCACCCCCCTCCGGTACCGGCGCCTTCAAGGTCCGCGACCAGGTCTGGGCGACGTACGGCTGGTCCAAGGGGCGGATGGCCTACATCATCTACGTCATCCCGCCCGGCACCGTGGACTCCGAGGGTCTCACCGGCATCGCGAAGATTTCCAAGGAAGCCGACTTTTTCGAGGGGGGCCTGGACGGGAAGAAGCAGATGACCAAGATGCCGTTCAAGGTCGACCCCAAGAAGGGCGAGATCATGGTCGAGGGCAAGACCTACCGGGGAGCGAACGTCCTCCTCGTCAATCCGACGGCGAAGGAAAGAGTCCAGATGGTCCAGGGCGTCACGTTCGGACCCGCTCCGAAGGATCCCGACGAGTGGCCCATCCACGCGGAGAACGAGGTCAAGCGGATCGCGAAGGAGAACCCGAAGATCGCCGAGTTCCCCAACGAGCCGGCGCCGGCGAAGCCGGACGTGAAGAAGAAAAAATAGTGCCGTCCATGGCGACCGAACCCGTCCAGACCCCGCAGAGCGAGGCCGAGCTCATCGAGATCGTCCGCGCCGGCATGCCGCTGCAGATCATCGGCAGCGGCACCAAGCGCCACCACGGCCCCGTGTCCGTCGATCCCGCGGAGATCGTCGGCATGCGCAAGCTCAGCAAGATCACGGCCTACGAACCGGGCGACCTGGTCGTCACGGTCCAGGCGGGGGCAAAGCTCACCGAAGTGCAGGCGGAGCTCGCGAAGCGCAACCAGTGGCTCCCGATCGACCCGCCCTACGCGGACGCGACGATCGGCGGCATCCTCGCGACCAACAGCTCGGGCCCCCGCCGGTACGGCTACGGCACCCTCCGCGACCACCTGCTGGGCACCCGCACGGTCGGCGCCGACGGCGTCGTCACCCGGTCGGGCGGCCGCGTCGTGAAGAACGTCACCGGGTTCGACCTCCACAAGCTCCACGTCGGCGCGTTCGGCTCGCTCGGCATCGTGACCGAGGCGAGCTTCAAGCTGCGTCCCCGGCCCGACATCAGCGCCGCCTTCGTCTTCCCCTGCGCGTCGGTCGAGGAGGCCTACGCGCTCTGCATGCGCGTCTACGAGTCCAAGCTCCGCCCCGTCGCGCTCGAAGCGCTCGACGGCCGCCTCAAGCACATCATCGACGGCGCGGCGCTCGCGATCATCGGGGTCGAAGGGACGCGCCCGGTCATCGACCGCCACTACCGCGAGCTGCGGGAGATGGCGCCCAAGGTCGGCTGCATGGAGGGCGAGCGGGCCGAGCCGGTGTGGAACGCGCTCCGCAAGCTGCCCGACGCGCTGAAGGACTACGTCCGGCTCCGCGCGGGCGCCAAGCCGAACGAACTTCGCCGGCTGCTCCCGCAGGCGCCGACCTGGATGTCCGTCGGCACGGGGATCGCGCGGGTCGACCTCGAGCCGGCGGCCGACCTCCACTTCAGCGTCCGCCGGATGGCCGACAAGGCGGCGACGCTGGGCGGCTACATCGTCGCGGAGTCGGCGCCGCTCGACATGGCCAACCGGGACAAGCTGCCGTGGGGCCCGGGCGACTCGCCCCTGATGAAGAACATCCGGGCCCTGCGCGATCCGAGGAAGATCCTGAATCCGGGAAGGGTGACGGTGTGAAGATCGAGCAGAACAACGACGCGCCGTCCTTCGAGAAGATCTCCGCGTGCGTCCACTGCGGGCTGTGCCTCGAGGCCTGCCCGACGTATCGCGAGCTGCGGGTCGAGATGGACTCGCCCCGCGGGCGCATCTACCTCATGAAGGGGATCCTCAACGAGCGCATCGAGCCGACCGAAGAGGTGATGGGCCACCTCGACCAGTGCCTCGACTGCCGCGCGTGCGAGACGGCGTGCCCCTCCGGCGTGGAGTACGGCAACATCCTCGAGAAGACGCGGACGCTGCTGGAGCCCACGCGCAGCCACGGCCTGATCGTCAAGTTCCTGCGCTGGTTCCTGTTCAAGAAGCTGCTGCCCAGCCGGAAGCTCCAGCAGGTCGTCTTCAAGCTCCTCTGGGTGCAGCAGATCCTCGGCCTCACCGCGCTCGGGCGCGTGCTGGGCCGGAAGGGCTGGCTCCCCGGAAAGCTGGGCGCGATGGCCGCCCAGGCGCCCGGCGTGCCGCTCCAGTCGTTCCGCGGACGCCACCGGAAGGAGTTCGACCTCGTCAAAGGCGTCCTCTCCTTCAAGGCGCCCAAGGGGACGAAGAAGAAGCGCGTCGCGCTCTTCACCGGCTGCCTCGCCGACCAGCTCTTCGCCGACGTCAACGAGGCGACGGTGAAGGTCCTCACGCAGAACGGCTGCGACGTGGACGTGCTCAGCCAGGAAGTGTGCTGCGGCGCGCTCCACATCCACAACGGCGCCCGCGACCAGGCCAAGGGGCTGGCGGCCGCCAATGTCCGGGCCTTCAACGCGGGCCGCTACGACGCGATCCTGACGAACGCGGCGGGATGCAGCGCCGAGCTCCGCCACTACGGGGAGCTTCTCGACGGCGACGAAGGCGCGGAGGAGTTCGGGAAGAAGATCCGCGACATCTCCGAGTTCCTGGTCGAGATCGGCTACACGCCGCCGCAGGGAAAGCTGGAGGGCAAGGTCGCCTACGACGAGCCGTGCCACCTGCTCCACGCGCAGAAGATCAGCGCCGCGCCCAAGAAGATCCTGTCCGAGGTCCCGGGCATCGAGCGGGTGGCGCTCGAGGAGGCCGAGGCGTGCTGCGGCAGCGCGGGGATCTACTCCTTCACCCAGCCGAAGCTGTCGAAGGACGTCCTCGCCCGGAAGATCGAGCAGATCAAGAAGAGCGGCTGCGACACGCTCGTCACCGGCAATCCCGGCTGCATCCTCCAGCTCCGCTGCGGCGTGAAGGAGGCCGGCCTGCCGGTGAAGGTGATGCATCCCGTCGAGCTGCTGGCGAAAGCCTACGAAACCAAATAACTCCCAGGAGGATCCATGAGCTCCGCGCCCGCGCCGTTCGTCCCGCCCAGCCGGCTGCTTCTGGGACCGGGGCCCAGCCCCATCGATCCCCGGATCCTCCAGGCGTTCACGCGGCCCACGCTCGGCCACCTCGATCCCGTCTTCCTCAAGCTGATGGACGAGGTCCGCGGGATGCTCAAGCAGGTGTTCCGCACCCAGAACGAGCTCACGTTCCCCGTCTCCGGCACCGGCACCGCCGGCATGGAGACCTGCCTGGTGAACCTCATCGAGCCGGGGGACGAGGTCGTCGTCTGCGTCCAGGGCTACTTCGGCGCGCGCATGGCCGACATCGCCGGCCGCGCGGGCGGCAAGGTCACGGTCCTCGACGCGAAGTGGGGCGAAGGGTTCGAGCCCGCGCAGGTCGAGCCGCTCCTCAAGGGCAAGAACGTCAAGGTCCTCGCGATCGTCCAGGCCGAGACCTCGACCGGGTACAACCAGCCGGTGAAGGAGTTCGCGGAGCTGGCCCACAAGCACGGCGCCCTCATCGTCGTCGACGCGGTGACGTCGACCGGCGGCATTCCCGTCGAGGTCGACGCCTGGGGCATCGACGCCATCTACACCGGCACGCAGAAATGCCTGGGCGGCCCGCCCGGACTCGCGCCGATCAGCTTCAGCCCGCGCGCGGTGGAGAAGATGGACCAGCGGAAGTCGAAGGTCCAGAGCTGGTACCTCGACATGACGCTCGTCCGCAAGTACTGGGGCGCGGACCGCGCGTACCACCACACGGCACCGATCAACAACATCTACGGGCTCCACGAGTCGCTGCGGATCGTGCTCGAGGAGGGCCTCGAGGCGCGGTGGAAGCGCCACCAGGAGGCGCACGAGCGGTTCGCCAAGGGCGCCGCGGCGATGGGCCTGGACTTCCAGGTGAAGGAGGGGCGCCGGCTCCCGCAGCTCAACGCGGTGAAGATCCCCGCCGGATTCGAGGACAAGCCCGGCCGCAAGGAGCTGCTCGAGAAGCACGGCATCGAGATCGGCGGCGGCCTCGGCGACCTCGCGGGCAAGGTGTGGCGCATCGGCCTGATGGGCTACGGCGCCCGGCCCGAGGTCGTGGACCAGATGCTGACGGCGCTGAAGGCGCTGCTGAAGAAATGAGACCGACCCGGCGCGAGTTCGTGGCGGGAGCGACCGTCCTCCTGGCAGGATGCACTTCCGCTCCGCCCGCGCGCCCGAAGAACAAGGTCCCGGTCGTCGACGCCCACGTCCATTGCTTCGCGGGCTTCGACAACCCGAAGTACCCCTACCACCCCGACGCGCCCTACCGTCCGCCCGAGCCGTCGCGGCCCGAGCAGCTGATCGCCGTCATGGAGGCCGCGGGGGTCGACCGCGCGATCATCGTCCACCCCGAGCCGTACCAGGACAACCACGACTACCTCGAGTACTGCTTCGAGGTCGGCGGCGAGCGGCTGAAGGGCACGTGCCTGTTCTTCGCGGGCCGCCCCGGATCGCTCGACCGCATGGCGGAGCTCGTCAGGAAATGGCCCGGAAAGATCGTCGCGGCGCGGGTCCATGCCTACGCGCCCGAGCGGATGCCGCCGTTCGGCAAGCCGGAGCTGCGCGAGCTGTGGAAGAAAGCGGCCGACCTGGGCCTCCTGATGCAGCTCCACTTGGAGCCGAAGTGGGCGCCGGGCTTCGAGCCGCTGATCCAGGAGTTCCCGGGAACGACGGTGATCATCGACCATCTGGGCCGCCCGATCCAGGGCACGCCCGAAGAGCACGCCCGCGTCATCGGATGGTCCAAGTACCCGAACACGGTCATCAAGCTGAGCGCGATCCCGCCGAAGACCCAGTTCCCCCACCGGGACGCCGCGCCGTTCGTCCGGAACGCGGCCGACGCGTTCGGCCCCGATCGGATGATTTATGGCGGCGGGTTCGAACCGGGCGCGACGGGCGAGTCCTACCTCGCCGCGCGCGAACGGCTGCTCTCCTACGTCTCGCACTTCTCGCCCGCGGACCAGGACAAGGTCTCGGGCGGGACGGCGGCGAAGCTCTTCAAGTTCGGCGCGTAGGTCATTCCGCCCGATAGCGGACGGTCGTCAGCCGGCGCCCGGCGTCGTCGGTCAGCCGAAAGAAGGCGCCCGCATTTTCGGGGCGGAATTTGTCGGCGATCCGGGAGGCGATCAGAATGCGGTTGTCCCCCTTCCGGAGCATCGCCGTCGAGCCGGCGATCCGCTCGCCGTTCACGTAGAGCGCCCGCACCGACTCCCGGTCCAGGACGATCCCGGCCTGGAGGTCGTTTTCCGCCTCGACGACGGACCGCGCGAGATACCAGATCGGCTCGGTGCCGCCGTACCTCCAGCTCAGCGACGTCGGCACCACTTCGACGTCCAGGAAATCGGACTTCGACGGGTCGATCGTCCGCCAGACCACGCCCGCGACGTCGGGGAGCCGCTCGGCAGAGAACTCCGGGTCGCCGATCGGCCCGGCCACCTGGAATCGATTTCGGGGATAAGACGGATCGACCTTCGGATCGGCGGCGTGAGTCGTGACATGAAGGCGGCCGCCCTTGAAGTCCACCTGGGCCGCATAGAACGCGGAGCCCGACGTGTATTTCGCGTCGACGGTCGCGCGAGTCGGCGCCAGGCGGTCCCGGATCGAGCCGCCGGGGGCGATCGGACCCGGACGGCGCACGACGACGCCGCCGGCCCACTCGAGCGGGAGCCGATAGAGGACTCGAACGTCCTCGATCGGATCGTTTCCGAGATTCTCGAGCGTGAGCTCCAACGCACCGTCGACGTATCGAAAACGCGCTCGAAGCGCCGGAAAGTCGGGATCGGTCCCTTCCCCGTCGACCCATCCGATCTTCGAAGGAAGCCCGGACGCCGGTGGGTGGGAAACGTGGAACCGGGACGTGACAGGGTCGACGGGGAGCGGGAGGCCGTCCAGTTCGACCGAGCGGATTTGATCGGGAGAAACTCCCCGAACGGCGACCGTGAGCGGAATCGGATCTCCCAGATCGAGAAGGAGCGGTCGCCGAAGCACCGCGACCCGCGTTGCGCCGGTCTTCGACTCCTTCAAGGTCGAGTACCGGAACTGGCGGCGATAGGCCGCGTACTGGCTCTGGTTGCAGTACCACCACTCGGACCGGCGGCCGTACTTCCGGAGCTGGCCTTCGAACTTCTCCCACGCTTCGGGCGTCGTGTACCAGACATGCATGTTGAAGGTGATGTTCGGGTCGGTCCGTTTCTTGTCGGCATCGGCCAGCAGGGCAGCGAACGCCTCGTCGATCGGCCGTCCGTCGTGCGGCAGGAGCCAGCTGACCGAGAGTCCGGGATCGTGGTCCTTCCGAAACGTCCCGTTCGCGACGTGATGATAGCCCGAGCGGCGCAGCGCCTCGACGATGTCGTCCCGCGACGAGAGCCCTTCGAGGTCGTTCCGCTTGTTCGTGAAGGAGAAAGCATAGGAGACGACCGGAGTGTCGGTCGACGCCTCGCGGTCGATGCGAACGCGCAGCGTCTCTTCGAAGATCCGCCGCCGGTTGCAGTACGGAACGTACGCGTGGGTCCACGAATGGCCGCCGATCGAGTTGCCTCCGGCCAGCAGGCGGCGATCGATCGTGGCGCTCTCGGACGGCTCGACCAGGCCGTACGTGGGACCGTAATAGGGAGCGTCCCGCCCGTTGAGGTAGAAGGTGCCGCGGTATCCCTCGCGCTCCAGGACGTCGCGCATCTTCAGGTCGGTGTAGATGTTGTCGTCCCATCGGCACGAGACGGCCCATTCCGCGCCGCCGTAGAGCGGCAGGATCGACAGGGACGCGTCGGCGGCCGCGCGCTCGTCGCGGAGCCGGACGGTGATCTTCTGCTCGGTGAATTCGGTGTAGGGAGGATCTTGAAGCGACAGGATCAGGAACATCGCGAACGCCATCATTCCATGAGTGGGGGGACGATCCCCGGGATGTAACGAGGGCGAAGCGCGCGCCGCCTGCGCTCCGTTAGAGAAGAGATGCTGCTCCCGCTTGTCGCGCTGTCGCTCCTCGCCGCGGTTCAGGATCTCCCTCAGCGGTCGATGGCCGCCCACCCCCAGAGCACGACGCAGGTGCGCTCCACCGCCGACGGCAAGCTTCTGCTCACCACCGGACTGCCCGACCGCACCGTCAAGGTGTGGCTGCTCTCGACCGGAAAGGTTCTCCACACGCTGGGCCGGCAGGCAGAGGGCTTCTCGATCCGTCCTGACGGCGGCCTGGTCGCCGTCGGCGAAGCCGACGGAACGACCGTGTGGAACCTGACGACCGGGCAGTCGGTCCACTCGCTCGCCGCCGGACGGACGGTCGCGCTCGGCTGGTCCCCGGACGGGAAGACGCTGACGACGGTCGGCCAGACGGGAGAGCGGGGCAAGGCGGGCGTCTTCGAGGTGAAGATCTGGGACCTGCCGGCCGCGACGCCGCGCAAGCCGGTGCTCGTCCCGCTGACGCGCGTGCCGTCGAGCGTGGCGATTTCTCCGGGCGGCACGCTGCTCGCGGTGCCTCACTGGGAGGGCGGGCTGCGCGTGTGGGACCTGGCGAAGGACCGGGTGGTTCTCGAGTCGGCGGGAAGCCGGATCACGTCGGTGGCGTGGAGCCCCAACGGGCGGGTGATCGCGACCGCGACGACGGACCACGCGGTGCGGTTCCTCGACGCCGAGAGCGGGAAGGAACTGAAGCTGCTCTTCGGGGAGTACGAGAACGGCGGCGCGCAGGTGGAGTTCAGCTCCGACGGCTCGTGGGCGGCCGTGAGCGGCGATGCGGGGATCAAGATCCTGAGCACCGACACCTGGACCGGCCCGGGCGCGGTCTACGGCGGACCGGGAACGGGCATCTGGACGCCGGCGTCGTTCGAGCTCGCGCCGGACGGCCGCACGCTGATCGCCGGGGGCACGCTCATCTCCAAGGACGCTCCCGCGTCCGGACGGCTTTCGGGGCCGGTCTACTTCTGGAAGCTCCGGAGATGACGCCGGTTCGTTGACTCCGTTTGTCCCATTTGGTGAACTGTCCCCCTTCGATAGGGAGACCGGCCATGGGCGAATGGATCCTGCCGTCGGAGCTGCACGACCGCATCGTGGCGGCGGCCTACAAGAAGCGCGGCTATACCGGGAAGGAGGCGTCGCAGGCGGCGTCCTTCTCGAACCTGACGGCGCGCCACGGCATCAAGACCCACAACGCGATCAAGGCGCTCCACCTCGACGAGCTGTTCGGTTCCAAGGCCGGCGGCTGCGTCCCGGCCGCCAAAATCGAGAAGCTCGCGAGCCCCTACCGCGCGGTGCAGAAGTGGAACGCCAACCGGAAGCTCGGCCAGTCGGTCGGGCTCGAGGCGATGGCGGCCGCGATGAAGCTCGCGGATCGGTTCGGCGTCGGCATCGTCGTGGTGGACAACGCGTTTCACTATCTCTGGGGCGGCGGGTACGTGATCGACGCCGCGAAGAAGGGCTACATCGCCTACACCAACTGCACCGCGGCGCTCGCCGAGGTCGTGCCGTTCGGGGGCAAGTTCGCCACGCTCGGGACGAATCCCCATTCGTGGGGCTTCCCGACGGCGGCGGCGATCGGGTATCCGATCTGCATCGACTGGGCCACCAGCACGGTCGCGATGGGCCGCGTGCAGCAGTTCGTGCGAGAGAACAAGCCGCTCCCGCCCGGCTGCGCCGTCGACGAGTTCGGGAAGGAGACCACGGACGCGACGAAGGTGAAGGCGCTCCTGCCCTTCGGAGCCCACAAGGGCTACGGGCTGTCGCTGATCGACGAGCTCCTCGCCGCGTTCATCGGCGGCTCGCTCCCGACGCTGCGGAGCCGGTGGTCCCTGGGGCCGACCGACGAGAAGCGGACGCCGTCGTTCTTCTTCCAGGCGATCAAGCCCGACGCGCTCGACTGCGGCGACTTCGCCCAGAAGCGGACGCAGGCGGTGAACGTCCGGGCGGTCCTCGAGGACATCCTGGGCCACGGCAACACGCCCGGCACGATGCTCCCCGGACAGCTGGAGCACGAGGCCTTCCTCCGCAGCGAGAAAGCGGGCGGCCTCCTCTTCACCGACGCGGAGATCGCCGAGTTCGACAAGCTCGCCGACGAGGCCCGGGTCCGCTTCAACCCGAAGAACCTGAAGCCGGCGTAATTACGGCGCGACCCGGCGCGACGTCTCGCGCGGCTGCTCGATGGCGAGCACGGGCTTCGGGGACTGCGCGCCTTCGCCCTTCCCCATGATCCAGGTCTCGACGACGTACACGTTGTTCCGGTCGTCCGAGTACCACACCAGGAAGGAGTTGGATCCGGGCTTGGGGAACGCGGCGAACGGCTTCCCGTAACCCGCCTCCAGCTTGAAGTGCGATTCGAAGAACATGGAGCCTCCCTTTCAACAGGTTCGATTCCGCCCTTCCAGCACGATACCGCAGCCCCCCGATCCTCTGTCCAGATTTTTTTCATCCGACGAAGCGGGCCGGGCACGGAGGCGGACTGCCTCCGCGCCCCGCCCTCCTCTATAGTTCCCCGCCGGACGCGTCTCCCCATGAAATCGTTCCAAATTTTTTCCTTTGATATGGGTTGACAATCTTATATGAATTCTGTACTTCGACGCCTGGCCCGCGGCGGCCTCAAGGAGGGTGGGTTCATGGTGAAGCGGTTTCTCCCCGTCCGTCTCGCCATGTGCGCGGCACTGGCGGCGATCATTCCGGCCTGCGGTAGTGGCGGGGGCGGAGGCGGAGCAGTCGTCGTCACGGTTTCCAGCACCATTCCGGTCCCGCCCGCTCATCCGGTGGTCATCGCCGGCACGCCCGGAACGAACTCGATCACGACCGGCGGCGGCACGGGCAGCGCCTCCACCGGAGGCACCGGCGGCCCGATCGCGCTCGGCAATTACAACGGCAGCGACAGCTGGATCCTCAAGACCGGAACGATCGATACCACGTTTGCGATGCCGTCCGGGGATCCCGATCTGGGCTCCAACCCCCTGACGGTCGACGTCACGGCGACGCTCGCTCTCGCGGACGGCGTGACGACGATCCTGGGCGACGACGCCGCCACGACCGCGACCGGCCTCTGGATCAAGCCGGGCGTGACGCTGACGCTGACGCCGAACTGGCCGGCGGGCCCCGCCAGCATCGAGGCCCGGCTCGTCTTCGCGAAAGGCATCCTCATCGAGGGCACCCTGAAAACCGACGTCCGCGAAGCGGAGGTGCACCAGTCCAACCTGCTCCTCCAGGCGGCGAACCTGAAGGTCCGCGCCGGCGGCGCCATCACCACCGCCGGAGCGGACAACGGAGCCGCGCCCAACGGCTCCAACGGGGGCGCCATCTACCTGAACATCGCCTACCTCGTGACGCAGGAAGGGACGATCACCTCGACGGGCGGGTCGGGGGACGCGGGCGGCAACGGCGGCTCCGCCGAGATGTATTCCCGGGCGTACGCCGTCTACAACCTGGGCCCGATCACGACGTCCGGAGGAACGGGCACCAACGGGCTCGGAGGAAACGCCGGGTTCCTCTGGATCCAGGGCTCGACCGATCCCGGTTCCCCCGCGGGAGGCGGCGTCTTCAACACCGGCAACCTGACGGCGCGGGGAGGCAATGGAACCGCGGGAGGCGGCAACGGCCACATCATCATGAGCCGCTGGGACTACAGCGACGGACCGCTGGTGAATACGGCGACGCTCGACGCCTCGGGCGGCGACGCGACGGCCGTGGGCAACGGCGGAAACGCCGGGGGGACGATCAACACCGGAATCAGCGGCCTCCAGACCGCCGGCATTTACATGATCGGCGAAGGCGGCTCGGTCCGCGTCATGGGAACGATCCGGGCGCGGGGCGGCAACGGCGCGGGCGGTGGAAACGGAGGGAACGGAAACCGCGTGGAGATCAGCGCCACGACGGCGTTCTATCAGCGATCCGACACGGGCGCCTTCATCGGGGCGACGTTCGACAGCCGCGGCGGCGACGGCGCCAAAGGTGGAGACGGCGGCGTCTGCATCATCAACCACGTCACGAACTTCAACAGCGTGGCGGTCGAATTCGGAACCGCCCCGACCTACCTGGTCGGGTATACGTCCTTCAACTCGTCGGGAGGCGGGGGCGTGACCGGCGGCGGAACAGCAGGCGCCGTGACCATTCAGGCGAGCCCGGCCACCGATGCGTCAGGCAACACCTGGATCGGAGGACTCCTCAACGAGACGCCCATCCTGGCGGTCGGCGGCACCGCCAGCGGGGGATCCGGAGGAGCCGGCGGCGCGGCAACGGTCGCCGCCATCAGCAACGTCACTGCGGGTACGGGCCCGAAATACGACCGCATGGTCGCGAATCAGGGAAGCATCGATACCCGGGGCGGACAGGGGACGTCGACCGGCGGCAACGGCGGCAATGTGTCGATCGGCGACCGGGTGTCCGTCAACAATGAAGGCTCGGTCAACACGAGCGGCGGGACCGGCGGAACCGGCAACGGCGGAAATGCGGGCGGCATCTACATCTGGTCGGACGGCACCGCGCGGAACGCGGCCGCTCTGACCGCCGACGGCGGAAACAGCACCGACGGAGCCGGGGGCAACGGCCCTCCCCGAGGTCTATCCGTCTTCTTCCTCCTGACGGGGCTGACCCTGACCCACGACGGCGACGTCAGCGCCCGGGGAGGCACCAGCACCAACGGCGCCGGCGGCAACGGCGCCGAGGTCTCCTTCAGCTCGCACAACGGCCTCACGCCGTCGACCCTGTCCGGAACCGTCGACGTGCAGGCGGGGACCGGAACGCCCGTCGGCGTCGAGGGAACCGTGCGCGTGGACGGAAGTTCCGTTCCCTTGACCGGAGGGGCCGTCGGCTTCTGATGCCATGAACGACACGAGACTCACGAAAAGGGGGCCGTCGGTGAAACGTCTTCTGTTCCTGCTCACGGCCGTCGCCATCATCCCCGCCTGCGGCGGGAGCGGTGGAGGAGGATTGCCGGCGCCGACGGTCGTGACCGAATTCGGCGGCGCCGTCATCGTCGATGACACGCCGGGCACGGCCACGTTCAAATCGCTCGGCGGCAAGGGAAGCGTGGGCGCGGGCGGGAACGGGGGAATCTGCCGGGTCGCCGGCCTGTCGGGCAGCGACACCCAGATCCGCAAGACCGGAGCCATCGATACGACGTTCATCATGCCGTCGGCGACGCCTCCGCTGGGATCCAATCCATTGACGATCAGCTCCGACACGACGCTGGACCTCGGGGGCGGAGCGCTGACAGCGGGCGTGACCACGGTCCTGGGAGACAACGCCACGACGACGGCGACGGGTCTCTGGGTCAAGCCGGGCGTCACGCTCACGCTCGGACCGAACTGGGATGCCGACAACGCGGACCTGGATGACAATGTGACCACGGGCATGGATCAGTGCCGCATCGCCTTCCAGCTCGGCGTCCTCATCGAGGGCAACATCCGCGTGCTGACGCGCATCGGCAGCCCCGACAGCGCCCACTTCTTCATCTTCGGCGGCGACGTCGTGATCCGGTCGACCGCGACCGTCGTGACCTCCGGCGCGGATTCCGCGCCCGGCGCCGACGGGGCCAAGGCGGGGAACATCCACTTTGAGGCGTGGGGCACGCTGATCAACGAAGCGCCGCTGACCGCGCTCGGCGGCAGCGGCGACAACGGGGGGACCGGCGGCACCTGCTGGCTGCTGTCGGACTACTACAGCGCTTTCAACTCGGGGACGGTGACTCTGGTCGGCGGCACCGGCAACGACGGCGTCGGGGGCGCGGGCGGCGGATTCCGTTTCGAGGCCGCGGCGGCCTATTCCGGGATCAACGGCGACCTCGCCGGCGGCGGCGGCTACAACACCGGCAACGCGACGACCAAAGGGGGCAACGGGACCCTGGGCGGCGGCGTCGGCGGCAATATCGATTTCTATTCAGACTCCGGGGATGGCCCCTTCGTGAATTCGGGCGCGACGCTGGAATCGACCGGCGGCGATGCCACCGTCGACGGAAACGGCGGCAACTCAGGGGCGTGCCAGCTGACGAGCATGGGCGGGATCGCCCGGATCACCGGTCGTCTGATCGCGCGGGGCGGCAAGGGTGCGGGCGCGACCGGCATCGGCGGCAACGGCGGATACATCGAGGCTTCCGCGAACCTCGTGGCCACCCAGGCCTTCAACGGCGGCAACTTCGTCGGAGCGAGCATCGACAGCAGCGGCGGGGACGGCGCCGTCGGAGGCAACGGCGGCCAGTCCAACGTCTGGAACAACTCGAACTACGGCGGGTTCTTCGTCAGGCCCGGAATGGATCCCACGGTCGTGGTGGGGCTTCAGTCGTTCGATTCTTCCGGAGGCGATGGGGCGACGAAGGGCGGGAACGGCGGCATCGTCTATCTCTACAACTATGCCTCCTACGATCCGGGCGGCGTCCCCCACACCGGGAGCCTGACCAACGAGGTTCCCGGCACGGTCCGGGGAGGCGCCGGCGGCGGCGGCAACGGAGGCAACGGCGGATGGTGCTATGTGGCGAGCTTCGCCAACAACATCCAGGATTCCTTCGGACCCAGTCACGACCGCGTCTTCATCAACCGGGGAGCGATGGACGCCACCGGGGGCGCCGGCAGCCTCAACGGCGGCGTCGGGGGATACATCGAGATCTCCGACGATTTCCGGGTGGAGAACTATGCTCCCCTCGTAACCAAGGGAGGCCAGGGCGGCGCCGGCCCCGGAGGCAGCGGCAACGTGATCAACGTCTGGGGCGACGGCGTCGTGATCAACGAGGCCGCGCTCACGGCCGACGGCGGCGACAGCCTGGGCGACTCGGGCGGCAATGGAAGCCAGATCTTTGTCCAGGGCTATCAGGCGAGCCACAAGGGCGTGATCCGGTCCCACGGCGGCAAGGGAACGCCGAACGTCGGCGGCAACGGCGGCTCCGTCGAGATCGGAAGCTGGAACGGAATGACGCTCTCCTCGGTCCAGGGCTCGCTGGAGGTTCCGGGCGGCCTCGGCGTGCCTCCGGGGGTTCCGGGAATCGTGACGATCGACGGCTTGCGCGTCACCCTCACGGGCGGCGTGATCACGTACTGAGGCGGCGTGAGACGATGAGAAACTTTCGAAAGGGGCCGGACGTGACCCGATTCGCGATCCAACTGGCGGTCCTGGCGGCCTTGGCGGCGCTCATCCCCGCCTGCGGCGGAAGCGGCGGCGGCACGCCCGTCCAGAACGCGCCCGTGCCCGGGCCGACGCCCCCGGCCCCCTACCATGGGCTCGTGAATTTCGCGACGCCCGGAGCCAATTCCATCGTGGCCCGCGGCGGCAACAGCACCGGCGGCAAGGGCGGCAACGGCGCGCAGATCCAGATCAACAATCTCGGCGGGAGCGACGCCAAGATCCTCCGCGCCGGCTCCATCAATACGGACTTCGTGGTGCCGGACGCCACTCCGTCGCTCGGGACCAATCCGAGGACGATCTCGGTCGATACGACGTTGAGCGTGGGATCCGGCCTGACGGCCGGGGTTGCCAGCATCCTCGGCGACGATAACGCCACGGTGGCCACGGGCCTCTGGATCCAGCCGGGCGTCACCCTGACCGTGAACCCCAATTTCCCGGTGGCCGCGCCGCGCAGCAATCTCCAGCTGGGCTTCGGAGATTGCGTCCTGATCGAAGGGACGCTTCGGGTCGGGGATTATGACGGCTTTCCCGGATACAAGGTGCCCTTCTTCATGAGCGGCAACGGAACGATCCTCATCCGCGACACTGGGATGATCGACGGCGCGGGAGAAACGACCGGCGGCGGCGGGGGCGGATTCGGCGCCTACATCACTCTCTTCTCGTACGGGACGATCATCAACCACGGGACCATTCGAAGCCGGGGCGGGGACGGCACCACCGGCGGCCCGGCCGGATACATCGCGCTGGAGTCCGGGCTCTGGGGCGTCTATAACACCGGCTTGCTCGATGCCCAGGGCGGCGCAGGAACCGCGGGCGCGGGCGGACCGAGCGCCGGCGCGTACTTCTATCCCTCCTACTTCGGCGGCTCCTTCACGGGAGGCGGATCCTTCAACAGCGGCGACGTCATCACCCGCGGGGGATCCGGCACGACCGGCGGCGGCAACGGCGGCGTCATCACGATGTTCTTCGTCGACAGCGACGGCCCCCGCGTGAGCTCGGGTCTGCTCGACAGCTCCGGCGGCAACGTGCCGGCGCTCGGGGGCTCGGGGAACGGCGGCAATGCCGGTGCGATCCGGGTCAACGCGACGGGCGGTCATACGCGCGTCTCCGGCAAGCTGCTCGCCAGAGGCGGCAACGGCGCGGGGGCGACGGGGAACGGCGGCAACGGAGCGTACATCGAAGTGACCGCCAATTCCTCCGGGTCCCAGGTCCCCGGCGCGGGAGTCTACCTCGGTGCCGTCGTGGACAGCAGCGGCGGGAACGGCGTGCTCGGCGGAAACGCGGGCCCCGTCGACTGCTGGAACAATTCGATCTTCCCGACCGTCACGCCCCTGGTCAGCCCCGGAGACACCCCCGTCATCCTCGCGGGGTTCACGTCGCTCGACGCGTCCGGCGGCGACAACCTCAGCGGAGCGGTGGCCGGAGCGGGCGGCGACGCCGGAAGCATCTGGTTCCGCAACTACTGCGTCCCGGCGGCCGGCGGAAACATCGTCGCGTACGACCAGCTGAACGAAGCGGACTTCGGAACGCGGGGCGGCGACAGCAACAACGGCGCCGGTGGCCTCAGCGGAGGAATCTACATCGGCCTCGACGAATCGTTCGGGGACGGCCATAGCCCGAAGTTCGACCGCGTCCTGGAGAATCGCGGCTCCCTCACGACGCACGGCGGCCGGGGAACGACGACCGGATCGGCCGGCGGCGGCGTCACGCTCTTCGACTGGTTCACCCTGAAAAACTCGGGGAGCATCATCACGACCGGCGGCGCGGGCGGCACCGGAAACGGCGGTCTCGCAGGCGTGATCATCATGCGGACCGATTCGACCCTCCTCAACACCGGCACCCTGTTCGCCCAGGGAGGCGCGAGCGCCACCGGAACCGGCGGCAACGGCGGACAGGTGACGCTCGACGGCCAGACCACCACGCAGCAGGGCACGATCAGCGCGCGCGGCGGCGCGCGGACCGACGTGTCCGCCGGAAACGGCGGAAACGGCGGATCGATCTCCATCTCCAGCTGGAACGGCGTCTCGCTGTCGACCGTGGTCGGAACCCTGGGCGTTCAAGGCGGGTTCGGGACCACGAACGGCCTTGCGGGCCTGCTGCTCATCGACGGACTGGCGCTGCCGCTGATCAACGGGTCGGTGACTCTCCCGTGAGCCCCGCCGTACGGCGCTCGTTGCCGTGGGCGTGCGCCCTCCTGGTCGTCCTGGCGGTCGTCGCGAAGTTTGCCTGGCGGACCGAGCCGTCTCCCGGCCCGAAAGCGGAAGACCGGCTGCCCCCTCCCTCCGAGAAGGCTCCGGCGGCCGAGTGGGAAGCCTATGGACAGACTCTGAACGAGATCCGCGCGGGAAAGGACCCGATTCTCCAGAGTGCTGAAACGAAGCGCGTGACCCGCGCGGAGCTGGACGCCCGGGTAGCCGAGCGGCGCCAGGCGGCGGATGAAGCGGTTCGGATCCACGGCGAGCGCCTCAAGGCCCGCATGGCTCAGACGAAGGAAGAGACTCGGCAGCGGCTCCTCGAGAGCGGCATCAATCCGGACGCCCCCCCTCCTCCGCGGCTGGTCGCTCCCCCGGTCCTGGGCGAATCGGCGGTCGAAAAGAAGCCGTGAACGGCTACTCCAGGCAGATCACGGTCCCCTTCTCCGTGGCCAGGTAGAGCGCGCCGTAGGCGGCGATAAGGCCGTCGTACACCGGCTCCACGCCGAGCGGCACGAGACCGTCGCCCACGCGGAGGTCGCCCTTCGACGTGATCGTGATGAGCGTCCCGCCGGCGAGGATCATCGCCACGTCGCCGGTCACGCCGGTGTGGATCTTCGTCGCGCTGAACGCCGCGGGCGGCTTGGGCTGCACCATCTTGGTCTGCCGGATGCCGTAGCCCCAGAGGCCGCGCGTCACCTGGAGGCCGCCCGGCCCGTCGTAGGTCACGTCGTTGAGCGCCAGCTTGAACGCGCCGTCGGCGGGCGAGAACTGCCAGCGCGACATCGAGACCGTGGCGCCGTCGCGGACCAGCATGTCCACCGGCTCGAAGTCGACGCCGGTCTTGACCTTGGAGTTCGGCAGCGTCGGGCCGTACCAGTTCTTGATCGCGTCCAGGTTGTCGATCGTCTTCTCCCACACGACGTCCCCCGTCCGCGGCTTGATCGCCAGGACGCGGACGCCGCCGTCGGCGGTGGGATGCCGTCCCGCGGCGACGTACGCGAGTCCGCCGTCGACGAGTACGCTCGACACCACCGGCCAGGGAGACTCAAGCTGGCCGTACGCCATGATGCGGCTCTCCACGGGCGCCGCGCGGAGGCGCCACACCGGCCGGCCGTCCGACGTGCGGAGGCAATAGACCCAGCCGTCGTGGGCGCCGAACAGGCAGAGATCCTCGGTGATCGTGGGCGGGCCGTCGAGGCGTCCGCCCGCCGTGTAGGTCCAGAGGGTCTTCCCCGTCTTCGCCTCGAGGGCGACGACGCGGTGGAGATCGGGCACGGCGACGAAGACCATGCCGCCGGCGGCGACCGGCGGCGTCAGGATGCCGCGCACGAACGGATTGGACTTCCACTCCGCCGCGACGGTGCCCCCGGGCAGCGACGCGATCGGCGTCTCCCACGCGCGCCGGACCTCGGCGCGGCGCAGCCCCGCGGGCGTGGCGGCGCTGCGGTACGCGTCGTGGCGGTAGATCGGCCACTCGTCGCCGGCGGGCTTGAGGAGCGCCGACGGCGCGGAGGCCGGCGTTCCCTTCTCGAGCTTCGTCATGCCCGCCGCGGAGCCGATCGGCTTGTCGGACGAAAGCCCCATCGTCCCGCGGAGCATCGGGAAGCATTCGCACTGGACGGGGAACGTGTAGAGCAGGCCGTTGGCCGGGATGAACGGCTGGCGGCAGGCGCTCTTGAACATCCGGGAGCGCGTCTGGGTCCCGTCGGCGAAGTCGGTGAACTCGCACTCGGGGGCGAGGAAGAACCGCTCGGTCGCGACCGGCGTGGCGCAGTGCTTGCCGCGGGTCTTCCACTGCTTGCGCTCGGAGCCGTTCTTCGGATCGAGCCCGACCAGCCCTTCCTTGTCGATCGGGAGCCAGAGCAGCCCCTGGGCAAAGTAGGCGCGCGCCTCGCGGTAGTGGGTGGCGTCGGGGCTGTAGTCCTTGGTCCACAGCAGTTCGCCGGTCTTCGCGGAGTAGACCTTGATGCCGCAGCCGACGGGATCGTCGCGCAGCGTGGACTTCTCGAGCACGAAGTAGTCGGCGTGGGCCGTGCAGGTCAGCGCGAGCGCGGCGTCGGCGTCCGCCGTCTTCCACTTCTCCTTGCCGGTGGCCCGGTCGAGGCCCACCACATGCGTCGCCGTCACGACGAGCAGGTTCTCGCCTTCGGCCGCGACGCGACGGGCGACGAGCGGCGCTTCCCACGCCTGCTTCCGGGTCGCCGGATCGAACGCGCGGATCGACGTCGCGTCGGAGACGATGAGCAGCCCGCCTTCGAGGAGGATCTCGCGCGGGTCCTTCGTCTCGGCGAACTCCACCGCCGTCTCGCCGGTGGCGGCGTCGAGCGCGAGGACCTTCCCTTCGGTGGCGACGTAGAGCCGGTCGGCCGACGCGACCGGGCGCACCTTCGAGGTGCGGCCGGCGAGCTTCATCTTCGGCGTCGGGTTGGGCGGCAGCGGGAGTCCGCTCTCCTTGAACGCATGAGCTTTCAGCGGACGGGTCCACAGGAGGACGCCGTTGTACGCGTCGCGCGCGACGATCTGCTCCTCGTAGTCGTAGAAGTTCCGCCCGTTGGCCGAGACGAGGATGTGGTCGTAGTACCACTTGCGGCCGCCCGCATCCTGGGCGGGGCCCGCGACCCAGCGCAGTCCGGTGGGCACGCCGACCGCTTTGTCGGCCGACACCATGTTGCCGTCGGCGCCGTTGCGCCAGTGGGTCCAGTCGCCGAACTCGGCCGGACGGGGCTTGCGGACGGTCTTCCACGCGCCGTCGCGCCGGACCAGCGCCACGCCCGACGGGGCGAGGACGCGAAGCGCCTCCGCCTCCGCCAGCGGGAGCTCGGAGACCAGCAGGTTCACGAGGTTCTCGGGATACGGCAGCCCGGAGCCGGCCCAGAGCTCGACGGCCGCGAGGCCGGAGAGCTTCTTCGATTCCAGCAGCGACCGGGCCGCGAGGAGCTTCGCTTCGTCGGCTTCCAGCACGTGGACGAGCCGGCGTCCGCCTTCGGCGATCCGCGCCGCGAGCCGACCGTCGCCCGCGCCGACCACCACGCAGAGGCCCGACGGCGTCGCGCGGAGGAGGTCGTCGACGGGCGGGGCGTCCTGGGGAGCGGCGAGCAGCGTGCAGAGCACGACACCGAGCATCCTCATGCGGTCAATCTCCTTGTTAAAGGGTACGTCGCCCGGACCGTCCCAGACGCTTCATCGTGCAATTTGCGCGAGGACCTGAGATCATCGGCGCCGATGGTCGACCGCTCGGCGCGGCTCCTCGAACGGGCGCTGCTCTTCACGTTCGTCATCCACGGAGTCGCCATGCTGTCGATGGCGCTGCTGCTCCTCCCGGGCATGCCGGGCGGCGGCACGGTGGAGGATCGCGAGCGTCTCCGGTACATCGCCGCCCATCCGTGGCTCTGGCGGCTGGGCTGGATCCCCTGGGGGCTGACCGCGCTCTCCGACCTGCTGATCGCGATCGGGCTCCTTCGGACGAGCTGGATCCCGAAGCTCCCCGCCGCGATCACGATGGTCGTGACCCTCGCCGCGATCCTCCCCGATCAAGCGGGCCAGATTCTCTGGATGACGCGCGGGATCGAGCTGGCCCGGTCGGGCGACGCCGCCGCGTACTTCGCCTTCGAAACCCGCATCTACGAATGGATCGCCGTCTGGGCGGGGGTGCTGTACACCGTCGGCGCGCTCGGATGGACCTGGTGCTTCGTCGCCGCGGGAAGCTGGAGCCGGCCTCTCACGGCGATCTCGGCCGTGCTGTGGCCTCTCTTTCTCTATGCGAACGGCGGCCCGAAGCTGCCTGCGGCGATCCAGGCGTCGCCCGCCGTGGTCGCGATCGGCAACGCCGCGGGATTCCTGCTCCTCCAGGCGTGGTTCCTGCTCGTCACCGAACAGGTGCTGCGACGCTCCCGTCCCGACGGCGCGCACGGCCGCGAGGCGCCGTGGCGCCATCCCCGCCGCGTCGTGGGATCGATCGCCGATCTGGCGGCCAACAGCCGCGCGATCCGGGCCTACGCGGAGCTCCTGCCTCCGCTCGCGATGGTGAGCGACATCACGGACGTCATCTACGTGAACTACCTGGTCGAAGCGGCTCGGCTGCGACCGCTGGTCCCGCAGGGCCTCGAGCTCCAGACCGTGGGCGCGGGCGGCCGATGGAGCGTCTTCACGTTTCTGACGTTCCGACACGGCCGGTTCGGCCCGAGGATGCTGGGCCCGCTGCGTCGGTTGCTGCCCTCGCCGATCCACACGAACTGGCGCATCCACGTGCGCGATCCGCGCCATGACCGGCACGGCATCTACTTCGTCACGAACGCGATCGCCAGCACGCCCCACGCGCTCGGCGCCCGGCTGATGTCGGAAGGCATGCCGATGCACGTCCTCGCGGGCGCCGAACTCCGGAACGAGGCGGGCCGGATCGTCCTCAAGCTCGACCCCGGCGGCGGCAGCGGGCCGGATGCCGACGCCGAGTTCACGCCCGCCTCCGCGCCGCCGGCGACGGGACCCTGGTCGCCCGCGTTCGCGTCGTGGCGCGAGATGCTGGCGTACGTGGTGCCGCAGGACCGGGGATTCTCGACGCAGCCGTGGCACGGCCGGGTGACGCGGCAGGAGATCCGGCTGGACATCCCCCTCGAGTCGTGCGAGCCGCTGGAGGGGCGCGTCGCCTCGCGGGCCGCGCGGGCGATCGCCGGGGACGCCGAGCCGTTCTGCTTCCGGGTGGCCGCGGTCCGGTTCCGCTTCGACGCCGAAGAATACGACCCGATGTGAGGGCTACTTCGTCTTGTCGGGCCCCTTCGCGGGCACTTCATACTTCGACTCGAGGTCGACGCCCTTCCAGACCCAGGTCCCGGTGCCCTTGATCTCGAGCGTCAGGTCGATGCGCGGATCGAAGCCCGAGTCGGCGCGGACGAACGCGACCCAGAGCTCGCCGGTCTTTTTGTCGCAGGCGATGGTGTTGTCCGCGACGGTGTCCTTGTTGATCTTGGTCACGTCCGCCTTCCACTGCTCCTTCGTGATGATCCGCTGGACCTTCTTGTAGGGCTCCTGGCCGTTGTAGACGACGAAGTTGAGCGTCGGGGTGGGCTGGATCGTCGCGCCCTTGTCGTCGGTGAACAGCAGCTTCACCAGGAAGGTGTCGCCGCTGTACTTCGTGCTCTGGCCCTGCCGGAACGAGATGCCCTCGACCTTCATGCAACCCCGGAGCTCGATCTTGGGCATGGGCTTGTCGTCTTGGACCAGGAGAGCGAGGACCAGCGCCGCCAGCAGTTTCACAGCTTCTTCTCCAGGAACGACCAGAAGTTGCCGCCGAAGAGGCGGTCCACGTCGCGCTGCACGTCCCTCTCTTCCAGGGCCCAGCCGGACGCGACGAGGCCCGAGTACTTCTCGGTCAGCACCTCGCCGATGACGCGCTTCGAGTGATCCCACTTGTAGAGGACCTGGTCGATGACGCGCGCGTCGGAATGCTGGGGGATGATGCTCGTCCCCAGCAGCTCGAGCCGCTCGCGCGTGATCTCGTCGATGATGCTCGGATTGTTCACGAACCACCAGCAGCCGAAGGCCAGGAGATTGCGGAACTTGCGCGCGGCCACGCAGAGCTGGTGCTGGTTCTCGCGCGAGAGCATCGTCACCATGAACTTGTTCTTCGGGTACTCGGCGCACAGATACTCGACCGCTTCGACCGAGCCGCGCCCCATGCCGTCGCCCGCCATCTTGAGCTGCGGGTTCACCTGGCGCTTCACGCCGATCATGAGCGCGAGCGGCAGGTTCAGCTCCTCGCACACGGGCAGCAGCGCCCGCTCCAGGATCTGCGCCGTCTGGTTCTTCTCCGGCATCATGAACGTCGGCGGCAGCGACACGCCGACGTAGAGCCCGCCCGTGCGCTTGGCCCACTCGCGGAAGAAACGCTGGATGTCCTTCAGGGTCCGCACGGTCAGCCGGTGCTCGGTCCGGTAGCCCCACTCGTGGAGCTTCTTCCAGGACTTGTCCCAGCCCAGCAGCACCGGATCGATCCGGAGCGCCGGCTTGAAGCGCGGGTCGGCCTTGTATCCCTTCAGCCACACGGGCCGCTCGGCGTCGTCGAAGGGATCGTTGGTCATCACGCAGTCCTGGATCCCCGCCTTCTTGAAGACGACGTCGATGTATTCGTCGCGCGACTGCGAGGCGAAGAACTTGCGGATCTGGTTCAGGTCGCGCTTCCCCACGTCGAGGCCGAGCGCGTGGAGCACGGTGACGACGCCGCGGGTCGCCTCGCTCAGCGGGCTGGCGTCGATGAAGAGCGCCTTCCAGATCGCGTCCGCCTGCTCCCGCTTGGACATCTTCCAGAACGCCTCGTACGGCAGGTCCGAGTTCCGGAAGAACTCCGCGATGAGATAGTGGTAGGTCAGCAGCTCGTCGATGCCCCAGGCGAGGAGGTCGCCGAAGCAGGGGGCGTAGAGGTGCGTGTGGATGTCCGTGATCTTCGCCCGGGCCATCGCCCGGTCGACGGCGCTCCGCACGTCCTCCGCGTTCGCGATCGCCATGCTAGGCCTTGAGGTACGGCCGGATGTCGATGCGGGCGCCCTTCTCGGCCGACAGATACGCCGCGTACGTCACGACGAGCACGTCGTGGGCGAGCATCAGGTCCGACTTCGGCGCGCGCCCGTGCGAGATGGCGCCCACGAAGTCGCGGAGCTCGTCGGGATAGCCCGTCACCATGTCCTCGTCCGGCGAGGGATAGGACCAGCCCTCCTTGGTCTCGGTCTTCTCGACCAGGTACTCGTCCTTGAAGTACTCGCCGTCGGGCGTGTACGCCTGGCAGGCGGTGTTCGGATTGACGTTCGCCTTGAGCACGGCGCGCGACCCGAAGACCTGGAGGTAGTTGTAGATGCCGCCCATGACGACGTCGCACGAGGTCAGGCACGCGACCGAGCCGTCCTCGAACGTCATGTGGATCGTGCCGTAGTCCTCGACGTCGTCCCACCCGGTCTTCATGTGCTTCTTGGGCTCGTCCTGGAACGACTTCATCCACGTCAGGTTCGCCACCTCGGCGGTGACGGCGACGGGGCGGATGGGCTTGCCGTTGCGCCGGCGCCCTTCCTCGTACTTGAGGAAGATCGCCGCGCCCACGGGATGGACGCCGAGGCGGATGAGCGAGCCGCCGCCGGCCGTCTGCCACCGCTTCGCGTACTCGGCGTGCGATCCGCTGTGCGACTCCTCGCCGATGATCCGCATGATCGTCGACCCGCTCGTCGCGAGGAGGCGGTTGACCTTCACGACGGGCGGCGCGTAGACCCAGTTCTCGCCGTAGCAGAGCGTGACGCCGGCCTTCTTGATCGCGTCGTAGGCCTTGTTGGCGTCGTCGAGGATCGTCTTGAACATCGACTCGCGCGAGTATCCCTTCGCGGACCACTTCTCGTTGCGCTTGTCGGCCGGCCCGAAGAACCCGGTGAGCGGCTTCTCGCAGAAGACGTGCTTCCCCGCGTTGGCCGCCTGGATCGCGAGCGGGATGTGCATGTAGTTGGCCACGACGAGATCGCAGACGTCGATCTCCTTGTCCGCGAGCATCTGCTCGTAGGTGTCGTAGACCTTCGGGATCTTGAAGTCCTTGGCGAGATGGACGGCCTTGTCCTTGGTCCGGCCGTAGATGCCGTGGATCTCGAAGTCCTCGCCGTAGACCTTCGCGTAGCTGGCGAGATGGAAGTGGGCGGCGAATCCGGCGCCGACGACGCCGATGCGGACGCGTTTGGCCATGTCAGAATCCCCCGATGAGTCCCCCCATCCTAGGGATTTGAGGGTCGGAATCAAGAATCACGCATCACGAATCACGGCTCGGATGCCGCCCGCCGCTATCGGACGGTGACCGGCTTGCGCTGCTCGATCTGGCGCATGAAGTCGTCGGCGTCCCGGAGATCCCGGAGCACCAGCGTGCCCCGGCGGGTCACGATCTTGAACCGGTCGCCGAACGGCGCGAAGACCTCGAGGACGGGGATGACGATCAGGGGAACCAGAACGAAGAACAGCAGCCAGATCGCGAAGAAGGCGGCCATGAGGAGGAGGACGACGATGAAGAATTCGGCGAATCCCGCGACGCAGCCCTCGCACCCGATGTTCGCCGCGAGGCCGGCCGCATCCTCGTTGATCGGCTTGATCTCGGTCGGGCCGGTGGTCTTTCGGAACGAAGGGCGTCGTCGCTCGACGCTCCGGATGTCCTCCCATGGAATCATGCGCCGGCCGCTCACCACGAGACCGCGGAGCTGGTCCACGCTGACCCAGACGTGGCGGGCACGAAAGAGATAAGCCGTCAGCGCCGCCGGCCCGAAGATCAGGAGCGCGACTCCGGTCAGGATCTCCTCGACCTTGAGGGCCCGGCTGACGACCTTGTGGCTGTGGAGGAAGAGGACGACGGCCGTCGCCGTGCAGAGGACCGCCCAGAAGACGAGCGAGAAGCTGTGCGAATTCTGCCGGTACTCCTTCATGGCCTGTAGACTCGGCCCCCCGCGCGACGTTTCGTCATTTCACCCGCTCGTCGGGACCGAGCATCCACGCCTGCGGATGGTGGGTGAAGCCGATGTGCGGGTAGTACTTCTCCGCCGCCGGCGCCGCGAGCAGGAGGAGCTTCGCGTGCTTCCCCGCGAGCGCCTGGGTCCGCCGGATCAGCTCCTTCCCGATCCCGTGCCGCTGGTGGGAGAGCCGCACCGCCAGGTCGGAGAGATAGGTCACGAAGCTGAAGTCGCTCAGCGCCCGGGAGATGCCGACGAGCACGTCGTCGTCCCACGCGGTGACGATCAGGTTCGCGTGGCGCATCATCGCGGCCATGCGGTCGCGGTCGTCGACCGGACGGCGCTCGCCCAGCGTCGACGCGCGATAGAGCTCGATGACCGCGTCGAGGTCGAGGTCGTTGCCCGTCCTGTAGCGGATCACGCCTTCTTCGCCTTCTCCGCGCAGTAGACCACCAGGTCGGTCGAGACCGGCTGGGCGCCGAGCTGGCGGATCAGCGTCGTCACCTGGCCGCGGTGATAGGTCGAGTGGTTCACCGCGTGGAGCATCAGATGGCCCAGCGGATAGCTCATCGGCTCGCCCTTCAGGTTCTTGTAGTTCACCGGCTTGGCCAGCGACTCGTCGGTCTGCTCGACCACGAACGAGGCGAGCTGCCCGGCCAGCGGCTCCCACTTCTCGCGGATCGACGCCGGGGCCGGATAGTCCGCTGCGGCGAACATCGCCTTGGGGCTCTCGCCCGTCCAGCGCGAGAGCCAGATCCACTGGGCGGAGACGATGTGGACGACGGTGTCGCGCGTGGACTTCAGGCTGCTGCCGAGGTCCTTGGTCCACTGCTCGGGGGTCAGCTTCGCGACCGCGTCGAACATGCGGGCGTCGGCCCACTTCGTGTAGTCGTAGAGCAGGCGGATGGTTTCGAGCATGGCGAGCCCTCCTTGAACGGCATTCACCATACCCGTCCGCCGGGCCGAGGCAAGGGGAAACGCTATAATGGGGAGAGCCGTCCTATCCTGAAGAAGTTCGCCGAACCGGTCGATCAGTAGAACGAGGGTTTATCCAATGATGCGAGCCGCCTTAGCCGCCTTGATCGTGATCACGGGCGCCGGGACCCAGGACCAGGCGAAGATCGATGCTCTGGTCAAGAAGCTCGATGCTCCGGATTGGGTCGAGCAGGCGCAGGCAGCGAAGGAGCTGGCGAAGATCGGCAAGCCCGTCCTGGGCGCGCTGCGCGCCGTGATGCTCTCCGACTCGCCCTCGGCGAAGTACTGGGCGTCGATGATCAGCGACTCCCTCGGCCGGACCGCGGCGCCCGTCGAGCCTCCGCCGTCGGCCTCCGAGGCCGAAATCGCGGCGACCCCGAATCCGAAGGGCTTCAATCCCGGCGCGAACGATCTGGGCTCGCTCGTGTTCGCCTGCAACAACGCGCGTCACGGCCCCTACGAGGCGACGTTCAGCCGCTGCCTGGTCTGCGCCAAGCAGAAGAAGTTCGCGTACGACTACGCCGCCGACTGCTACCGGTGCGCGGTCTGCAAGCGCGCCTACGCGCGGAAGGAAATCGTCTGCGAGATGTGCGGACAGCCGCCCCAGGGCCGGATCCCCATCCGCGCGAAGACCGCCGCCGGGCTGTAACCCGTACCCCGTAGAAGAGTCATCCCCCCTCCTGTTCCCCGGGGGAAGCGCGTACCGAAAAAAAACCGTCGAACCGGCAGGCCCCCTTATGGGGCGATCACGTCCGGTCCGACGGTCTATTTCTTCCGTCACCGCGGGTCGCGCCGCGGTCGGGTCAACTGCGACTAGTGGCCGGCCATCATGATCACCAGGCTCGTGCCCAGGATCACCGCCGCCAGGATGATGCACATCCCCAGGTTGTTCTTCTTCACCTCGGCCCACTCGTCCACATCGCGGGTCAGGACGGTGAAGATCTTGAGCGAAATGACGAGGCCCAGGCCCATGCCCACGCCGCCGGCGATCGCCCACCCGATCCCCTTGCCCCACAGCTTCAGGAGCATCACGAATTCGGAGGGTCCGGCGTCAGCCTGCAGGACCAGGGATGCCAAGGCGATCATGCTCACGATTTCTATATCGACGGCGGGGAAACGGAACTTTAGAAAGAACCGCGTCGTTCTGGTTTAAAGTCTTGCTGCTCCGAGGAGGAACGTATATCTTTTAGGACTCCCAAAGGCATTCACAAAATTGAGCGGGTTCCCCCGTCGACTTTCCGGGAAGCTAAATCGATGAGCATGACGCGTCGCGACATTCTCAAGGGCGCCTTCGCCGGCGCCGCCCTGGCCGCCCTGCCCGGCCGCCTCCTCGGACAGGAGGCCTACGGGGGCTTCAAGGCGGGGCTCCAGACCTACACGCTCCGCGCGTTCGACCTCGACCAGACGCTCAAGTACCTCAACGAGTTCGGCCTCCAGTACAGCCAGTTCTACGGCAAGCATCTCCCGATCACGGACGACAAGTCCAAGATCGAGGCCATGAAGGAGAAGCTGAAGGCCGCCGGGATCCAGCCCCTCTCGTGGGGCGTCCAGGGATTCACCAAGAACGTCGACAGCACGAAGAAGGCCTTCGAGTTCGCCAAGGCGATGGGCTTTTCGGTCTACAGCGCGAGTCCCTCCGCCGACAGCTTCGAAAGCCTCGCCTCGCTCACCAAGGAATACGGGATCAAGATCGCGATCCACAACCACGGGCCCGACGACAAGACCTACGGCCGCCTGGCGCAGGTCCAGAAGGCGGTCGAGAAATGGCCCGTCGAGATCGGCGCGTGCGTCGACACCGGCCACGTGCTCCGGACCGGCGAGAACCCGGTCGACTGGATCAAGGCGCTGGGGCCGCGCGTGCACGATGTCCACCTCAAGGACTTCTCCGACGAGAAGACCGAGCACATCCTGGGCAAGGGCAAGCTGGACGTCGTCGGCGTCCTCAAGGCCCTCCAGGAGGTCAAGTTCTCGGGCATCCTCGCGATCGAGTACGAGCTGAACGAGAAGAACCCGATCGCCGACGTGAAGGAGTGCCTCTCGGTCGTGCGCGAGGCGTGCAAGAAACTTTAACCAAGCCATAGGAGGAGACCTCGATGTCGAGCAAGTCCAATCGTCGCGACTTCCTGAAGACCGGCGGCACCGTCGCCGCGGGCGGGGTGGGATTCTGGATCACCGGGCGCCAGTCCGTGTGGGCCCAGGAGAAGGGACCGAACGCGAAGCTGAACGTCGCCTGCATCGGCACCGGCGGCCGCGGCTACGCGAGCGTCGAAGGCTGCGCGAAGGAGAACATCGTCGCGCTCTGCGACGTGGACGAGACCCGGCTCAACAAGGCGGGCGACAAGTTCAAGGACGCGAAGAAGTACACCGACTACCGGATCATGCTGGAGAAGGAAGAGAAGAACATCGACGCCGTGACGGTCGGCACGCCCGACCACCATCACGCGCCGGCCGCGGTCCGCGCCCTCCGCGCGGGCAAGCACGTCTACTGCGAGAAGCCGATGACGTGGTCGATCTACGAGGCGCGGACCCTCACCCAGCTCGCCGCGGAGAAGAAGGTCGCGACGCAGATGGGCAACCAGGGCCACTCCAGCGACTCGCGCCGCCGCATGGTCGAAGCGCTCCAGCAGGGCATCATCGGCAACGTCAGCGAGGTCCACTGCTGGACCAACCGTCCGATCTGGCCCCAGGGCATCGAGCGGCCCAAGAAGGAAGACCCGGTTCCCGCCACGCTCCACTGGGACGAGTGGATCGGGCCGGCGCCGATGCGGCCCTACGTCGACAAGGTCTATCACGACTTCAAGTGGCGCGGCTGGTGGGACTTCGGCACGGGCGCCCTGGGCGACATGGCCTGCCACATCATGGACGCGGCCTTCTGGGGCCTCAAGCTCGGCTACCCGGTGAGCGCGGAGGCCGAGGGCGATCCGCTCAGCAAGGAGACGGGCCCCAAGTGGATGATCGTCCGCTGCCAGTTCCCGAAGCGCGGCGACCTGCCGCCCCTCAAGTTCACCTGGTACGACGGCGGCAAGCTCCCGCCCGACGAGCTCGCCAAGGGGATCAAGCTCCGCGACGTCGAGAAGGAGAAGATCCTCGTCACCAACGGCAACATCATCGTCGGCGACAAGGGCACGATCGTCGTCACCGACGAGCAGACGGGCAACTGGCAGGCCTACCTCGACGGCAAGTTCGTCCCCAACAAGGAGCTCAAGATCGAGCAGACGCTCCCGCGCGTGCCGGGCGGCATGGGCGGCCATCACCAGGAGTGGATCACGGCCTGCAAGGGCGGCCCGAAGTCGCAGGGCGACTTCTCCTACTCCGGCCCCTTCACCGAGACCGTCCTCATCGGCATCCCCGCGTTCCGCACCGGGAAGAAGCTCGAATGGGACGGCCCGAACATGAAGGCCACCAACTGCCCCGAGGCGGACCAGTACATCAAGCGCGACTACCGCAAGGGCTGGGAAGTCTAGACCGGTTCGATCCTACACGGCCCGTGCGGGCCCCCGGGTCCGCGCGGGCCGTTTTCTTTTGAATTTCGTAACGCCCCGGGGGTCCGGTTGTATTAGTCTTCGTCACTTGAAAGGGAAACCACCCATGAGCCAGCGCACCAGTCGTCGACAGTTCCTCACCAACGCCGGCGCGGCCGGAGCGGGATTCTGGATCGCCGGACGCCAGGTCGGCTACGGCCAGGAGAAGTCGCCCAACGCCAAGCTCAACATCGCCTGCATCGGCACCGGCGGGCAGGGCGGAAGCGACATGGGCAACGTGTCGAGCGAGAACATCGTCGCGATCTGCGACATCGATGACAAGCGCAACGACGAGGCCGCCAAGAAGCACCCGAACGCGAAGAAGTACTTCGACTACCGGAAGATGCTCGAGGAGATGGCGAAGGAGATCGACGCCGTCACCGTCGGCACCCCCGACCACCATCACGCGCCCGCCGCCATCATGGCGATGAAGCTCGGCAAGGGCGCCTACGTCCAGAAGCCGATGGCCCACACGGTCCAGGAAGCGCGCGTCATGCGCGAGACCGCGGCGAAGTACAAGGTCGCGACCCAGATGGGCAACCAGGGCTCCGCGGGCGGCAACCTGCGCGAGTCGGTCGAGATCGTCCAGGCCGGATTGATCGGCGACGTCAAGGAGGTCCATCTCTGGACCAACCGGCCGATCTGGCCGCAGGCGCCGGACGTGACGGCGCGGCCCAAGGACACCCCGTCGGTCCCCGCCCACCTCCATTGGGACGAGTGGCTGGGCCCCGCCAAGGAGCGCCCCTATCACCCCGCGTACCTCCACTTCAAGTGGCGCGGCTGGTGGGACTTCGGCACGGGCGCCCTGGGCGACATGGCGTGCCACACGACGAACCTTCCCTACCGGGCGCTCAAACTGGGCGCGCCCACCTCGGTCTCGGCGGAGTCCGAGGAGGTCAATCCCGAAACCTGCCAGGGCTGGGCGAAGATCACCTACGAATTCCCCGCCCGCGGCGAGATGCCGCCGGTGAAAGCGATCTGGTACGAAGGCAAGAAGGCCGGCGAGAAGGTCGCGCCGCCCCTCGAGCTGCTCCAGGGCGAGAAGTTCTCCAACAGCGGCTCGCTCCTGATCGGCTCCAAGGGCACGCTCTATTCGCCCGACGACTACGGCGGCTCCTCCATCTGGCTGCCGAAGGACGACTACAAGGACCTCAAGGAGCGGAAGCCGAAACCCTCGATCCCCCGGTCGCCCGGCCACCACAAGGAGTGGATCGAGGCGTGCAAAGGCGGCCCGGCGGCGTACTCGAACTTCGAGTTCGCCGGTCCCTTCACGGAGTTCGTCCTCCTGGGCAACGTCGCCATCCGCGTCGGCAAGAAGTTCGAGTGGGACGCGGAGAACCTGAAGGCGAAGAACTGCCCCGAGGCCGATCAGTGGATCAAGAAGGAGTATCGGAAGGGCTGGTCGATCTAACCAGCAGACAGCACACGGCACTCAGCACACAGCAAAAGGAAAAGGGCCGGTGGAGGCAAGCCTCCACCGGCCCTTACTATTTCAAGGCGTTACTTCTTGCGGGACTTCATCCAGTCGACGTACTCGGGGGACTTCACGTATTCCGAGTAGGTGGCCACCGTGGTCAGGTCCTTGAACTCGATGCCCAGCTTCTTCTCGATCGCGGTCAGCCACTGGCTCGTCTCCTTGAACTTCTTCTCCCGGAGCGAGATGGTCACCAGCGCCCAGTAGCCCGGCGCCAGCGTGGGCTCCGCGTCGACCGACTTCTTCCCCGCCGTGCGCGCGCTGTCGAAGTCGCCCTTCTCCATGTAGACCGACGCCCGGAAGGCGTGGAGGAACGGATCGCCGCCGATGGCCTGGTCGAGCTCGTCCACCGCGGCGATCACCTCGTCGTACTTCTTCGCCAGGAAGAGCGGGTCGAGGCTGAGCACCGGGATCGACGGGTCGCCGGGGTAGGCCTTCCGCAGCGCCTCGAGCGCGTCCATCGACTCCTTGGGCGAGACCTGCGAGCCGGCCTGGAGCCGCAGGATCAGCGCGTTCTTCTCCTTCCGGAGCGCCTCCGGCAGCCCGTGGAAGACCTTCAGCGCCTCGGCGGGCTTCCCGGAGTTCGTCAGCTGCGTCATCGTCTGGAGCTTCTTGAGCGCCAGCGCGTACTCGTTCTGGTTCCCCACCAGCTTGCCCACCGCGCCCGGCTCGGAGGCGATCGTCGCGAGGAACATCCGGCGGAACGTCTGGCTGATGAACTCGCCGCTCAGGTAGACGTACAGGTCGACGATCTTCGCCCCGCCCTGCGGCGTGGCCTCGATGACGTACTCGTGATAGTTGAAGGGGCCGTCCATCAGGAGCCGGAAGAGCGCGAGCTTCTTCCCGTTCACCGTCCGGAGGCGGAGGAACGTGAACTGTCCCGACGGCCCGATCGCCTTCGCGGTCGACTTCCCGATGTTGAACCCCTGCTTGAGGCCGGTCCGGAAGCCCTGCTTCGTCTTGTCGTCGCCCGGCGCGTCCCGCATCACCCGGTCGAGCATCGCGTCGACGTCGAAGTTCTTGTCGACCCAGGCGCCCTCGTCCTCGGCGATCGATTTCTCGATCTTCCCCGCCAGGTCGAGGCACGCCTCGTCGCTGGCCTGGAACGGGACGAACGCGGCGACCCAGAGCGCCGTCAGCATGAGCATCGATTCCTCCTCGGCAGACGTTGAAGTCTATCCCACGATCCCCGCGGGCAGGCGGCGCCCTCCTTATTTTCAATTGCAACAAAGTAGGGGAGCGGGCCGTACTCTTATTTAGCACAAGCGGAGCGGGCAGCCATCTGGGGGGCGAATCGATATGTCACACCGCATCGACCGTCGCGACTTTCTGAAGGGCGGCGCCGCCGCGGGCGCCGGGTTCTGGATCGCCGGACGCCAGGTCGGCTACGGCCAGGAAAAGTCGCCGAACGCCAAGCTCAACATCGCCTCCATCGGCTGCGGCGGCCAGGGCGGCTCCGACCTCAAGAGCGTCTCGTCGGAGACCATCGTCGCGCTCTGCGACGTCGACGAGCGCCGCGTCGGCGCCGCCGCGAAGCTCCACCCCGGCGCGAAGACCTACCAGGACTTCCGCAAGGTGTACGACGACGCGAAGAGCTTCGACGCGGTCGTGGTCGCGACGCCCGAGCACACCCACGCGTTCGCGACGCTGCCTGCGCTCCAGCTGGGCAAGCACGTCTACTGCGAGAAGCCGCTCACCCACGGCGTCTGGGAGGCGCGCGTCATCCAGGAGGCCGCGAAGAAGGCGAAGGTCGCCACCCAGATGGGCACCCAGATCCACGCGGGCGACAACTACCGCCGCGTGGTCGAGCTCGTCCAGTCCGGCTCGATCGGCAAGGTCACCGAATGCCACGTCTGGGTCGGCCGCACCTGGGGGCTCCAGAGCGCGGACGACGCCGCCGCGAATAACGACGTCGCCAGCACGCAAAACCGGCCGGCGGAGGAGATGGCCGTCCCGCCGTACCTGAACTGGGACCTCTGGATCGGCCCCGCGCCGATGCGGCCCTTCAACACGATCTACTTCCCCGGCCCGAAATGGTACCGCTGGTGGGACTTCGGCTCGGGCACGATGAGCGACCTCGGCAGCCACTGGAACGACCTGCCCTTCTGGGCGCTCAAGCTCGACGCGCCGAAGACCATCGAAGGCTTCGGCCCGCCGCCCCATCCGGAGATCGCCCCCGCGTCGTTCCGCGCGGTCTACGAGTACGGCCCGCGCGGCGACATGCCCGCCTGCACGCTCACGTGGTACCAGGGCCAGGAGAAGCCGCCCGCCCTCAAGGACGGCCGCGTCGACGAGAAGAAGTGGAAGAGCGGCGTCCTCTTCGTCGGCGACAAGGGCCTGCTCGTCTCCGACTACGGCAAGCACCAGCTCCTGCCCGAGGACAAGTTCAAGGACTTCAAGCGGCCTGATCCCACGATCCCCAAGTCGATCGGCCACCACGCCGAGTGGATCAACGCCGCGAAGACCGACCTCAAGACCACCTGCAACTTCGGCTACTCGGGCCCGCTCACCGAGGCGAACCACCTGGCGTCGATCGCCTACCGCCTCGGCAAGAAGCTCGAGTGGGATCCGGTCAACCTGAAGTGCCCGAATGCGCCGGAGGCCGACCGCCTCCTCAAGCGCGCCTACCGCCAGGGATGGGAGCTGAAAGCATGAACCGCAGGACCTTCCTCAAGCAGTCCTCCGCCGGCGCCGCGGGATTCTGGATCGCCGGCCGACAGACCGGCTTCGGCCAGGAGAAGTCGCCCAACGCGAAGCTCAACATCGCGATGATCGCCTCGGGCGGCCGCGGCGGCGCCAACCTGAAGAGCGTCGGCACCGAGAACATCGTCGCCCTCTGCGACGTGAACGAGAAGAACGTCGAGTCGGCCGCGAAGACGTACCCGAACGCGAAGCGGTACACCGACTTCCGCAAGGTGCTCGACGACGCGAAGGACTACGACGCGGTCGTGGTCTCGACCTGCGAGCACACCCACGCGTTCGCGACGCTCCCCGCGCTACAGCTCGGGAAGCACGTCTACTGCGAGAAGCCGCTCACCCACGGCGTCTGGGAAGCGCGCGTCGTCACCGAGGCGTCGAAGAAGGCGAAGGTCGCGACCCAGATGGGGACGCAGGCCCACGCCAACGACACGTGGCGCCGCGTGGTCGAGCTCGTCCAGTCGGGCGCGATCGGCAAGGTGACCGAGTGCCACGTCTGGGTCCATCGCACCTGGGGCTGGCAGAGCCCCGAGGACGCGATCACGTACAACGACATCGCGTCGACCCAGGACCGCCCCAAGGAGGAGATGGCGGTCCCGGCCCACCTGAACTGGGACCTGTGGGTCGGCCCCGCGCCGATGCGGCCGTTCAACTCGATCTACTTCCCCGGCCCCAAGTGGTATCGCTGGTGGGACTTCGGCTCGGGCACGATGAGCGACCTGGGCAGCCACATGAACGACATCCCCTTCTGGGCGCTCAAGCTCGACGCCCCGAAGACGATCGAAGGGTTCGGCCCGCCGCCCCATCCGGAGATCGCCCCCGCGACGTTCCGGGCGGTCTACGAGTACGGCCCGCGCGGCGACATGCCCGCCTGCAAGCTCACCTGGTACCAGGGCCAGCAGGAGAAGCCGCCCCACTACAAGGACGGCCGCGTGCCGGCGGAGTACAAGGACGGCATCCTCTTCGTCGGCGACAAGGGGATGGTCGTCGGCAACCACGGCAAGCACACGCTCCTGGACGAGAGCATCCAGCGGCCGGAGCAGACGATCCCGAAGTCGATCGGCCACCACGCCGAGTGGATCAACGCCGCGAAGACCGACCTCAAGACCTCGTGCCCGTTCAGCTACTCGGGCCCGCTCACCGAGGCGAACCACCTGGCGTCGATCGCCTACCGTCTCGGCAAGAAGCTCGAATGGGATTCCGCGAACCTGAAGTGCACCAACGCGCCGGAGGCCGACCGTCTCCTCAAGCGCGAGTACCGCAAAGGATGGGAGCTCAAGGCATGAACCGCAGACAATTCCTTCAGCAGGGCACGGCGGCCGGATTCTGGATCGCCGGGCGCCAGCTCGGCTTCGGCCAGGAGAAGTCGCCCAACGCGAAGGTGAACGTCGGCCAGATCGGCTGCGGCGGCATGCGCGGCGCCGACCACCTGGGCCAGATGGCGAGCCAGAACATCATCGCGCTCTGCGACGTCGACGAGAAGAACCTCGCGGCCGGCGCGCTCAAGGTGCCGGGCGCGTCGAAGTACCACGACTTCCGCGAGATGCTGGAGAAGGAAAAGTCGCTCGACTGCATCGTGATCTCGACGCCGGACCACATCCACGCGCCGGCGGGCGTGATGGCGATGAAGCTCGGCAAGCACGTCTACACCGAGAAGCCGATGGCCCACACGATCTACGAAGTGCGGACCATGACGGAGCTCGCGGCGGAGAAGAAGCTTCAGACCCAGATGGGGACGCAGATCCACGCCGGGGACAACTATCGCCGGGTGGTGGAGCTGATCCAGGCGGGGGCGATCGGCAAGGTCACGGAGGTCCACGTCTGGCTGGGCCCGACGCAGTGGACCGCGTCGGGGCTTCCGAAGGACGGCGGCCCGACGCCCGCGGGGGTCCACTGGGACCTGTGGCTGGGTCCGTCGGAGGAGCGTCCCTACAGTCCGCGCTATCATCCGCTCAAGTGGCGCTGCTACTGGAACTTCGGCGGCGGCCACCTGGCGGACATGGGCTGCCACTTCATCGACCTGCCCTTCTGGGCGCTCAAGCTGCGCCACGCGACGAGCGCGGAGGCGGAGGGTCCCGAGGTCGACCCGCACGGCGCGCCGCCGTGGCTGATCGTGAAGTGGACGTTCCCCGCGAGGGGCGAGCTGCCGCCGGTGGCGCTGACGTGGCACCACGGCGACAAGTATCCCGCGGCGATGACGGAGGGCAAGCTCGGCGACTGGAAGGGGCCGGGGGCGCTGTTCGTCGGCGACAAGGGGATGCTGGTGTCGAACTACGGCGCGCACCGGCTGCTGCCGGACGCGGACTTCAAGGAGTACAAGCGTCCGGAGGCGACGATCGCGAAGTCGCTCGGCCACCACCAGGAATGGGTGGCGGCGATCCGGGGCGGCGCGCCGGCGCTCTGCAACTTCGACTATGCGGGCCCGCTGGCGGAGACGGTGCTGCTGGGCAACGTCGCGTACCGGACGGGCAAGAAGCTCGAGTGGGACGCGGCGACGCTGAAGGCGAAGAACGCGCCCGAGGCCGACCGCTTCATCCGCAAGGAGTACCGCAAAGGCTGGACGCTCTAGGGCGTCCCGGCCGCGATCTTCAGCCGCTGGTGGGTCTCATCGCGGTAAGCGATGCGGACCGCCCCTGCGGCATCGAGCACGAGGGAGACGTGGGAGCCGACGTCTCCTTCCGCGTCGAGCACCTTCCGGACCCAGACGCCGCCGGGATCCTTCCTCGCGTATTTCAGGTCCCCGTTCGTCGCATCGTAGTACGCCACGTGAAGCCGTCCCGATGCGGCATCGATCGCCGCCGCGCAGAATCCGCCCACGTCCTGAAACGGGTTCTGGTCGACAATCTCCGTGACCCACACTCCTGACACATTGCTCGAATGATGCAAGGAGCCTGAGGTGGCATCATGAAAGAGCACATGGACTCCGTTCGCGTCCGCAGCGACGGCCGTGGTATCCGGATGAAAAGACGGGGGCAAGGGGATGCGCACGGCAACGGGAGGGTTGGCCGGATCGGGAACGCCGGACTCCCGCACATGCCAAAGCTCGGCTCCCGCTGAAACGAACGCGAGATGGCGGACGCCGAAGCCGTCAATCGTCAGCGAGTAGGTCGCGGCGGTATCGATCAGGATGGGCAGAACACTGGAAAAATTCCAGGAGGCCCCCACTTTGGTGGCCTGATACAGGATGGTTCCCGCGCCGCCCGTGCCGAAGATCGAGTGGTGATAGATGTGAATGTTTCCGGAGGAAGGATCCCGGACGATCCGAGGTTTCGCCCCGGCCGAGACCGAGCCCAGCGGGAATTCCAGTATTTTGGCAACCCACAGTCCACTGGCGTTCGTGATGTACCGGAGCCGATCGCTGGTCTGATCGTGGGCCACGATGTGCACCTTGCCGGATTTCTCCAGCGCGATCGACGTCCCGTCGCCTCCGACCGCTTCCGTCAGTGTGGGTCCCATGTCGACCGTCGTGGTCGAATAGAGCCCACCCGTGCTCATCGTGAAGAGGACGTTTGTGGACGCGTCGTCGTAATGCGACAGGAACTCCTGGCCGTTCGCATGGATCTGATACGACGTGTACTTTCCGGTATTCGGCCCCGACGCAACGGCGAACGTCACCAGCGCCGACAGCGTCGAGGCGCGCACGGGACGCGACGGCGTGCTGTCGCCCTGAGCATTGGTCGCGATGACCCGAACCAGGTATTCGGAGTCGGCCAGCAAGCCCGGGACCGACCCCTGGCTCGCATTAGCAACCGCCGTGGATCCGACGACCCAGGGGCCGCTCTCCGTCGCGGACCGTTCCACGCGATAGCCGGTCTCGTTCGAGACATCGCCCCAACGGACGGCGATCTGCGTCGTCGACACGGGAGAGGCGCCCGTGACGAACGGGCGCTCGGGGACATCGGGCGTGGAGACCGCGATCACGGACGAGGGATCGGACTCCATGACCGAGGTGACGGCGAAGAGGCGGAAGTAGTAGGTGGACTTGGGAAACGCGGCGAAAACGAAGGACGTCGCATCGGCGGGCAGATACTCCACGCCGCCGATGAACGGCGTATCGAAGGGGCTGAAACTCATCTCCAGGCGGTATCCCGTCTCGCCCGTCGCGAGGTCCTTCCAGTTTAGAAGGACCTCGGATCCGCCGTTCGGGACGGCGGTGAGTTGGGAGGGCGCACGGAGCCCGGTCACGACGCCGCCCCCGCCGCCGATGTCGTCAGGGCAGCCCCAGAGGAGCAGCGCGAGAAGGGCGACCGTCGGTCGTCTTACCATGACACGTTGAACCCCAGGTTGAACATCGGACCGAACGCCGTGACGGTTTCCGAGAAATAGAGGTTCGCTTCGGCCGCGGCCAGGAACGAAAAGGCCGGCGTGAAGAAGTGTTCCAGGCGAACGCCGATGGCGCCGTCGAACCCCACCGCGTCGCCGATCCCGGTGTGGAGAAACGCGGGCCCGGCGGAGACCGTCACGGCGAGCTGCAGGGAGTTCGATCCGGCGAGCGGGACCGAAAGGCGGGGACCGATGCTGTAGAGCTGCAAGCTCGCCGGCGTGTCGAACACCTCGAACGACCCGAAGAGGGCCCTCGCGTAGATATGGAGCGACGTCTGCACAGGTATCCATCGTGTCGGATTCCAGGTCGAAAGATCGCCATCGACGATCAGATCGAAATCGGGACCGTAGAGGAGCGGAAGGTCTGAGCTCGTGACGGTGCCGGATCCCCCTCCGCCGAACAGCGCCGGCTTGGTGATGATGGGATCGTTCCGGGGTCTGCCCGTGAGGATGGTGTTTCGCCCGGTCGTCACGCTGAACGTCGGAAGAGAGAGTCCCGCGGTGAGGCTGAGCGGGAGCGACGGCGGCGAAGCCGGCCGGAGGAAGATCGGACGCGGATCCTCCTCCTGCGGACGGCAGATCGTCCGGTACCAGACTCCCGAGCTCACGGAGGGCGTTCCGCTTCGGACTTCCACCGGAAGCTGCTGCTCGTAGTAGTCGTGCTCGAACTCTTCCTTCGGCGTCTCTTCGATGATGATCCGGACGTCGTTCTGGACGCGCACCGGGCGGGCGCGACGCGGTTCCTCAGAATCCTGCGCCGTTGCCATCAGCCAGACGACCGCCGCGATCGCGCTCATCGGGTGCGATCCTTCACGCGGACGCTCTCTACCAGGATGGTGCCGCCGCTGGCGCCGAGCTGGAGCCCTTCCACGTCGGCCCATTCCGCGGCGGGCACCGAGAACAGAAGACGGTCCTCGAAGAAGATCAGAAGGCTCGACGGCGTCGGCACGACGCTCAAGGTCCCCGACGGCGTGGCCTCGACGGACGCCTGGTCGGTCCGCTCGAGCGCTTCATCCGGCGCGACGCGGAACAGCGCCGCGCCACCGGGCCGGATCTCGAACCAGCGCCGGAACGAGAGCGCGACCGCGAAGCGCGGCTCGCCCGGTCCCCATCGAAACCGCACCTGGTAGCCGGCCTTGACGCCCGCGAACTCCCGCTTGATCCAGACGCGGTCGCCATCTCGATGGGCCGTGAGAACGCAGTTCTTCCCCGCCGGATCGAATCGGGCTGCGCCGCCCGGCGCGTGGTGGAGGTCGCCCTTCCACGTCCCCCACGGGACTTCCGCGATGAGCTCGGACTCCGCGGACGGCGGCAGGGACGCGCGGAAAGCGGCCAGCGCGCCGGCGGCGATCCGAGTCGGATCGGGTCGCACGTCTTCCTTCGGAGGAGGCGTCGCTTCCACGGGCGCGGGGGCGCTCGCCGGTTCCGGCTTCGGCGTCGCCTCCTTTCTTTCGACAGGAGGCGCCGGCGGAACGGGGGGCGGCGTGAGCAGCGGCTCCCGGTTCACGGGGGTCCGGGCTTCCGCCGGCGGAGGCGAATCGGCGGTGAAGATCGCCAGCAGAATGATCACGAGCAGGGTCAATCCCGCCGCGGCCGCCGCGGGCCACACCCAGTCCCGTGCCGCCTCGTCCGGACGGATGGAGCGCGCCGCCGGGATCATGGGCTCCGTCGGCGGGAGCAGCGCGTCGATCATCTCCGGATACGTCTGGAAGCGGTCGGCCGGATCCTTCTCGAGGCACCGGCGGACCACCGCTTCGTATTCGGGCGAAACCTTGGGATTCAGCACGCGGGGAGACGGCGTCGGCTCCGTGGAGTGCTTGTACAGCGTCGCGATCTGCGATTCCCCCGCAAACGGCGGCCGCTCGGTGACCATCTCGTACAGCACGCAACCCAAAGAGTAGAGGTCGCTGCGATGGTCCGCGGGACGGCCCTCCGCCTGTTCCGGCGACGCGTACTCCGGCGTGCAGGCGATCGCGTTGATGTCGGTGAGCCGGGTCTTCGCGAGCTCGGCGCTCCGGGCGAGGCCGAAATCGGCGAGCTTCACCGATCCGTCCCGCAGGAGGAAGATGTTGGCCGGCTTGACGTCGCGGTGGACGATCTTCTGCCGCAGCGCCGCGTCAAGCGCGCGGGCGACTTCGATGCCGATGCGGGCCGCATCCTCCTCGTCGAAGGCGCCCCGGTCGGTCAGCCGCTGCTCGACGGTCTCGCCGTCCATGAGCTCCATCGCGAACCAGAGTCGGCCGTCGTTCTCGCCCGCCTGGAGGATCGTGACGATGCGCGGGTCGGTGAGCCTCGCGAGGGCCTGGATCTCGATCTGGAACTTCTGGAGGAAGCCTTTCTGGAGCTCGGGATCGACGGACGGATGGGAGTTGAGGACTTTGACGGCAACCCAGCGGCCGACCGAGCGCTGCCAGGCGCGGTAGACGGAGCCCATTCCTCCGCGTCCCAGCAGACCGTCGAAATGGATTTCGAAATCGCCCCAGACGGCGAGCGCTTCCACCTTTCCCTCCGGACCCCGGCCGCCGGGGATTCTGTCACACGCCTTCCCCGTGTTCAAGGTTTTGCGGACAACGCCATCGGCGGTCCCTCCACCCGGGGAGTGCGTCGAAGGGCCAAAAACTCGACAGGGAAAATGGCCGATTCACGAATTTAGTTCAGGCCCAGTAGAGGTCGACGACTTCGACCGTCCGCCGAAGGAGTCGGCAGACCAGGACCAGTTCGTCCTCGCTCATGCCGAACCCCTGGACGACGTAACACGTGCCCAGCGACCCGCTTTCCCGCGTCTCGAGCAGCCGCCCGGTCGAGGCGGCGCGCTGGATGTCCTCGTCGTAGATGAACTGATCGATCATGGCCTCGTACGCGAACGGGCTGGTCGTGAACGCGTTCTCCTTCACGCGCAGCTTGATGGTCCGCATCGCCTGCTTCGGTTCCTGTCGCATCATCACGCACCTCCACCGCGGGAGTGCGGCCCGGAGCGAAAAACTCGACGGGAAAAATGACCTGCGGACATTATTCACGCGTATGATCTTGGGCGAGAAAACCGAGATGAACATCACGCGACGGTCGTTCCTGGCGGCCGCGGCCGCCACCGTGGGCGGAGGACTGCTCTCCTGCGGCGCGGGCGTCAAGCGGCTCCCCGACGACCCGTTCAAGCTCGGCGTCGCGTCCGGCGACCCTTCCCCCGACGGCTTCGTCCTCTGGACCCGCCTCGCCCTCCAGCCCCTCGAGATCGGCGGCGGCATGGGATCCCGGGCGATCAACGTCCTCTGGGAAGTCGCCGAGGACGACCGCTTCTCCAAAGTCCTCCGCACCGGCGACGTCGTCGCCCTCCCCGAGCTCGCCCACGGGGTCCACGTCGAGCTCTCCGGCCTCGCGCCCGACCGGCCCTACTGGTACCGGTTCCGCGTCGGCGATCACCAGAGCGACGTCGGACGGACCCGCACCGCGCCCCCCGCCGGATCGTCGCCCGCCCGCGTGCGGTTCGGCGTCGCCTCCTGCAACAGCTTCCAGGACGGCTTCTTCACCGCGTTCGACCACATGGTCCGCGAGGAGTTCGACCTCGTGTTCCACGTGGGCGACTACATCTACGAGGGCCCGGGGGACCCCAAGCGGGTCCGCCATCAGCTCGGCCCGGAATGCACCACGCTCGACCTCTACCGCCGGCGCTACGCCCAGTACAAGACCGACGAGGCCCTCCAGGCGCTCCACGCCGCCGCCCCGTGGGTCTTCACGCCCGACGACCACGAGGTCGCCAACAACTGGGCCGGCGCGATCCCGGAACTGCCGAAGCCCGGAGAACCGACGGTGACCACCGAGGACTTCCTCAAGCGCCGCGCCGCCGCGTACCAGGCGATGTACGAGAACATGCCGCTGCGGCTCGCCGCGCGCCCCCTCGGGCCCGACATGCAGCTCTACCGCCGCCTCTCGTGGGGCCGGCTCGCCGACTTCTTCGTGCTCGACACCCGCCAGTACCGCACCGATCAGCCGTGCGGCGATGGCAACAAACCACCCTCCCCCGAGGTGATGGACCCGAAGGGCACCCTGATGGGCGCCGCGCAGCGCGACTGGCTCTTCGACGGCCTCGCCCGCTCGACCGCCGGCTGGAACGTGCTCGCCCAGCAGGTCATGATCGCCCGCGTCGACCGCAAGCCGGGCGACGGCATCCTCTACAGCATGGACCAGTGGCCGGGCTACGAGTTCGAGCGCCGCCGCCTGCTCAAGCACCTCGCCGACCGGAAGATCGCCAACGCGGTCGCGCTCGCGGGCGACATCCACACCAACTGGGCCAACGACCTGATCGCCGACTTCGACGGCCTCGACGGCCGCGTCGTCGCGACCGAGTTCGTCGGCACGTCGATCTCCTCGGGCGGCGACGGCGTCGCGAAGCCCAAGGACCTCGACCTGCTCCTCAAGGACAACCCGTTCGTGAAGTTCCACAACGCCGAGCGCGGCTACCTGACGTGCGAGGTCGATTCCAAAATTTTCCTGACGAAGTACCGCACGGTTCCGTATGTGGCGAAGCCGGGCGCGCCGGTGAACACGCGCGCGTCCTTCGTCGTGGAGCCCGGACATCCGGGATTGAAGCAGGCATGATGAGCGCGCTGGCCGTCCTGACCCTCCTCCTGGGAGACGAGCTGAACGGAACGTGGAAGCCCGTCGAGGTCGAACTGGGCGGCGTGAAGCTGCCGGAAGCGGTCTTCTCCGCGTGGCGCCTCGAGCTCACCAAAGGCGCCTACGCCCTCAAGGGTGCCGAGTCGCCCGACAGCGGGACGGTCAAAGCCGACGCGACGAAGAAGCCGGCGACGATGGACGTGACGGGCACCGACGGCCCGAACAAGGGCAAGACCTTCCCGTGCATCTACGAGCTGAGCGGCGACACGCTGAAGATCTGCTACGACCTCTCGGGCAAGAAGCGTCCCGAGGAGTTCAAGACGGAGAAAGGGACGAAGCTGTACCTGGTGACCTACAAGCGGGACAAGTAGGACGGGCCGAACAGCATTCCCGCGTTCACCGCCGCGTGGATCACGAAGCCGGGCAGGAGGCTCCCGCTCCGCTCCCGCGCGAATCCCAGCGCGGCTCCCAGGACCAACAGCCAGGGGAACCCGAGCGGCGAGAGATGGATGAGCGCGAACATCGCCGCGCCGGCCGCGATCGCGGTCCACGAATCCCACCCCGCTCGGAGCCGTCCGTGGATCGCGCCGCGGAACAGGATCTCCTCGCACGCGGGAACCAGGATCACGAGACAGGCCAGCTTCAACCCCGCCGGCATCTGGTCCAGGATCGGATTGAGCGAGAGAATCTGGGGATCGAACACGCCCGCCAGCCAGTGGTTGTAGGCCCACGCGACGCCCCAAACCGAAACCGCCAGCCCGACGGCAAGCGCCAGATCCGCCGCCGGACGCGCCGGCAGGCGGAAGCCGCGATCGCCGCCCCGGACGATGTTCCAGCCGGCAATGGTGGCGCCCAGGGTGGCGACGGTGACCGAGATGGCGAAGAGATCCGGGCGCTGCGAGATGCCGAGCATCAACCCGAGCAGGAGCGGGAGAATCGCGGCAAGCCAGGGTCGCAGGAGCGACGTGCCGCCCTTTTCCGCCCGTCCCGCGCGGACGGCCCCGACGACGAACAGCACGGCATTGAGGAGGTAGATCAGGGCGGCGATCCCGACCTGACGAGACTGCTCGACGGTCACGGCCTTCGAGATGGCGATGAACGACACGACCGCGCACACCGTCGCGTGGACGGCGAGCACGAGCAACGCGGCAGCCCGCCGGTACACCGCCGCCAGGACTCCGACGCCGTAAATCGCCGCCCAGGTCATCAGGACGACTCCGGCCGATTTCTGTCCCGTCTCCACGGTGATCAACCCGACCGCGAAGAGCAGGATCGCGCAGGCAATCCCCCACCATCCCAGGCCGATCCCCCAGCGGCGGGCCGAGGCGAGGAGGGACGCCGAAGGACCCGAGGGCGTCCAGCCGCAGGCGGGACAGAGCTCGGACTCCGGCAAGCGGGGAGCGAGGCAGTTGGAACAGGGAGAAGAGGCCGGGGTGGGCGGCGCCGCGGGTTCGGTCATCGGGTCGGAAGGATTGTAGCCGACCCTCGGCCCCCGTGGAGGGAAAGCGCTACGGTTTCTTCTCTTCGGGCTTCTTTTCCTCGGGCTTCTTCTCGTCGGGTTTCTTTTCTTCCGGCTTCTTGTCTTCGGGCTTCTTGTCTTCGGGCTTTTTCTCTTCCGGCTTCTTCTCGTCCGGCTTCTTGGGCGCCTCGGGCTTCTTCTCCTCGTGCTTGTGGCCGTCGCCGTCGGGCTTCTTCTCGTCCTTCGGCGCTTCCTTGGGCTTGGCGAGCTGGGCGCGGTCGACGCGGAGCTTCTTGAAGGCGTCGGCGGAGATCACGTAGTACCAGTCGGCGAACCGGGCCGCGAGCTTCTCCGCCCGCTTCTTCCCGTCGTCCTTCTTCCTCTCGAAGTCCTTCTTCTTGCTCTCGTACTCTTCCTTGTCCTTCTTTGCCTTCTCTTCCTCGGCCTTCTGCTCCTCGGGCTTCTTCGCCGGATCGGCGACGTAGGCCTTGGGCTCGGGCGGGAGCGGCGGGATCGCCGTCTCGTCGAAGTGGGCGCCGACGAACAGGTAGCGGTTCTCGGAGCCGACCTTCTTGTCGTCCTTCTTCTCGTCCTTCTTGTCCTTCTTCGGCTCGTCCTTGCCGGCACTGATCTCGTCGCCGCTGCCGACCAGCACCTCGCCGAACCGCAGCGTGTAGACCACGCCGTCGTCGCACGAGATCTGCAGCTCGCCTTCGTTCGACACGATCGAATAGTTGGCGACGCCGTCGCGGAAGATGAAGAAGCCGTGCTGCGCCATCGACTGGGCGATCGCCATCAGCTGCTGCTGCGGGATCTTGGCCAGGTCGGCCATGTTCTTCGCCTTCGCCACCACGCCGGGCTTGGCGCGGACGCCGGCGAGCTTGAGGCCGGTGAGCGTGTTCGTGAGGGTCGTCACCGTCTCGGTGTTGACCTCCTCCGTCTCCTTGATGCCGCCCAGCTTCCACGGGCCGTTCGCGTCGTCGCGCGTGACGAAGTGGGTCGACCGGTCCTTAATCGCGCCCGCGGTCTCGTCGAACGTGTACTTGTCGATCACGACCTTGCGGACCGACGCCGAGCCCATCTGGAGGAGGTCGGTCTCGACCCAGTCCTCGAACTTGACTGAGATGTCGGGCTGCGCCTTGATGACGTACGTCGGCTTCTGGTCGGGAATCCGGACGTACCGCTTGCCGGAGCCGTCCTGCGTCTCCTTGCCGAAGATGTAGTCGGCCAGCGCGGTGCCCGACGCGTCGAACAGCCGGACCCGCTTGCCGCGCCCCTGGGTGCCCTTGGCCGCGGGATCGAGCGGATCGACGACGCCGAACTCCTCGTGCAGCTTGGGATCGAGGGACGCGATCCGCTCCTTCCGGAGGTCCATGACCGCGGCCGCGGTGTTCTTCAGCCGCTCCTTGCCGTCCGCCGGATAGTTGTGGTGGGACGGGATGGACCAGGTGCCGTTCACGACCTGGACCTTGAAGGGCTTGTAGGTGCCGGTGAGGCCGTCGTAGTCGATGACCTCGAGCGACGCGGCCTTCAGGGGGTCCTTGAAGGCCGGGTAGAACTCCGTGCCCTGGGGATCGAACACGACGTCGGCGCGCGGGCTCGGGCGCGTAACCACCGCCAGCAGCACCAGGACCGCGGCGGTGCCGACGAAGATCGACGTCTTTCTCGCTTCGGTTTTCATGACGCCCTCCCCTGGGCCGCCATCCGGCGCATGAACATGTAGAGGCCCATGATCGCCGCCGGGATCGGCGCCAGGAACGCCGCCAGCATGCGGATGTTCTTCTTGATCGAGCTCACCGACTGCTTCATCGTCGCGCGGCTCCGCTCCATGGCGCCCTTCTTGCGGTCCTCGATCTCGCGCTTGGCGACGTCGAGGCGCTTCGACTCCACTTGCTGCTGGTTGGCGATCTCCATCTCCTTGCGCCGCTCGTCCAGGTCGGTCCGCTTGCGGACCTCCTCGACCTTGGCGTCGAGGCGGGCCTGGGCCTCGTTGAGCTCCTTGGACGCCTTCTCCTCGGCGTCCTTGGTCTCGTCGAGCATCTTCTGGTTGTGGCTCCGGGTGAGGCTCTCGAACTTCTCGAGCGTGCGGTGCTTCGGGCGGCGCTTGCGAAGGTCGACGTACGAGGTGTCGCCCGCGAGGATGTCGACGCAGTTGAGCACGAACGTGACGTTGTCGAGCTGAAGGTCGTTCGGGCCTTCGTTGCGCAGGTTGAAGAACTCGTTCGAGATCGAGTCGAGGTCGGCCACGAAGATCACGTTGATGTTGGCGGCCGGGGCGGGCGGCTGGCCGTCCTTGGGCGCCGGCGAAGACACGGTGCCCTTCACCCGGGCGGCGAGCGTGATCTCCTGCCCGCGCGGGCGGTACTGGGGCTCCACGCGCTGCATCCCCATGAAGCTCGACTGGAAGAGCTGGCTCTTGAAAACGCCGCCGGAGACCGGAGACGTCGTCATGAGCGGCGTGAAGGCGAGCGTCGCGGCGGCGCCGGGCGCCGCGTGGACCTCGCCGCCGTAGAACATCACGAGCTCCTGGAGGCCCGACGAGACCTGCTCCGTCGAGTTGAACCGGTCCCTGCCGATGAATAGGATCTCGCGCGGGGCGCGCTGGAACCGCGGATGGGGATTGTAGGTGTCCCAGACGATCATCTCGGTCGGGAACTGGATCCCGATCTGCGCGTAGAAGGCGCCGAGGTCGCCCTTGGGCTCGCCTGGAGGCGGTGGCATCGCGCCGAACTGGCGGGCGTTGGGATTCTGCTTGGGCTCGCCGGGCGCGAGGCGCGGGTTGAAGTACGGGAACGGGTCGTCGTACAGCAGCGCCGCGCCGCCGCTCTTGATGAACGCCGAGAGGGTGTTCATCTGGGGCTGGGTGAGCGACGAGACCTGCGCCACGATCAGCGCGTCGACCTTGTCCGTGATCGGCTGGTCGAGGCCGACCTGCGTGACCTCGTACTGCTTCTTCAGCTCGGTCACGATCTGCCACTCGCCGTGGGACTGCATCGACTGGAAGTCGAGGCCGCCGAAGAGCCGCGCGTCGGTGTTGGCGATGCCGACCTTGCGGCGCTTGGCGCCCGAGACGGTGCCCACCGAGCGGGTGAGCTCGTATTCCACCGACATGCCCCGGGAGACGAAGGGGAGCACGACCTCCTCGGTGCCGCACGTGAACGCGACGCCCATGTAGATGCCTTCGGCGTCCTCGTCGCCCTCGGCCGCCTGCCGCACCATTTCCGGCTTGATGCCGAACTGGTCCTCGGCCTGGCGCGCCTCGGGGCTGTACCGGTCGGTGTCGACGATGCGCAGGTGGATCCGGTCGCCGCCGATCGCGTCGTACTCGCGCAGCAGCCCGAGCAGCGTCTCGCGCTGCTCCACGTACGCTTCGGGGACCTCGGGGCTGACGTACGCCTGGATGAACACCGGACGGCCCGGATCGATCTTGCGGATGATGTCGCGGGTCGGGCCCGTGAGCGTGTGGAGCCGCTCGGCGGTGAGGTCGACGCGGCCGCCGGCCCGTCCGGCCAGGACGCCGATCGCGATGCCGATCACGAGGATCGAGAGCACGCGGGCGCCGAGATGCATCCACGCGTCGCCCTGGACGGCGCGGCGCCGCGCCAGCAGGATCAGGTTGACGTAGATGAACAGCGCGGTCAGCGCGATGAAGTACAGGATCGCGCGGATCGAGGCCACGCCGGAGGAGAGGTCGTCGAACGCCGCGTCGATGCCCAGGCCTTCGATCCAGTCCTGGAGGCGGCCGCTGAAGAGGTTCCCCGCCTTGCCCATGAACACCAGCACCGCACAGAAGACCGCGCCGAGGATGAACGCGACGGTCTGGCTGGACGTGAGGAGCGACGCCACCATCGCGACTGCGAGCAGCGCGCCGCCCAGGAACCAGTAGCCCAGGTAGGTCCCGATCATGACGCCGATGTCGGGGCTGCCCAGGAACGCGAGGGCGATGACGTTGGTGAGCGAGAACAGCAGCGCGACGGTGTAGATGCCGAGCGCGGCGAAATACTTGCCGAGCACGATCTCCACGTCGGTCGCCGGGAGGGTGAAGAGCAGCTCGTCGGTCCCCTGCTTGCGCTCCTCGGCCCAGAGGGCCATCGAGACCGCCGGGACGAACAGGAGGAGCACGAAGGGGAACCAGCTGTTCAACGGGGCGAGATTGGCGAGGTTGCTGATGAAGAACACGTCCCGCCAGAACGCGATCATCGCGCTGGCGCAGACGAAGACCGTGATGAACACGTACCCGGTGGGCGAGTTGAAGTACGAGAAGAAGTTGCGCCGGAAAATGGCCTGAATCACATGTCTGCGGATCATCGCGTTACGCTTTCGCAGCGGCTCCCGTGAGTTGATGGAACACCTCGTCCAGGCTCGGCCCGCGCTGTTTCATCGCCGTGGGCGTGCCGTCGAAGACGATCTCGCCCGCGTGGATGAAGAGCACCCGGTCGGCGACGGCCTCGACCTCCTGAAGGATGTGGGTCGAGAGCAGGATGGTCTTGGACTTGCCGAGCTCGCGGATCGTCGCCCGGACGTCGCGGATCTGGTTGGGGTCGAGACCGCTCGTCGGCTCGTCCATGATGAGCACGTCGGGCTCGTGGAGGAGCGCCTGGGCCATGCCGCACCGCTGACGGTAGCCCTTGGACAGCTTGTAGATGGGCTTCTCGATCACGGACTTGAGCGAGAGCAGCGTCGTCACGGCCTCGATGCGGTCGCTGAGCCGCGCGGGAGCCATGCCCCGGGCTTCCCCGAAGAACTTGAGCAGCGAGTAGGGCGTCATGTCCCCGTAGAGCGGGCCGTTCTCCGGCAGGTAGCCCAGCTTCTCGGCGGCGGCGAGGCGGTCGACCGCCATGTCGTAGCCGGCGACCCGGGCCGTCCCGCTCGAGGGCGAGAGGAAGCCCGTCAGGACCTTCATGGTGGTGGTCTTCCCGGCGCCGTTGGGGCCGAGGAAGGCCGCGACCTGGCCCTTGGGGACGGAGAACGACACGTCCTTGAGCGCGTGGAAGCTCCCGTAGACCTTGGAGAGCTTCTCCGCCTGAATCATGATCGGAGAGTCATTCATAGCCCAGTTTCCATATCAATTACGTTGGCGTTTTGCAAGTGTTGGCGTCAGGATCGATCCTGGGACGTATAATCGGAAGCTCATGCACACGGTCGCGGCGATCGTCCTGGTCCTGTTCTCCCAGCAGAAAACTCCCGACCGGGAGATGAAGGGCGACGCCGCGAAATGCGGCACCGAAATCCCGTGGCTCACCTCCCTCAACGAGGCCCACCAGCAGTCCAAGGCCACCGGCAAGCCGATCGCCTGGTGGGTGACCCGCATCGAAGACTCTCCGATGGACCGCAAGCTCGTCCTCGAGAAGTACTGGCTCGCGGGCCCCTTCATGATGCCCGGCGTCATCGAAATAGTGACGAAAAACTTCGTCCCGCTCCGCCTCGCCGGGACGCCGGGCGTCCACAAGGACTTCGGCCTCGCGGTCGGCGACTTCATCGAGCCGGGGTTCGTCTTCCTGGGACCCGACCTGAAGGTGATCCACCGGGTGGACCGGCTCACGACCTTCCACGAAGAATGGCTCGTCCATCTCCTGCGCGGCGTGCTGAAGAAGGCGGGCCGCGACGTGGAGGAGCCGAAGAAGGTCGAGCTGAGCGAGGGTCGTCGCGCGATCGCCGCGGGCAAGCCCGACCCCGACCTCTTCCAGCTCGTTCCCGGCGACGAGGCGCGGTGGTGGCAGGGCGTCGCGCTTCACCTCGTCAATCGCGACGGCGCCGCCCGCGAGGAGTGGAAGAAGATCAAGGAAGGCCGCTGGGCGTGGAAGGCCGCCGCGGAGCTTTCGCGCGAAGGGCCGTTCGTCCGCGGCTTCGAAATCTACGAGTCGCTTCCCGAGGAGGCGCTCAAGGACGAGCTGCCCTCGACGAGCACCCTTCCCCGCGCGAAGGCGGACGTCGCCCGCGCGGTCCGGTTCCTCCTCCAGACGCAGAAGAACAACGGCGTGTGGGACGACTCGAACTACAACTTCGGCGGCGACGGGTCGCTCCCCAACGTCTACATGGCCGACACGGCGCTCGCGGCGCTCGCGCTGCGGGCGTGGGGCGACCCGAAGGAGATCGAGACCGCGATCGTCCGCGCCGAGGCCTGCATGAAGGACGAGAAGCGGATCGCGGCGGACGATACGCAGGAGATCGCCTGGGCCCACGCCTATCGCCTGCTCTACTTCGCGAAGACGGGCGACAAGCCGATGATGGCCCGCCTTGTCCAGAAGCTCGGCGACAAGCAGAAGAAGTCGGGCGTCTGGCAGCACGAGTACGACAACCCGTTCGTGACGGCGACGATCCTCCACGCGCTCGAAGAGGCGCGGCTCGCGGGCGCCGAAGTGCCGGCGGGAATGATGAAAAAAGGCGCGGCGGCGCTCAAGTCGACGCGCGACGCGAAGGGCGTCTTCTCCTACGAGTTCCCCGGCAAGGGCGGCGCCGTGGAAGGCGCGGCGGGCCGCATTGCGTTCCTCGAGTACGCGCTCACCTTCTCCGGCCAGGCGAAGCCCGAGAGCGTGAAGGCCGCCGTGGCGGAATCGTTCAAGCACCATGGCCTGCTCGAGAGGATCCGCAAGTACGACGACCACGCCGACGCCTACCACAACGGCGGCTTCTTCTTCTGGTACGACCAGTACGGGCGCGCGCTCGCAGCCCGCGCGGTCGGCGACTCGGCCGCGCTCGAGAAGCAGCGCGAGATCGTGCTGTCGACCGTCGAGATCGACGGCTGCTGGGTGGACTCCCACGAGCTCGGCCGCGTCTACGGCACCGCGATGGCGCTCCTCACGCTCAAGCTGACCGAGAAGCCGTAACGGCGTCCCCCAGCGCCGGTCTAACCCTGATTCCAGTGGGAGGTTCGGGTCGATGCCGGATATCCAGCCCCCGACCGATCCCCGGGCGCTGCTCGCGGTGCTGGAGGCGCAGCGGCGGTCCGGCGCCGGCTCGCGCGCCGACCTCGCGGCGGCCGCCCTCTCGATCGCCCGCGACCCGGACGTCGGCGAGCTCCAGGTCCGCCGCGCCGCGGACGCCTACACGGACGCGGTCGAGGGGTTCACCCGCCCGAACGCCACCTGGGCCTACGTCGGCGCCGCGCTCTACGCGATGCGCGCCCGCGCCGCCCGCCGGATCGGCATTCCCTTCGTCCTGCTGCTCGTCCTCTCCGGCGTCGCCTGGGGCTATTCCCGGTTCGAAAAGGCGCAGAAGCTCGACCGGATGCGCGTGGCCGCCCGGACGGAATTGAAAGCGGTGCGGCAGAAGTACGCCGACGACCTCGAGATCTTCGCGGAGCTGGAGCGTCTGGTGCGCGGTGAACGCCCGGTGCCGCGGAACCTGAAGGCCCTCGACACGCGCCTGGGGGAGCTGCGGCAGCTGAAAGACACGATCGGGAATCACCTCGACAAGACCGACGGCCTGGCGGGACACGACGAATTCACCGTGAAGCGGCTCCGGGCGGAGGCCCACGCCGTCGGGGACCCGCTCGAGGAGTTCGAGAGCGAGCTGAACCGGACGCGCGAGCTTTTCCTCAAGGGACGAGAACTGCACCGACTCCGCTCACGGCTCGACGTCCTCCTCGCCGAAGCGAGGTCCGTCTCTTCTGCGCCGTCGGCCGCCGTGGACCTGCACGCGCGGGGCGTTGCCGCGGTGGAACGATCGGACCCCGACGGAGCGTCCGAACGGGTGACCGATCTCGTTTCGTGGGTGAAGGTCGAGCGCGAAACCGCGCGGATTCCCGAGGACCTCAACTTTGTCCTCGCCCAGGTGAAGAACCTGACGACCGATGCCGAGGCCCTTTCGCGAGCGGCCGCGCTCCAGCGCCAGGGGCGCTGGGCGTTCGATCGATCGGAGCGGCTTCAGGCGATGGAGTCGCTCCGGCAGCTGAAGCAGCTCGTCGCCGACCTGTCGGAGGAGTACACCCTCATCATCACGGGCGGCAAGTGGCGGTTCAAGAACAGCGACCCTTCCGCGCGGACCTACTACGTCCTGGTGGAAGCGGTCGATCCCCGCGGCGTGAAGCTGGCGAAGCTCATCCAGAACGAGGAGGACGGGACGGCCGCGACGGTGAAGCAATGGGGCGAGCGGGTGCCGTTCGCCGTCTACGAGCGGGTCCGCAAGGACAAGCAGGACAACGGCCGGATCGGCCAGGACGTCTTCGGGCGGAAGGCGCGCGGCCGCCTCGAGGTCGAGGTCGAGCTCCGGAGCGACGAAGGGGAGATCCTGCCCCGGTCGGGGCAGATCACGAGGTGGTGACGTGACGATCCTCGGCTCCGAAGTCCACGGCAAGATCCGCCATGCGCTCGCCCGCGAACGGACGACCGAGGCGACGCTGAGCGACCGCGTCTACGAGTGCGAGAAGCGGATCGCCCGGCTGGTCGAGGAGCGCGAAGCGGCGTTCACGCGGCTCGCGAAGAGCGCCCTGCCCGAGCTGAGCGCGGACGCGGTCCGGAACACGCTCCACGAGGCGCAGTCCGACGTCGAGAAGATCTACCTCGAGCGCCAGTCGCGGCGCCGCGCGCTGGAGCAGGAGATGACCGACGCCGTCGACCGCCGCACCGCGCTCGACGCGCGGCTCGCGGAGCTCGAAGGCCGTCGCGCGGCGAAGGCGCAGCAGATCGAGGACCTCAAGACCCGGGTCGTCGACGAGCTTCGCGTCCATCCGGGCTATCCGGGGCTCCGCGAGGCGCTCACGGCCGCGACGGAGGACTTCCACCGGATCGAACACATCACCCGGGAGTTCGAGTCCCGCACCGGCCAGAAGACCGCCGCCTACGAGGCGAACCCGGTGTTCGCCTATCTGCTCCGCCGCGGCTACGGCAGCGCCAGGTATCACCCGAGCTCGCTGACCGGGAGGCTGGACGCGTGGGCCGCGGAGACGGTCGACTTCCTCCGCCAGAAGGCCGCCTATGATGTCTTGCGCGGCGGTCCCGCCCTCCTCGCCGACGAGTCCGCCCGACGGCAGCGGGCCAGGTCGGAGCACGAGGAGAAGGTGAAGGCCATCGAACGGGAGGTCGCCGGTCGCCACGGACTCCTGGGCGCGATGGAGGAAGCCCGGCAGCTGGACCTCGAGCGGGTGACGGTCCTCGAGCAGATCACCCGGGCCCACGAGGACTGGACCCGCAAGAGCGACGAGCGGGCCGACCTGGACAACACCAAAGGGAGCCACCACGTCCGCGCGCTGGAACGGCTCAAGACGTTCCTCAAGGGAACGGAGATCACGTCGCTCATGGCACGGGTCGGGATCGACGACGCGCCCACCGTGACGCGGATCTCGACCATCGACGCCGAGATCCGGATCCTGAAGAACGACGCCAAGACGATCCAGCGGGAGCAGGCGGAGCACGCGCGGCAGCTGAAGGCGCTGCAGGAGGTCGAATCCCACTTCGTGTCGCGGAATTACGACTCGTCGCGGGCGCGGTTCACGAACGGGCTGGACTTCGATGCCTACCTGGCGGGGATCGTGGCGGGACGGCTGTCGGTGTTCGACGTCTGTTCCCACCTCGACCGCTACCGATACGTCGAGCCGACGCCGACGTTCTCCAGTTCCTCGACGAGCTTCGATTCGTCGTCGTCCTCCAGCTTCGGCTCCAGTTCGAGCTTCGATTCGGGATCGAGCTCGAACTCGTCCTTCAGCTCCGGCGGCAGCGACGGCGGAGGCGGCTTCAGCACCGGCGGCGGCTTCTGATCACTCCCGCGCGAACTTGGCGAACGCCTCGAGGTCGTCGTACTTGTTCTGCCACGTCGTGTACATCACGCCGACCACGCCCTTGACCTTCGCGGCGGCCTTGAGCCACTCCTTGATCTGCGCGGGATCGTGGTCGTAGTAGCCGGCGAGCACCTGGCGATGGCCCCGGTCGGCGAAGAACGGCAGGTTCTTCTCGCGCGGCCCGAAGTACCAGTTCATGATGATGACGTCCTTCGACAGCCCTTCCCACGAGCCCTTCAGGTCGCCGCGCACCAGGTAGTAGTCCTTCACGGCGTTGTGGTACGGGTCGAACATGTCGTTCCAGACGTAGATCGTCGAGCCCTCGAGCATCTTCACGCACCGGCTCGCGTTCTCGGCCAGCAGGGCGCCGGCGTCGAGGCCCTTCTTCAGGCACGCGTCGCAGGTGTTCATCGAGCGGAACTCGTCGTGCGACATCATGTAGCTCTTCGAGCCCGTCGCTTCCTTGATGCGGCGCGCCTCGTCGGCGAGCAGCTCGTACGTCTTGGGCTCGGCGATGCAGGCGGAGACCTGGCCGTCGTGGACGATCGCCGGGTGGAACCAGGAGACGCGGAGCTTCGTGCCGTCCGGCAGCTTCGTCTTGATCTTCACCGGCTCGTGCCAGGAGTCGTACTCGCCCTTCCACGGATGGGCGCCCAGCTTGGGGTCGACGACCGGCTCGTAGTCCTTCCCCTCGGCGTACCCCTGGACCGTGAACGGCGTGCCGGGGCGGCGCAGGACGTTGACGAGCCCCGCCTCCTCGATCTTCCAGTCCTTCCACTGGAGCGTCCCGGACGCCTTGTTCCACACGCCGAAGTAGATCGCGATCTTCTCGTGCTCGAGGGTGTTGAACACGACGTGGTGCTCAGTCCAGTCCTGCGTCTTCTTCACGGCGACGTTCTGGTACTGGAGCGTGCGGCCGTCGGCCAGCGCCTTGATCTCCGGGTGGCCGGTGTAGCCGTCGGTCTTGATCTTCACGGAGACGTGGTAGCAGCGGTACTTCGGCAGCTGGAGCGTGTAGGTGAAGCGGGCGAGCTTCGGATTCTCCTTCACGGTGGCGACGCCGTCGGCGACCTCGACGGTCTCGTCCTTGAAGCCGAACTTCGCCGGGAATGCGACGGGCGGGTCGGCGACGATGTCGGCCGTGCCCCCCTTCACCTCGAAGAGGGCGTCCTTGACCGGGAGCCCTTCGGCGAGGTTCGGGTCATGCCAGAGCATCGTGTTCGAGTACCCGATGTGGAAGACGCACGGGATGAGCTCCATCTTCAGGTCGGCGGCGAGCTTCTTGGCCTTCTCGAGGTTCTGGAAGTACCTCTTGTCCATGTCGCCCAGCTTGGCCATCTTGGAATCGGCGACGACGACCTTGGTGTAACCGGCCTTCGCGGCGCGGCTCCAGATCTTCTCGGCGACCTCGAGGTTCTTGTCGACGAGGAGATTGGTCTGGTAATAGAGGTAGAGGTCGGGCTTGGGGGGGCCGTCCTGGGTTCCGGCCGCGGGTCCCGCGAGGATCAGCAGAGAGAGAAGAACAAGGTGCTTCATGTCGGCTCGCCTCCTGGCTGGATGTGCCCGCGGACTCCCCGCTCCGGTGCCGCCTACTGCTTTTCCACGACGTACTTGGCCATCTTGTCTTCGCTTTCCTTCTTGACCCGGAACTTGAGGCCCTTGAACTTGCCGTCCGACATCTCGAGCATCGGCACGAGGCCGTCGGACATCGACTTCGACGAGATGTAGATCATGAAATCCCCGGTGGGCGTCTTGACGTCGACCACGGGCGCGAACCCGCGGATCGTCATGACGACGTATGGCTCCGAGAGGATCTCGACCGAGATCCACTCCGTTCCCACTTTAAGATTCGGTTTTCGTTCCTGATCCGCCATAGACTCAAGACCCTTTCAATGTCCGAGTCATCCTAGAGTGCGGAAGGAGATCAGGCAAGCGACACAAATCGGGAATCCGCACCCCGTACCCGGTACCCCGTACACCGGCAGAAGGCCCGTCGTCGCCCTTCTGCTGGACAGGCTCCTCCGGTGGCGGGTCCCTCCCTGCAGCGCGGACATCCAGCAAGGGGCGCGAGAAGCGACCTCTGCCGGGGTACCGGGGACGGTGTACGGAGTACTGTTCTTGATCCGGTTTCGTGCCCTTCCTATAATCCTCGTCCCGGGGGGTCGGGGAGCTGGGGGGAACGAAAGGGTTCGGTCGTCTTGTTGCGAGGAAGGACTCTCTCCTGATCTCCTTATGGATTACTTCAGCTATCTCCGCGGCGAGCTTCGGGTCGAAGACGTCGCCATCCAGGACATCGCCGAGAAGCACGGCACGCCGGTGTACGTCTATTCCGGCCGGACGATCCTCGAGCACTACCGCAAGCTCCGGGACGCGTTTTCCGGTTCGGGCGAGCTCTCCCCCGCGCCGCTGATCTGCTACTCGGTCAAGGCCAACTCGAACCTCTCGATCCTCAAACTCATGAAGGACGAGGGGAGCGGGTTCGACGTCGTCTCCGGCGGCGAGCTCTACCGCGCGCTCAAGGTCGGCGCCGACCCGAAGAAGATCGTCTTCGCCGGCGTGGGCAAGAACGACGAGGAGATCACCTACGCGCTCGAGAAGGGCATCCTGCTCTTCAACGTCGAGAGCGAGGAGGAGCTCGCCAACATCGACCGGATCGCGGGCAAGGTCGGCCGCAAGGCGCCGATCGCGCTGCGGGTGAACCCGGACGTGGATCCGCAGACCCACACGTACATCAGCACGGGCAAGAAGGAGACGAAGTTCGGCGTCGACCTGACGCGGGCCAAGCGGATCCTCCAGTCCGCGCAGCAGCTGAAGAACATCGCGCTCTCGGGGCTCCACGTCCACATCGGGAGCCAGATCACGAAGGTCGATCCCTACGTGGAGACGATGCAGCGGATCGCCGCGTTCCTTCCCGAGTGCGAGAAGATCGGCGCGAAGATCGAGTGGCTGGACATCGGCGGCGGCTTCGGCATCTGGTACAAGGACAAGCTCGCGCGCCCCGCGAAGGAGATCGCCGCGGCGATGCTGCCCCTCCTGCAGAAGATGAAGTGCAGGGTGCTCCTGGAGCCCGGCCGGTTCATCGTCGGGAACGCCGGGGTGCTGGTCACCCGGGTGCTCTACGTGAAGGAGTCCGGCGACAAGAAATTTGTCATCTGCGACGCAGGAATGAACGATCTCATCCGTCCTACTTTATACAGCGCGTATCACCGGATCTGGCCGGTGAAGACCGATGCGGGGCACTCGGGGGAGGTGCCGGACGAGGAGAGCTGGTCCGGCCCGTCGGCCGTCACGGACATCGTGGGGCCGATCTGCGAGAGCGGCGACTTCTTCGCGAAGGATCGCAAACTGCCGCCGCTCAAGCGGGGGGATCTGGTGTGCGTCTTCTCGGCGGGCGCGTACGGGTATGCGATGGCGTCGAACTACAACTCGCACCCGAGGCCCTGCGAAGTGCTGGTGGCCGGGAAGACGGCGGAAGTGGTGACGGCGCGGGAGTCGATGGAGGACCTGCTCCGGAACGAGAAGATCGTGACGCTGTCGGGCCTGCCCCAGTAACGGGGGGCGCCCGGCCGCGGAGAAGAATGTTCTTTTCATTGACATAGATTTTCGGACGGCGAGAATCAGAAGGTTCCACAGACACGGGGAGAACTGACATGGTGAAGCGCCTGGTCCTGGCGTCCCTGCTTTCCGCGCTCGTGCTGCCCGTCCTGGCTCAGCAGGACGAGTCGTTCGGCGACAAGGTGCGCCAGCTGCTCGCGGAAGGCACGGAACTCTACAAGAAGGGCAAGTATCCGGAGGCGTCCTCGAAGTTCGAGGAAGCCTTCCAGATGAAGCCCTCGAGCGACCAGGTGTACGCCTTCATCAAGCGGGCGGGCGTCGACCTGGTGGGCCGGATGATGAACGATCCGGACCGCAAGATCCAGGACGTCGGCCGCCGCCTCATGGAGCTCGCCAAGCCCGGCGAGCCGTTCCGCGAGGGCAAGGCCGTGGTGATGCAGTACATCAAGGAGCTCGAGAGCGACGACCACGCCGTGTGGCGGAACGCCTTCTGGCACCTGAAGAACATCGGCCCCTGGTCGGTCCGGTTCCTGATGCCGGCCCTCGCCAACCAGCAGCAGGACAAGCTGCGTTCGCGCGTCATGCTCCTCTTCACGGAGATGGGCATCGAGTGCTCCCTGGGCGTCGTCGAGGCGCTCGACTCGAAGAACCCGTTCGTCCGCCAGAACGCGGCGATCGTGCTCGGCAACATCAAGGACGAGCGCGCCATCGCGGCGCTCAAGCGCGTCTCCGAGGACGGCAACGAGCCGCCCGAGGTGAAGAAGTTCGCCAACGAGGCGCTGCTCAAGATCATCCGCGGCAAGGATTCCGCCCAGTGGAAGAAGGCCACGGACTACTACTATGAGCTGGCCACGAAGTTCTACTACAGCCACTCGAGCGTGATCCACACCTTCCAGCGCCACTACCTGATCTGGAAGTGGGACACGGCCAACAACAAGGACGAAATCACCGAGCGCAAGGTCGCCCGGATGGCGTACAACGAGCAGCTGGCCGAGGAGGCCCTGTACGACCTCCTCACGCTGGAGCCCAACTACGTCGACAAGGCGACGGGCCTCTCCGCCTGGAGCCTCCTCGCCTGCGTCCACTTCGCCCAGGCGATCGAAGCGAAGGCCGCCGTGGAGGCCGCCCTCCAGGCGCTGCGGTACGACGAGATCGACAAGCCCGGCCTCATCCGCCTCCTCCGCGACATCGAGGGCCTGAGCGACGCGTCGATCAAGGACCTCGGCGGCAAGATCGAAGGCGCCGCCGCCACGGCCGACGTCGAGAAGATCGTCAACGAGCACTTCGCGAAACTGGCCAAGATCATCCGCGCCAACGTGCTGGGCGAGCTCCCCGGCAAGCGCTACATCTATGAGGCGCTCTCCCGCTCGCTGGCCGACGGCAACTACCTGGTCGCCAAGGCGTGCCTCGAGTCGATCCAGGAGATGGGCCGCCCCGAGGACCTTCCCTCGCCCCCGCTGCCCGAAGGCAGCAAGGAGGCCGACGAGAAGACGGCCGGCACCGGCTCCGCCAACAGCGCGAGCGGCTCGATGGGCTACCCGCTCATCGAGGCGCTGACCAACGAGGACAAGCGCGTCCGGTACGCCGCGGCCAACGCGATGGTCGCCATCAACCCCCAGCGCCGCAAGCTGGGCATGGAGCTCGTGATCCCGAACCTGATCGACGCGATCGGCGAGCAGGGCGTCCGCGTGGCGCTCGTGATCTACGACGTCCAGGACGACAACGACCGGAACTTCGTCAACGGCTTCCGGAAGCTGCTCCAGAGCATCAACGTCTTCCCGGTGATCGTGAACACCGGCTCGGAAGGCATCATCAAGGCCAAGCAGTTCCCCACCGAGGACGTGATCATCATCCAGAAGAAGATCTGCGGCCAGGTCTACTTCAAGGAGTCCGACACCAAGACCCCGATCGTCGAGACCGTGTTCGACACGCTGCGCGACGACGTCCGGACCAAGAGCATCGCCCGCATCGTGCTGGGCGACTCCGCCGAGGAGGTCCAGGCCGGCAACAAGGAGTACCTCGAGAAGGGCACGGCCCACGGCGTCATCGACAAGGGCGTCCACAAGCTGGACCTCCAGGCGATGTTCGACAAGATCTTCGACAGCGACAAGAACAAGAAGGACTCGAAGGACCGCGCGGACATCATCGCCAAGTCCGCCGCCGAGTCGCTGGCCTCGATCGACCCGACCAACACGCTCTATCCGTACCGCGACGCGGTCGAGGCGCTCATCAAGACGGTGAGCCCCGAGATCCTGCGCGAGGACTTCATCCGGATCCCCGCCGCCAAGGCGCTCGGCCGCTACGGCGACCATCGCTCGGTGGACGTGCTCGCCAAGGTGGTGTCGGACAAGGACGCCGACGCCGAGCGCGCGTCGCGCCAGAAGGGCGTCCGCTGGCAGTGCTCGAAGTCGCTCTCCCAGATCTTCAAGCAGACCGGCATCGAGCCCTCGGGCGAGGTGTTCGAGGTGCTCAAGAAGAACACGAAGGACGGCGACTACGACATCGAGTTCACCTGCGCCGAGGCGCTGGGCAACGCGAAGCTGACCAATCCGCAGCGGCTGGACCTCTCGAACTTCCGCCGCATCGAGCGCGAGGTCTACCGCTTCGACGACCCCTAGTTCTCTCGATCAAACAGAAAAGCCCCGGCGGCAACGCCGGGGCTTTTTCTTTTCCCCCGGGGAGATGAATGCGCCGTCCGTCGACCTGGAAAATCGCGGCACTGGTCGCGGCTGCTTCCGTATCCGCAGTCGCCGGATCGGACTGTGGGTCCACTTCCGCATTCAGGCGGAGTGGGAAGCGGTCGTGCGGCAGGTGGACGAGACTCTTGACCGCGTGAATTCCCGGCCGTCCCGCCGAGCCGCAGGAGCCCTCCCCGGGAATGGCTGGGACGACTACCTGAAGGCCGCGCCCGCGGTCGCAGCCCTGTCCCGGAAGTCGCTCCTCGAGGAGACGGATCCGGCGGGATCGACGCACCCGCTGTCCCTTCTGCTCCAGGGGACGCGGCGGGCGACGGCCCGGTACCCCTTTCCGGAGATCCGCCGACGCGACTACCTGCTTCCTCCGGCGCTTCAGAACACGGCGAGCGGCGTGCTGGCGGTCGGAAACCCCTCGGCCAAGGTCCTCTTCGACAAGGGCAAGCGCCGGGAAGCAATCGACCTCCTTCTGGACGAGTCGATCTTCGGGCTCGACTTGTGGGATCGAGGATTCGAGACGGACGTCCTGGACGGACAAGGAGTCGTCCGCCAGTGCTTCGTCGACCTCGAGGCCATGATCGTCTCCCGAACCCTCGGCAAGGACGACCTCCTCCATCTCCTGGGCCGACTGCAACACCTGGACTCCTCCTGGCCGGATCATGAAATCGCCCTCCAGAACGACCTGCTGGACCTGGGCATGCTTCTGATCCGGGAAGACCGTGACGAGGAGATCCGACTTCGATTCAGCGACCACGAACGGGTCCGGCGCGAATGGCGGACGCTTTATTCCAGCCGGTTCCTCGCGGTGCGGCAGTTCCGGAATGCCGAGGCGATCCTGCGCCGTGTCTCGGACACCCAGAAGCTGCCGATCGAGATCGCGCACCCGACCATCTTCCGGATCCACCAGGAAGCGCAGGCGTCGCCGGATCCGCTCATGTCGACGTTCTATCACGTCCTCTACGGAACTTCGTCCCGCACCATGCGGGCCCAGGGACGGCTGATGCAGATGGCGGCGCGCTATCTGACGACGGGGGAACTCGTCGAGCTGAGCGACCCGATGGGTGGAAAACTGCAGGCGGCGGCGGCGGGGGAACGAGTGGTCTTCCGAAGGATCGGCGTCATCAGCGACGCGGCTCCACCGCCCTCCGGCCCCGAGGACATCGTCGTGGAGACGGAGCGAAAGTAACCGGCCGGGCTACTTCAGGCTCTTCGCCTTGCGGAAGCGCTGGGCCTCGCCCTCGTCGTCGAAGACGAACGCGCAGGTCATGCCGTTGTCCGCGGGGACCAGGACCACGGGGCGCTCGACGCCGTCGCACACGAGCAGCGGGCCGGGCTCCATCGCGATCTTGGTGGTGATCTGGCCGTGGGTGAGGGTGTGGCCGGCCTTGTCCTGGTGGACCGTCCAGCAGACCGGGCGGCCGCGGTGGCTCTCCACCGACGCGCCGATCGGGCTGTAGCCGAGGTCGCTCAGGGTGTGGCTGCACGATTCGCGTCCGACCTGGCGCTTGAAGAACTTCTCCACCGTCACGTTCTCGCCGCAGGTGCCGCAGAAACAGACGCAGCTGTCGCGGTGCTGGCCGCAGAAGCCCGTGCGGGTCTCCTTGTGCATCTTCGAGAGCTCCGTCGCCAGGGCCGCGGGCTTCTCGCCGGGGGTCGTGAGGACGAAGATCAGCGCGATCAGGAAGAACGCGGCCGCCGCGGCGCCCGAAAAGAGGCGGGCGCGGGCGGACGACGGCTTGACCAGCTCCATCCGCGGCGCGGGGGTCGGCGAGCCGGCGAGCTTTTCCGCCAGGCCTTCGGGCGCGCGGACGCCGCCCAGCTGCGACCGGAGGGCGCCCCGGAGCGACTTCTCGCCCTCGTACGCCGACGCGCAGGCGCGGCAGAGGTTGAGGTGTTCCAGGACCTTGAGGTTCTCCGGCACGGAGAGCTCGCCGTCCATGAACAGATCGACGTGGCGCTTGGCTTCGTGGCACTTCATGGGTCGCTCTTCTCCTGGAAGTATCCTTCCTGTCGGGCGAAGTCCGCCAGCTCCCGGCGCAGCACCGCCCGGGCCCGGAACAGCCGGCTCATCACCGTCCCGATCGGGACCGCGAGGGCCGCCGAAATCTCCTTGTAGCTCAGGTCTTCGAAGGTCGAGAGCAGGAAGACCAGCCGGTGCTCCGGCGGCAGCCGGTCGAGCGCCCGCTTGGCCGCGTCGCCCAGGCGATCGGCCAGCCGCTCGACGTCCTCCACCGAAAAGTGCGGGTTCTCCGTCTCGCCCTCGGGCTCGACCTCCGCGAAGTCCGTCACCACCGGCGCGCGCGAGCGGCGCCGGTAGTCGTTGATGTACGCGTTCGTCAGGATGGTGAAGAGCCAGGCCTTGAAGTTCGACCCGGGCTCGAACTGGCCGAAGCCGCGGTAGGCTTTCAGGAACGTCTCCTGGACCAGGTCCTCGGCCGCCGAGCTCTCGCCGGTCATCCGCAGCGCGGTCCGGTAGAGCGCATCGAGGTGAGGCTTCACCCGTTCCGCGAACTCCGCCTGCGTCTCCACCACTTCAGATCCTAACACAGGATGGCCGGAAGTTATTCCATACCCCCGGAACTAGAGGGCGCGGACGAGGGTCTGGACCGCCTCCGACGTCTGGCGCAGGCGGGTCCCCAGTTTCCGGAGGAGACCCGTGAGGATGAGGACGGCGGCCTGGGGTCGCGCGGAAAGGTAGCGGTGGAAGGAGGCCACGTCCCAGGAGGCGAGGCGGGTTTCGGCGACGACGCCGGCGACCGCGGTGGCCGACCGGGGACCGCCGTCGAAGGCGGCGATCTCGCCCAGGATCTCGCCCCGGCCCAGGCGGGCGAGCGCCATCGGGGCGCCGCCGCTCGCGGACTTCGAGACCTCGATGACCCCGGTCAGGACGAGGTAGAGCTTCCCGCCCGGATCGCGCTCGCGGAAGACCGTCTGGCCCTTCTGGAAGACCTCCTCCTGCGCCATCGCGGCGAGCGCGTCGGCGTCGGCCGGCGAGAGCGCCGAGAAGAGCTCCACCGACTTGAGGAAGTCCCGGCTCACCATGACTGGACAGGCTACTTCCCTCCCGGCGCCCCGTCAAGCCGTCGAAAAAGTCGGGAAAAATGGATTGACCCTCCGTGCGCGCGGGGCCTATAATTGTTCTGACTTATGGCGCTTCCTGGACGCGGGAGACCCCTCAAGCGGCCGCTCGGACGGGACTCCGAGACGCGCAAGCCGCTTCACACGCCGCCCCCCATGCCGGCGGTGGGAAGTTCCGCCCAGTCGTCCGTTTCCCTGCTCCGCCTGAAGGCCCAGAAGCGCCTCCAGCTCCGGCAGCGCATGGGCCTCCTCAAGCACAAGAACGCCGACGAGGATCTGTCCGACGTCGAGCGCAAGATGCTCGACCACGAGCTGGCGATCGCCGAGGAGCTGCAGGCCAACCTCCTTCCCCGCAAGGTGCCGCAGATCCCGGGCTACGACGTCTCCGCCTACTACCGCCCCTCGCGCGAAGTCGGCGGCGACTACTACGACTTCATCGAGATCGACGCGGACCACCTGGGCATCCTGGTGGCCGACGTGTCGGGCAAGGGCATTCCCGGATCGATCGTGATGACCGAGACTCGGGCGCTCGTGAAGAGCGAGGCGGTCCGCACCCTCTCTCCCGCCGAGACCCTGACCCGCGTCAACCGCGTGCTCTACCACGACATCAAGCGCGGCATGTTCGTCACGGTGTACTACGCGATCCTCCAGCTCCAGAAGGCGATCCTGACCTGCGTCTCCGCGGGCCACAACCCGATGGTGCTGTGGCGCAAGGCGTCGAACACCTGCCACCTCGTCAACCCGAACGGCCTGGCCCTCGGCATCGACAAGGGCCCGCTCTTCGAGAAGACCCTCAAGGAGCAGAAGATCCAGCTCTTCAAGGGCGACCGCTTCGCGCTCTACACCGACGGCGTCATCGAGTCGATGAACCGCAACAACGAGCAGTTCGGCCAGAACCGCTTCTACCTCCGGGTGAAGCAGCTCGCGGACAAGAGCTCCAGCGAGTTCCTGTCGCTCCTCGTGACCGAGCTCGAAGCCCATCAGGGCGACGCGCCCCAGCACGACGACATCACGATCGTCACCGGCCGCACGGTCGTCGAAGAGGACGCGCCCGCGCCCCCCGCGACCGAAGGCTAGATTCCCCGAGAAATCCCCGGGACCCGTCCCCTCGAATTTGGTGTAATACCCTCCATCATGGGCAGCCCCGACGACACGGGACGGATCACGATCACCGCGCCGCGCGACGAGAATCCCTCCGTCATCATCGGCAGCCTCGTCACGCTCACGCTCGACGTCCTCGTCTACGCCGGCATCGCCGTCCACACGATGCTCTGCCGCCGGAAATACGGAAAGTACATCGACGTGATGGAGCTGACCGACCTGTCGCTCCCCGTGCAGTTCTTCATGATGACCCCGGGCCCGATCTACGCCGCAGGGTTCCTGCTCGCCGTCGTGGGGCTCATCCTGAAGGAGTGCGCGATCGACCGGAAGGACGTGGCGCTCAAGATCAACCTGTTCGCGCTCGCGGTCGCGGCCTTCCTCTTCGTGACCTTTCTCTGGACCGTCCAGTTCCACTTCGAAGCGATGATGTGATGAACAGCGGAAAATGGTGGGTCGTGGGAGTCCTGTCGCTCGGCGCGGTCGCCGGCCTGATCGCCGTCACCTACTGGCAGCGGCCCGAGAACAGCGTCCGGTGGTCGTTCACGCAGATCCACACGTCGCTGGTGAAGGGCAAGAAGGAGGCGGCGGCCCGCTTCCTCGCGCCCCGCGTGACCTGGAACGGCAAGGACATGAGCGCCGCCGAGTTCCTCGCCGCCTACACCCTGCCCCCGGAGCCGGACGTGATCGAGACCGCGGTCTGCCCGGCGGTGTCGTCGCACCTCACGGTGTCGATGAAGGGCCTGATCTACTGCTTCGCGCCGGAGACGAAGACGTTCTGGAAGCTGCACGCGTTGACGAACGGGAATTGCGGCTGCAAGCCCTGAACTACCGGTTGAGGATCAGGCTCAAGGTCAGGGCGTTGATGGACGTGGAGTAGACGCGGCCGCCTTCGGCGCCCCAGCGGTCGACGGGATCCCAGCTGCCGCAGCCGCAGCCGTCGGCGTACTTGCGCTGATGCGACACCAGCACGCGGCGGACGTTGCCGCTCCACGCCTCCCAGAGCTCGGGGTCGCCGTAGGCCGAGAGCGCGCGCGTGCCCGCGAACCAGGAGGCGAAGTCCACGCTCGTGCCGCTGTCGTTCCACGCCGGGAGGCTCCAGCCGAGGCGGCGGGCGCCGCCGCGGATCTCGGGCGCCGTCCGGGCGCCGCCCATCTGGAGGCGGAGCCAGACCGCGCTCGCCGTGAGGCCGTCGTTCTTCTCGAAGCGCGTCTCGGTCTCGACCGAGCCGGCGCGCCGGTAGGAGGTCTCGTACGTCCAGTCGCTCGTCGCCTGGCCGAGCGCGCGGCGGATGCCCTCGAAGACCCGCGGCTCGACCGCGATCCCGACGTCGGGGGCCGAGCAGGCCGCCAGCGCCGCGCCCGCCCAGACCGTCACGCTCGTGTCGTTCTCGCCGTCGCGCGGGCCGTACCGCCAGCCGTAGCCGGGGTTGCGCGCCTGCTTCAGGAACCGGGCGCCGCGCGCCGCGCGGGGACGATACTCCTCGTCGCCCAGGATCGAGCACGCCCGCGCGAACGCGAGCGTCGCGATCGCGTGGCCGTACATGAACTTGCCGGAGCTCGGGCCGAAGCAGCCGTCCAAGCCCTGCTGCTCGGCGAGCCAGTCGAGGCCCTTGCGCGCGGAGACCTCGTAGCGGCCGCGCATCGGGCCCGACTCGAGAATCGCCAGCACCGCGAGCGACGTCGCGCCGATGTCGTGCTCGTCCGCGCCGCCGCCGGGGCAGACGTCGCCTTCGCAGAGCTGCCCGAACGAACGGGAGCTCCACATCCCTTCGGCATGCTGGTGGCGCTTGAGCCACTGGAGGGCGAAGCGCAGGGAGCTTTCGAGCGGGCTGCCTTCGTGGGCGACGTCGATGTGCGGGTCCATGAACGCGTTGGGCGATGCGGGAGCGTCCGACCGGCGCTCGTCCCCCAGCCGCAGGCCGGAGAAAGCAAGCGACGCCGTCAGCGCGGCGCTCCACAGGAACGGCTTACCCAACCGCTTCATCTTCATCTTAGACGCCGGGGTCCCGAAGCCCCGTGCAAGATCATTATATAGTGAATAGCCCTATTTGGGCAGTTCCAGCAGCGGTTTGGCGTCCGTTCCGAAGCCCGTCAGGACCACCGTGGAAGTGGCCGTGGTGCGGCGGACCAGCCCCCCGTCCTCGCTCCCCGCGTAGACCGGCGGCACGTCCTTGTTCCACAGGGTCACGTCGCGCGTGAGCCGGCCTTCGAGGTCCTCAAACCGGATCGAGATCCGGCGGCACTTGAGCTCCTTGCCCGCGACCGTCACCGTCTCCTCGTCGACCTCGCGGCCCGACTCCTTCGCCGCGCTGCCCGTGGAGCCATCCTGTTCCAGCGTCTGGGGCTCGACGGTCGACTTCATGCCGCTCTTGGAGATCTCCCCATAGTAGGCCTTCTGGACCACGCCGTCGGGGCGGACCAGCCGGGCGCTCACCAGCCGGGGATCGCCCTCCTCGATGAGCTCGATCCAGAGGGCGTCGCCCGCGGCGGCGGCCGCCGCGACGGTGAACGTCCGATCGCCTTCCTTGTAGGTGGCCCATTGGCCGGGGCGGACCTTGGTCACGTCGCCGAACGGATGGCGGTCGGGAACCCGGGGGGCGACGACGCGCGGCCGGCGGATTTCCTCGGGCACTCTCTCGACCCGGCTCGACTCGCCCCCGCCGCAGCACGAGAGCGCCGCGAGCGCGACGATCGGCAGGAATTTCTTCATCGCCCCCATGGTAAGGCAGACCCTTGCGCCAGACAACCCTTTCATGGTAAACGGGACTATGGCTTCGGAACCGACCACGCTGGGCGAAGTCTTCGCCCTCGGCATCCAGAAGTTCCAGCGGCCCGACCGCTTCCTCCAGAAGGTCAAGGGCGTCTACCACCCCATGTCGACCGAGGAGTTCGCCCGTCGCGTCCGGGCCTGCGCCGGCGCGCTCGCCGCGGGCGGCGTCGTCCGAGGCGACCGCGTCGCGATCCTTTCGTACAACCGGGTCGAATGGCACATCGCGGACTTCGCCTGCCAGCTGCTCGGCGTGGCCGACGTCCCCATCTACTCCACCCTTCCCCCCGACCAGTGCGCGTACATCCTCCAGGACTCGGGGGCGAAGGTGATCTTCGTGGAGAACGCCGACCAGGTCGCCAAGGTGCGCGGCCAGGTGCCCCGCATCGTCTCCTTCGAGCCGGCCGAAGGAGCCGAGTCGTTCGACGACTTCCTGAAGAAGGGCGGCGAACCGCCGGCCGTGAAGATCGAGCCCGACGATCTCGCGACGCTCATCTACACGTCGGGCACCACGGGCGTTCCCAAGGGCGTCATGCTCACCCACCGGAACCTGGTCTCGAATATGCTGGCGTCCGCGTCGGCGTTCGGCATCACGCCGGCCGACACGATCCTGTCGTTCCTGCCCCTCTCCCACGTGTTCGAACGGATCTTCGACTACCTCTTCTTCCTGTGGGGGACGTCGATCGCGTACGCGGAGCACGTCGACAAGGTCGCGGAGAACCTCCTCGAGGTCCGGCCGACGATCATGGCCGCGGTGCCCCGCTTCTACGAGAAGGTGTACTCCAAGATCCGGAAGTCGGTCGTGGAGCAAAAGCCCTGGAAGCAGGGGCTGTTCGAGTGGGCGCGGGCCGTCGGAGCGGCGGCGGGCGAATACCACCGCCGCGGCTCCCGGCCTCCGTTCGGACTCCGGTTCCGATTCGGCCTGGCGAAGCTGCTCGTCCTCAGCAAGCTCCAGGCGCGCGTCGGCGGCCGCATCCGCTTCTTCGTCTCGGGCGGCGGGGCCCTCTCGCGCGACGTCGCCGAGTTTTTCTACTCCCTGGGCCTTCCGATCCTCGAAGGCTACGGCCTCACCGAAACCTCGCCGGTGATCTGCGTGAACCGGATCGGCGCGACCCGCCTGGGCACCGTCGGACAGCGGATCCCCGGCGTCGACGTGAAAATCGCCGAGGACGGCGAGATCCTCGCCCGCGGCCCCAACATCATGAAGGGCTACTACAACAAGCCGGAGGAGACGGCGAAGGTCATGATCGACGGCTGGTTCGCCACGGGCGACATCGGCGAGCTCGACGCCGACGGGTATCTCAAGATTACCGACCGGAAGAAGGACCTTTTCAAGACGTCGGGCGGAAAGTACGTCGCGCCGTCGGTCATCGAAGGCCGGCTCAAGCTCTCGCCGCGCATCCTCAACGCGGTCGTGATCGGCGACGCCCGAAAATTCCCGTCGGCCCTGATCGTCCCCGCCAAGGGCGTGACTCGCGAGGAGATCGCCAAGGAAGTCGCGACGCTCAACGAGTCGCTCGCCCACCATGAGCAGCTCAAGAAGTTCGAGCTGATCGACACCGACTTCACGATCGACGGCGGCGAGCTCACGCCGACCATGAAGGTCCGCCGGAAGGTGGTGGAGAAGAAGTACAAGCAGCTCATCGACGCCATCTACGCGGAGTGAGCTTACTTTCGGGTCGACGCCCAGCCCTCCTCGGGCCGTGAGGCCTTCGACGCGACCTTGTCGTCGGGGGCGCGCTTCGCGGCCCATTCCGCAGGCTTGATCCAGATGCCGCCGGTGAGGAAGAGCGCGTTGTTGCCGTTCGTCGTGTAGTTGCACAGGACCGCCGCGCTGGTCGGCGCCTTCATCTCGATCACCGGGTAGCCCTTCGGATCGAGGATCCAGGACAGGTCCCACCCCGCCTTCTCCGCGAGGCCGTCGCCGCCGACGAGCGCCGCGAGGACCGAGAGGTCGCCGAGATTGCAGAGGTCCGCCCACGACACCAGGTGACGGGTCAACGCGTCGAAGTTCTCGTTGCAGCTCGCCACGAACCGCCTGGCCGCGGGGGAGAGATCCTGCACCGTGCTCTCGGGATGGCCGAGGAGGCCGCCGTTGACCTTGAGCGACGGCCCCCGGAGCTCGAACGCCAGGCCGTCGGGCGACGCGGCGAGCGCGTCGTAGTTCGACTCGAGCGAGAAACGGAATTCCTTCTCAGGCACGAGGATCAGGCTCCGGTAGCTCTCGACCTTCGCCACCGGCGGCGCCAGCAGGCCCAGGCCGAGCTGCTTGAGGCGGAAGTCGGCCTCGACGCAGACGAACGCAAACCGCGTCGTGGGCTCGAGCCCCCAGTACTTCACCGGCTGCACGCCGCCGGCGTCGGCGATCTGGTCGCACGCCTTGCGGAAGCCGACGATCCGCGACGTGGGGCCGACGGACTGGATCTTGGCGTTGACGCGCTCGCGGACCTCCGGCGTGATCTCGATGTCGCAGCCGAGGCGGTCGGGAGTTCGGCCCGGCCCGAACGCGCGGAGGGCGGTCACCAGGTCGTCGAGCTGGAGGACGGGACGGCCCGTGATCTTCCCCAGCGGACGGTAGGCTTCGCGGGCGTCGACCGGCTCCGCCGGGCCGGCGATCACGAGATCCTTCGAGTCCTGGTAGACGAAGACGTACTGGAGCCGGGTCATGCCGCCGAGAGATCGGAGATCGGCCGGGAGCCCCTTGTCGCCCTCGACGGCGCGCCGCGCCTCCGCGAAGAGACGCGGGAGCGAGACGTACAGGAACTTCCCGTCCTTCTGGAGGCTCTTCGCGTTCTTCCAGAGCTCGGCGAGGCGCGGATCGGGGTCGGTCGTGCGGCTGCGGAGGACGCCCTTCGCGTCGACATGGACGCCCTGAGGGTCCATCGCCGCCGCAGCTTGGCCCCACGCGGGAGCGCAGGCCGCGAGAACGAGGAGGAGAGACGTCCGGGACATCGACATCGCTATTGATGATGACGGGGCGCGCGGCGGAAGTCCAGCGGCCCCGCTTCGGATTATGCTTGACCGACCCGTCCAGGCAGATTGAAATAGTGTAATATTATTCCGAGCCGTATCTCGCGCGGGAAGCTGGGGAGAGCCGGCACATGGCGGGGGTGGTTTCGATCTTCAAGGCGCTGTCCAATCCGAACCGGCTCATCGTCTATCAGATCATCTGCCGCAAGGGATCGAAGGGCAGCGGCATCACCATCGAGCAGATCTGCTCGGCCGCGAAGATGAAGCAGCCGGCCGTGTCGCACCACGTGGCGCGGCTCGCGGCGGCGGGTCTCGTGGACCGCAAGAAGTCCCAGTGGTGGGTCCATTGCAGCCCGTCGTCGGACGCGCTCGAGCTCCTGCGCCGCTTCTCGAAGGAACCCGCGGACTTCCCCGACGGCGATTAGGACCGGACCTCGAAGTCGCGGAACTCGTCCCCGACCTCTTCCCACGTCACGTCGAGCTTCTCGACCTTCGCCGCCGGAGGCCCCTTGCGGCACCAGGCGACGAGCTCCCTCATCCGGTCCTTGGACCCCTGGGCCACGGCCTCGACGCGGCCGTCGTCCAGGTTCTTCACCCAGCCCACGATGCCGCGCCGGCGCGCCTGGTCCTGCGTCGATGCGCGGAACGACACCCCCTGCACGACGCCCGACACGAACAGGTGGGCGCGGACCGTGCACGACTCGAGCATCGCCAGGGGCGCCAGGAGAAAGGCGCGGCGGTTCATGGATGCTTCCATCGTACCGTCCGCGGCGATATGATTCCTCCTCCCTGATGAAAAAACGGCCGCCGCTCCTCGACTTCGACAACGTCCGCATGCTCCGCGGCGGCAAGCCCGTGCTCAACGGCCTGACGTTCCGCATCGACGTCGGCGAGAACGTCGCGGTCCTCGGCCCCAACGGCTCGGGCAAGTCGTCGCTCCTCAAGCTGCTCACGCGGGAGCTCTACCCGGTCGCCAACGACGGCGAGTACCGGATGAAGATCATGGGTCGGGACCGGTGGGAGCTCTTCGACCTGCGCCGCCACCTGGGCATCGTCTCGATGGACCTCCAGCACGACTTCGCGCGCGAATGCTCCGGCTGGGAGGCCGTCGTCTCCGGCTTCTTCAGCTCCGTGGGCCTCTGGGCGAACCATCGCGTCACGCGCGCCATGGAGAAGAAGGCGTGGCGCGTCCTGGAGCACCTCGAGGTCGACCACCTGGCCGACCGCCTGATGACCGAGATGTCCTCGGGCGAGGCGCGGCGCATGCTCCTCGGCCGGGCGCTGATCCACGATCCGGACGCGCTCGTGCTCGACGAACCCACGACGAGCCTGGACCTCCGCCTCGTCCGCGAGTTCCGCGAATCGATGCGGAAGCTGGCCCGGAGCGGGACCTCCGTCATCCTCGTCACCCACACGATCGAGGAAGTCATCCCCGAGATCGGCCGCGTGATCCTGCTGCGCGACGGCCGGGTCTTCAAGGACGGCCGCAAGAAGGACATCCTGACGGCGGCCAACCTGTCGGAGCTCTACCGGATGAAGATCCGGCTCGACGAGGAGAACGGCTACTACCACCTCCGGTAGGCGTTCAGCTCCGCCTGCGCGGCGGCCCGCCGCGGCCAGCGCCGGGTCGCGACCTTGAGCGCCGCCTCGAGGTTGCGGCGCACCCCTGCGGAATCCCCCCGCAGACGCCACACGTCGGCCCGGCCCATGAACGCGTCCGCGCACGCCGGATCGAGCTCCGCGGCGCGGGTGAATTCCCGGTACGCCTCGTCGGCGCGGCGCATCGCCAGGAGCGCCTGGCCCCGCTTCAGCGCCACCGAGCCGTTCGCCGGATCGCGGATCAGCGACGACCCGTAGTCCGCCGCGGCGCCCTCGAGGTCGCCGAGATCGCGGCAGATGTTGCCGCGGCTGTGGTACGCATGGGCGCTGTCCGGACGGATCCCGAGGGCCTGCGTATAGGCCGCCCAGGCGCCGCGGAGGTCCTGCTGCCGCTCGAAGCAGACGCCGCGGTTGTGGGCGGCGTCGAAGTTCTTCGGGTCGATGGCGAGGACCTGGTCGTAGTCGGCGATCGCCTCGTCGAGGCGGCCGAGCTCGAGGCGCATCAGTCCCCGGTAGCAGAGGGCGAGCGAGCTGCCGGGACACATCCGAAGGGCCGTCTCCAGGTCGTCGAGCGCGCCGGTCCAGTCGCGGCGCAGCCGGCGGGCGACGGCGCGGCAGTAAGTTCCGATAGTCCTGGGGAGCGCGGCGGGCGGCCCGCTTGAAGTCCCAGATGGCGCGCCGATAGTGTCCGCGGTCGCGACGGATATGGGCGCGGACGTGGAGCGCTTCGGCATGGCGCGGATCTTCGCGCAACGCCTCGGTCACGTCGTTCATCGCGCCGTCGAGGTCGCCGGATTCCTGCCGCTGCCGCGCGCGGGCGGCAAGCTCATCGGGGCTCATGCAGACGGTAGAAGCATCCGCAGGCGGGAGTTACTCGGAGATCTCGAGATCTTTCAGCAGCGCCCGGCCCGGCGGGCCCGACCCTTCGGCGTGAAAACCCAGGGACACCGGCAGGTCGTCGAGCGCGCCGGGACCGTTCATGCCGTAGCCGCCGCGCGCGTCGGCCAGCTTGAACTCGACCGTGGTCCACTCCCCCTTCGGAAGGTTGCGCACGTGATACCAGTAGTTCTGCTTCACCTTGTTCGACCACATGAGGACCTGGAGGGAACGGAGGTCGTTCAGGGGCTTCACCTTGAACCGGATCGTCGTCTCTGCCGTGATAGGCCCCTTGAAGATCCGATCCCTTCCGGCGGAGTGGGCCACCAGGAGCGCCTTGGTGCCGCCGTCGTCGGCCAGCGAGCCGGTGAAGCCGTCGAGCCCCTCGTTGAACGCCTGCGCCAGGACCACGCTTCTCGTCGCCGGCGCCTGGTTCCAGATCCGGAGACCCTTCATCCGCTCGCCCGAGCTCTGCGTCAGCCGGAGGCGGAAGTACGGGATCCCGGACGGCGAGGCGAACTTGACCAGGATCAGGTGGGGACCGGCCGTGAGCTTCAGCCGGATGACGTCCTCCTCCTCGCCGAACCGGTGGCCCTTCGGCTGATTGCGGGTGCGCTGGCCGTCGAGATACATCATGATGCCCAGGTCGAAGAACATCTTGAACTTCAGTTCCGTCTCGTTTTCCGCCTCCACCCAGCAGGCCGCGAAGGCGATCGTGGGGCTCCCCGCGCTCGCCGCCGAGCTCAAGCCCTGCGCCAGGTCGAGCTTTCCGTCGGCGACGACGACCGGCGTCCAGCGGACCTTGGTTCCCTCCCGCGTCGTCACCTCGAGCCCCGCGGAGGGCACGTGCGTCGCATCGGTATGAAGGAGATCGTGGTCGTACAACCCCTGGAAATCGTTCCGGTTCTTGAAGGGTCCGAGGACGAGCCAGTGATTGACGTTGCCCGCGGCGTCGGTGTCGTACGGTCCGAGCGCCTCGGCGGAGGCCGGAAGCGGCGCGGGCCTCGCCACGGCGGGCAGCGGCGCCGGCGGAACGTAGGCCTGCGCGTCCCGCTGGTAGCTCCGCAGGGTATCCTCGACCTCGGTCCGGCGCGAGCCGGAGAGCGGCAGCGTCGCGTTCAGGAGCCGGACGATCTCCTCCTTGCGCTCATAGGCGGGGTCGAGCGCCCTGAGTTTCTTCACCTCCTCGAGCGAGGCATCGAGCTGCTGGACCCGGCGGTCTTCGCGGGCGCGGTCCTCGATGCTCTTGAGGCGTCCCTCGTGGGCCGTTCCCTGGACCACCGTGCGGATCTCCTCGCAGCGCTGGAGGACGGCGACCGGGGGCGAAGGGACGGCGACGAGCGCTTCGAGGTCCTTGATCGCCGCGGCGGCCTTGTCGACGTTCGGCGCGGGCGCCGCGGGCCTGGCTGCGGGCTTCGGCGGACCGGCGACCGGCGTCGGAGTCGGCGGTTCTTCAGGCGCGGACGAGCGGCCGCCGGAGCTCATCGCGAAGACGATCAGGAGGATGGCCGCCACGAAGACGAGCCCCGCGCCCACCAGGATCGGCGTTCTCGAGGAGTCGTCCGCCGCCAGGCGCCGGCGGGTGGACGGCGCCGGCGGCGAGTGGCGTCCCGTCGTGGTCTTCATCGCCGCAAGCTTGGAGGAGGTCTGGATCTGGGACGGCGCGGGGGCGAGGGGCTTGCAGTCGGCGCAGTACGGACGATGGTCGAGATGCTGGGCCTTGCCCTTGGAGAAGTCGTCCTCCCGGAGGCTCTTCCCGCAGTCTCCGCAGTAGACGATTTCCTTGCCCATAGGTCTCCCGGTCGTGGCGATGTTCCGGCAAATTATACCATATTAAATGCATTCCGACGGCCGGACGCGGCCCGCAGGGCTCACCCGTACAGGAACCGACCCTCATCCCCCTTTCCGGAGCCCCCCCATGAGCACCGATGACAACCTCCTGCTGATGAAGAGCCTGGACGACGCGTGGAACGCCCAGGACTGGGACACCTTCAACAAGCGCCACGCCGAGGAGACCGACGTCACCTGGCCGGGCCAGAAGGAGCCGACCCACGGGCGGATGAACCACCGGATCGAGTCCATGGAGTTCTTCAAGACGTTCGAGAACACCATCGAGAACGACCCCTACATCGTCCAGTTCGGCTCGGGAGACTGGACGTGCACGATCGCCCGGTGGCGGGGAAAGATGATCGGCCCGCTGCGGGCCCCCGACGGCCGGCTCGTCGCGCCGACCGGAAGGAGCTTCGACCTGGAGTTCTGCACGGTGGCCCGATGGAAGGACGGCGAGATCGTCGAGGAGAAGCTTTTCTTCGACCAGGTCGGCCTGCTCCAGCAGATCGGCGTGACGTAGCGTTGGACGACCTTTCGCGACCGGCATAACCCCACGCTCCGATGCGGCTCTTCAGTAGGAATCCGCCCCACCGTCGGGGTTGGGTCCAGTTGCTGGTCCGCTGAGGTGCCGTATGAAAGTGGTCGCCGTCTCGTCGATCCTCGCCGTCATCGCCGTCCTTGCGCCGTTCGCCGCGCAGGAACGGGCCCGGGAAAAATCGGACAAGGATCTCCTGATCGTCAAGCCTTCGTCCATCAAGTGGGAGAAGTCCGAGGGCATGCCCGACGGCGTCTGGGTGAGCCATCTCACCGGAGAGTCGAACGCGGCGCCGTTCGTGGACATGCTCAAGTTCTCCCGCGGCACCCGCATCCCGCTCCACTATCACAGCGCGAACCACATCCTCACCGTGCTGTCCGGAACGATGGTCGTGGGCAAGGAGGGGAAGCCCGACGAAAGCATGGGGATGGAGATCCCCGCCGGCGGGTACGCCCGCATCACCGCCAAGGCGCCGCACTGGACGGTCGCCAAGGAGGACTCCATCGTCGTCGTCTCCGGCGACAAGGAGCACGACCTCCATTGGATGGAAAAGGACAAGAGCGATAAGAAGTAGTCCCGGGGAGCCGCCGGCCGACGGGCCCGCGTCAAGCTAGGGCCCGTTGGTCGGCGCTCTCGGCAGTTCGATCCAGAACCTGCTCCCCTGCCCCGGCGTCGACTCGACCCCGGAACTTCCCCCCATCCGCTCGATCGCCCGGCGCACGATCGCCAGGCCGACGCCCGTCCCCGGAAACGACTCGACCGGATTGAGCCGCTGGAAGAGTCCGAACACCCGATCCTGGTACTCCGGCGCGATGCCGATCCCGTTGTCCTCGATCCAGAGCCGCACCGTCCCGCCGCGCGGCTCCGCGCGGATCACGACGACCGGGTCGACCCCCGGCCGCGCGAACTTCACCGCGTTGGACAGGAGGTTCGTCACGACCTGCTCCAGCATCGCCGCGTGGCCGACGATCGTCGGCAGCGGCGACGGAACCATGACGATGGCTCGGCGTCCGGCGATCTCCCTGGCCATGCGGCCGAGGACCCCCTTGACGACCGCGTCCAGGCTCGCCGGCTCCAGCGGCACTTCCTCCCGGCTCAACCGGCTGTACGCCAGGATGTCCATGATGAGGGAGTCCATCCGCCGCCCCGCGTCGGCGATCCGGTGGATGAAGTCCTGCCCCTCGGCATCGAGCTTCGTCGCGTAGTCCTGGAGGAGGGCCTCGCTGAATCCCGTCATCGCGCGAAGCGGCCCGCGAAGGTCGTGCGCCACGCTGTAGGAGAACGTGTCGATCTCCCGCAGCGCCTCGCGCAGCTTCGACGTCCGCTCCTCGACGCGCCGCTCCAGCTCCTCGTTCAGCTTCCGCACCTGGAGCTCCGCCTGCTTCCGCTCGGTGATGTCGCGCATCACCGACAGATGGAGGCCGGGCAGGAAGTTGGCCACCGCGCGGAATTCCACCTCGACCTGCCGGCCGTCGCGCCGGCGGATGTAGTACTCCCCCTCCATCCTTCCGGTGCGCAGGAACTCCCGCCACTGCCGGATCCCCGAATCCTGCTGAGCCGACGGGGTAATGTCCCGGACCTTGAGCCGCATCAGCTCCTCCCGGGTGTAGCCGGTGAGCGCGCAGGCGGCGGGGTTGGCGTCGATGTACCGCGACTCGGCGTCGGAGATGAGGATCGCCTCCTGCGTGTTCTCGAACAGCGCGTGGAGCTCGTCGCGCGCGCGCTTCCGCTCGGCGACGACGGCGGCCAGCACGAGCGACGTGATCGCCGTGACGGTGATGAACGACTGCACCAGGAAGAGCGATTCGTGGACGGTGGACCGGATGAACGGTCCCCGCCCGTGCAGATGGCCCCAGAGCGTGATGAAGCTGATCACGAAGACGGCGACCGCGGACCCGTACTGCGGGAACCGGAGCGCCGCCCACACCACGCACGGCAGGACCATGAACGACACCGGATAGGGTCCGTTCAGGATCGACAGGAGATCGCCGAAGACGAGGCCGGAGACCGACACCACGAACACCAGGAGGAACGCCGCCTCCACCCACCGGATCGCCGGCCAGGGTCGGCGCCGCAGCGTCGTCCACCCGAGCAGCAGCGGCACCAGCACCAGGTCGCTCACCGCGTCGCCGAGCCACCAGCTGACGCCGATGTGGGAGAGTTCTCCCCACGTCGCCTGGCCGGCCAGGGAGAGGCTGCCGACGCCGATCACGACGCTGACGGTGGAGCTCAGCAGCGAACCGAGCGTGATGAACCGGAACACGTCTCCCGCGCGGTCCATGAAGCGCCGGCCGCCGGCGAAGCGCGCCACCATGAACGCCGCGGTCACCGCCTCCAGGGTGTTCCCCAGCGCGATGCCCAGCGACGAGCCGAAGTGGCCCGAGGCCGCCACGTTGACCGCGAAGGCGCCGAGGAACACGCCCGGCCAGAGGAGCCGGCCTCCCAGAATCAGACTGGCCAGCGCGATGCCGGAGGGCGGCCAGATGAGGGTCACGCTCGGATGGGGCGAGGCGAGTCGGAGTCCGAAGGACCCGCCCAGAAAGTAGGCCGTCGCGAGCGCGAGGTTGAGAATCAGCAGCCGGGCCATCGGGCCGGCGGATTTCAGGAACTTCGGCGAAGGCTCGGGGGCCGACGGCGGCCGGACCACCGGCGATCCGACGGCCGTCGCGGCCTTTTCAGTCCATCCGCGCAATCAGGTCCCCGATCATTTTCCGCATCACCGGCTCCGGCGCATGGTGTCGGGCGCCGTGCCCGGGCAGAATCCATTCGAACCGATGATCGAGCAGCCGCGACATCGAGCGGCGCTGTTCGTTCCAGGAATGCCAGCAGTAGCGGCGGGAGGCCGACAGACGGCCGGCCTCCGGGTCCCACCAGACGTGGTCGCCGGTGAAGAGGAACCGGTCGCGGTAGAGCAGCGTCTGGTGACCCGCGGTGTGGCCCGGAGTCGGGACGATGAGGAGATCGTCCTCCAGCCGCACCGGCTCTCTCCCCTCGATGGTTTTCTCGACCGGGAAGGACACGTCGCCGGCGTGCAGGATCCGGTCGCAGCCGAACCTCTGCCGGAATCTCCGGTGATCGGCGACGTCGTCCTGATGGGTCAGGAACATCCAGCGGACGCCGCCCAGCGTCTCGAGGCGGCGGACGAGCGGTGCGGTGAACCGCGGGGAGTCGACGAGCACGTTGCCGCCGGGCCGCACGATGAGGTAGCTCGACGCGCCGAAGGAATCCTCCGAGGCGTACCCGCAGAAGTGGACGTCCTCTTCGATCGGCTCGGGGAGCGCGGCGAGGGCGCCGGCCAGGTCGCGCTTGTGGACCGTCCCGATCGATCCCGTGGGGCACGTCAGGAGCGCCATCTCCGCGCGGAGCGACTCCGCGGCGGACGCCGGCTGCCGGGCGACGACCGAGGCGTCGTCCTCCTCGCGGAAGACCTGCGGGGCGATCTGGCGGCAGAGATCGCAGTCGATGCAGGAGGAGTCGACGAAGAACTCGCCCGGAGCGTTGCCGTTCAATTTTTTGGAGAGGTCGGCCATCGTCAACTTTCTAACGCTTGGACGGAGCGGGATCGTCCGCCATTTCCCTCGCCTCCCGGTCGCGAACGTGCTATCACAGCGGGACCATTCGAAAGGATCGTCGATGAGGACCCTCTCTGCGGCGCTCATTCTAATCCTCGGCTGCGCCCTGGCGCCCCAGGAAAATGGCGCCCTCTCGAAAATCCGCTCCGAGTTCCAGGACTACGTCGACCGCCATCAGACCGCCGGAACGGTGACCCTCGTCGCCCACCGGGGGAAGGTCGTCAGCCTGGAGGCCGTCGGCTTCCAGGACCTCGAAGCGAAGACGCCGATGAAGCCCGACTCGCTCTTCCAGATCGCGTCGATGACCAAGCCGATCACCGCGATGGGCATCGCCATGCTGGAGGAGGAAGGCCGGCTGTCGATCGAGGATCCGGTGGAGAAGCATCTCCCGGAATTCCGCGGCCAGCAGATCATCCAGAAGAAGGAGGGCGCCACGATCACGCTCGGCAAGCCGACGCGGCCCATCACCGTCAAGGACCTGCTCACCCACACCTCCGGGCTCCGGGGCGGCTTCCCGCCCGGCTTCGGCGACCTCTACTCCAAGCGGAACCGCACGCTCGCGGAGGCCACCATCGCCATCTCCCAGTGGCCGCTGGAGTTCGAGCCGGGCACGAAGTGGGCGTACTGCAACACCGGGATCGACACGCTGGGGCGGATCATCGAGGTCTGCTCGGGCAAGTCGTACGAAAGCTTCCTGGAGGAGCGCCTCTTCCGGCCCCTCGGCATGAAGGACACCTTCTTCTATCCGAATCCGGAGCAGAAGGCGCGCGTCGCGACGCTGTATAAGAAAGACAAGGACGGCCTCGCCCGGTCCGAGAACTTCCTGGGCGATGCCGTGAACGGAAAGTTCCCGCTTCCCGCGGGAGGGCTGTTCTCGACCGCGCCCGATCTCGTGAAGCTCTACCAGATGATGCTGAACCGCGGGACCGCCGACGGCAAGCGGTACCTGAGCGAGGCGAGCGTCGAGAAGATGACGCGGAACCACACGGGCGACCTCCGCGCGGGATTCACGGACGGCATCGTCATGGGGCTCGGCTTTCAGGTCGTCGGAAAGCCCGTCGGCGTCACCGAGATGCTCTCGCCCGGCACTTACGGCCACGGCGGCGCCTTCGGCACGCAGGGATGGATCGATCCGGGGACGCAGACGATCTACATCCTCATGGTCCAGCGCAGCGGATTCCCGAACGGCGACGCGTCGGACCTGCGGAAGTCGCTTCAGTCGATCGCGGCCGCCGCGCTCAAAGGCTGACGCTGCCGGGGCCCGTTCAGCGCGGCGCCGATGAAGGTGTACCTCACGGCGGCGTGGTAGCTTCCCAGGCACGCGGCCATCGTGCCCGTCATGATGATCGCGTACTTGAGCAGCCCGGGCCACGGGAGATCGGCCACCAGGATCTGGAGCGCGACCGCGACGGGCAGGTGCACGAGATAGCACCAGTACGACGCGTCCGACAGGTACGTCACCCACGCCCGCGGCTGCGATCCCCACTTCACGAACGCTCCGAGGAAGAGCGCGACGAGCGACCAGCCGAAGAGGGCCCCGAGATAAAGCGCGCCCCACCTCAGGGCGGGCGGATCGAAGGCGACGTGCCCCGCCGCCTTCTCCACGGCCATGCCGAAGGGCACGAAGACGACGATGGCGACGATCAGGGGCACCCAGAGATGTCGCGCGAACTCCTCGATGAGCCGGTCCTGCCGGTGGAGCAGCCATCCGGACGCCGCGAAGACGAAGTAGTAGGCGAGGATTCTCGGCTGCGGGACGAACGTGATCGGCGTGTCGGCCGAGAGGAATTCCATGGGGAATAGCGTCGCAGCCGTGGGGATCGCCAGCGCGAAGATCGCCACGCGGAACCGGACAAGGGCGCAGATCAGCCGGTCGACCGGACCGAGCTGCAGGCTCCTGCCGAGGCGCGCGCAGAGGGCGAGCGCCGGCAGGATCATCATCAGGTAGTAGAGGAACCACAGGTGGCCCGGCGACGGAGGCACCGTGTCGAGCGAGATCGGGATCGCGTGCGGCTGCCGCGAGTCGCCCCACTTCCACAGCAGGTAGAACAGGGGCATCAGCAGGGGGAGCGCCACGACGAACGGGACCAGGATCCGCCGGGCGCGGTGGCGCAGGAACCCGGCCGTCCCGAGTTTTTCGTGAAGCAGCCGGCCGAAGAACCCGGCGAGCAGGAAGAAGACCGGCATGCGGAACGTGTGGCAGACGAAGATGAGGACGTCGACCACGAGGGACGTCGAACGGTCGCGGATCGCCCACCCGAAGGGAGGGCTGGCGTAGAGGAAGGAAATGGCGCCGTGAAAGAAGAGGCCGAGCATCATGGCCGCGGCGCGGCAGGCGTCGAGCCCGTGGAAGCGGTCCATGGTCAGAGGACGACGATGGCCCGCCCGACGATATCGCCCCGCTGCATCGCGTCGTACGCCTCGTTGATCTGATCGAGCCGGTACCGGCGCGAGATCGAGGCGCGGACGTCGAACCGGCCCGCGGCCGCCATCGCGATGAGCTCGGGCATGTCGGTGCGCACGCGACAGCCGAAGGATCCGACGATCTGGATGCCGCGGCGGACGAGCCGGGTGATGCCGATCGGAGCGACGGCGTCCATGGGCGCGACGCCGATCACCACGACGCGGCCGCCGTCGGAAGCCATCTGGAACGCCTGGAGAACCGTCTCGGGCCGCCCGATCGCCTCGATCGCGACGTCGACGCCGCGGCCCTGGGTCATCGCCTGGAGCTGCGCGAGCGGCTCGGAGCGGCGCGCGTCGATCACGTCGGTGGCGCCGAGCGCGCGGGCCGCCTCCAGCTTGTCCTGGCGCACGTCGACGGCGATCACCCGCGTCGCTCCGAAGAGGCGCGCCATCGTGATCACGTTCGAGCCGACGCCGCCGGCGCCGATCACGACGACCGACTGTCCGTCGCGAATCTGCGCCGCGTTCTTCACCGCCCCGTACGCCGTCATCAGGGCGCAGCCGAGGATGCACGACTCCTCGAGCGGCAGCAAGGCGGGGAGCCGGAAGACGTCGGTGTCGGGCACGATCGCGTACTGCGCCATCCCGCCCATCATCTGCATCGCGACCGGAGTTCCGTCCGGCCGGAAGAGCCGGCTCTGGCCGTCGTAGAGCACGCCCTTGACGCGGTTCATCGCGAAGTACGTCTCGCACAAATCGTCGCGCTGCCGCCTGCACGACAGACACGTTCCGCACGGCATGATGAAGCTCGACACGACGCGGTCGCCGAGCGTGAGGCCGCCGACTCCCACGCCGAGCGCGTCGACGACGCCCGAGATCTCGTGGCCGAGAACCACCGGCATCGGAAACTTGAGGTCGCCTGTCGCAATGTGCAGATCGGAGTGGCAGACGCCGCAGGCGGCGATCTTGATGCGGACCTCGCCGGCCTTCGGCTCGGGATGGCGCAGCTCCTCGATCCGGAGCGGAGTCCCGACGGCGGAGAGGACGGCGGCGTTCACGGCGACGATGTTACTCGAGAACGAGGACGTTGTGGAGCGTTTGGACGCGCGTGGCGTCCTCCCACTTCCACACGAGCTTGTTGGCGGCGTCGAATTCGAGAACGTGGGGGCCGGTGAGTCCCGGCTTGTGGCCGAGCCAGTTCGCGACGACAAGATTGCCGTTCCGCAGCGTCTGGGTGGCCGCGAACCAGTTGATCTTGAGGTCGGGATGGACGTCCTTCCCGCCGCGCGTCGCGACCACCTTGCCGTCCTTGTCGACATAGATCGCCGTACCGCCCGACCCCGTGGGGAGCACGGTCAGGCCGTTCTCGAGGCGGTCGACGTCGTCCGCCGAATTGGGAATCGGCGCCTCCCAGACGATCTTCCCCGTGCCGTCGACCTCGAGCGCCGCCTTGCCGCTGGTGAGCAGGATGTTCCCGTTCTCCAGCCGCTGGGCGTTCCGCGAGCCGCGCTTGCCCTCGACCACGACCCTCGCCGTCTCCTTGCCGTCCCGATCGACCTCGTGGACGGTGACACCCTTGTCCGTCTGACCGACCAGCAGCGTCTGGCCGTTCGCCAGCCGGATGGCCGCATGGACATCGCGGTACCCGTTCACCGACCAGGTCGTCTTGCCGGTCTCCAGATCGACTTCGAAGGCGCCGCCCTTGTGGCTGACGAGGATCGTCTTCTCCCCGACGCGCCGGAGGTCGCGCGGACCCTTCGGCGTCTCGACGGTCCAGTCCTTCTCCGGGTGGACCTGGTCGACGTAGATCAGCTTGGACGTTTCCCCGTCGGTGGCGAGAAAGCGGTGCTTCACCTCCTGGGGGGAGGCCAGCATCAGAAGCATCAGTCCGATCAGGCGCATGGGAGGACCCTCGAATGGCGACCCATTATGCAACACCGGCCCGCCGGTGCAATCCGATTGAAATCCGTCTGAAATTTCAGTTAGATACTTTTCGAATTTCACGGAGAAGCCCATCGTGCCCCGGTCCCGACCCGCCGTGCGCCCCACCCTGGCGAATCGCGCCTACGACGACCTGAAGGCCCTCTTCCAGGACGGCACCTACGCTCCGGGCGACTTCCTCACCGAGGGCGAGCTGGCCCGGCGGCTCCGGATGAGCAAGACCCCCGTCCGCACCGCCCTCACGCGCCTGGAGATGGACGGATTCGTCACCGTCTCCCCCCAGCAGGGCATCGTCGTCCGCGAGCCGTCGATCCACGAGATCATCGACCTCTTCGACATCCGCATGGCGCTGGAGACCTTCGTGGTGCGCCGGATCTCGGGGAACCTGACGACCGAGCAGGCCGCCAAGCTGCGCGTCAACCTCGACCTCCAGGCCCGCGCCGTGAAGGAAAAGAACAACGAGACGGCGACCGGGCTCGACACCGAGTTCCACCTCATCCTCTGCGAGTTCCTCGACAACCGGGAAATCACGCAGGCCATGGAGCGGCTGCGCGGCAAGCTCCATCGCATCATCCTGGGAATCCAGCGCAAGAGCCCCGAGCGCATCGTCGAAGGATGGCGGGAGCACGAGGCCATCGCGGAGTCGGTCCTCCAGGGGCGCGGCGAGCAGGCCGCTCAGCGCATCGTCCAGCACCTCGAGTGGGGCAAGAAGTTCCTCGTCGCCCCGAAGTAGGTTCAAAACGGGTTCTGCAGTCGCGTGACAAGGGTCCCCCCTTCCCGCTATCATGTCCGCCGATCGGGTAAGAGGGAACCGCGTTGGGGTCGACGTCTGTGAAGCCGCTGCCGCTCCGCGTCCTGTACACCGGGACCGAGGAGCCGCTGCGCGAAACGCGCGAGCTCCGGTCCGGCCTGTTGACCGCCCTCTACGAGGACGGCAGCCTCCGCTACGTCCGCTGGGGCGCCCGCGAAATCCTCCGCCGCATCTACGTCGCCGTCCGCGACCGCAACTGGGGCACCGTTCCCGCGGTCCTGAGCAACCTGAAAGTCGACGCCTCGCTGGAATCGTTCGAGATCACGTTCGACGCGGAGTGCCGCCGGAACGAGATCCACTTCGCGTGGAAGGGCTCGATCCGCGGCGACCCCAAGGGCACGATCGTGTTCTCCATGGACGGAGAGGCGAAATCGACGTTCCTGAAGAACCGCATCGGCATCTGCGTCCTCCATCCGATCAAGGAGTGCGCCGGCCGGTCGTGCATCGTCGAGCGGACGAGCGGCGCCGTGTCCAAGGGCAGCTTTCCCCGCTACGTCTGGGCCCAGCAGCCGTTCCAGGACCTGCGCGCCATCTCGCACGAGATCGCGCCCGGCGTCCGCGCCCGGGTCGCCTTCGAAGGCGAAACCTTCGAAATGGAGGACCAGCGGAACTGGGCCGACGCGTCCTACAAGATCTACAGCACGCCGCTGCGGCTCCCGTTCCCCGTCGAGCTGAAGAAGGGCACGAAAGTCGCCCAGTCGGTCACCCTCACGGTGGAAGGCGCGACGCCGACGAGCCGGATCATCCCGTCGTCGATCCCGATCTCGGTCGGAACCTCGCCGGTGTGCGAGCTGCCCCGCCTCGGCCTCTGCATGGCCGGCCACGGCAAACCGCTCTCGCCGTTCGAGGTGAACCGACTCAAGGCGCTCCGGCTCGCCCACCTGCGGGTCGACGTGACGCCGTCCTCCCCCGACCTGGACACCGTCCTCCTGCGCGCGACCAACGACTCCCGGCTGCTCGGCGTGCCGCTCGAGATGGCGCTGCACCTCACCGACAAGGCCGAAGACGAGATCCGGGACCTCATCCCGAAGCTCGTCCATTTCGACGCGCGCCTCGCGACGTGGCTCATCTTCCACCAGGCGGAAAAGTCGACCACCAAGAAGTGGGTGACGCTCGCGCGCGAAAAGCTCATCCCGTTCCTCCCCGAGGTGCGCCTCGGCGCGGGAACCGACGCCTACTTCGCCGAGATCAACCGCGGCCACCCGCCGAAGGACATCGAGCTGCTCAGCTACTCGATCAATCCCCAGGTCCACGCCGGGGACAACCTCACCATCATCGAGAACCTCGAGGGCATGGAGGCCACGGTCGAGAGCGGCCGGCTGGTCGGACAGGACCACCCGATGGCCATCGGTCCCATCACGTTCCGGCCCCGGTTCAATCCGAACGCCACGGGACCGGAGCCCGAGACGCTCCCCGGCGAGCTGCCGGCCCGCGTCGATTCCCGCCAGATGTCGCTCTTCGGCGCGGGGTGGACGGTGGGCACGCTCAAGGCGCTCGCGAAGCCGGGCGTTCACAGCATTACCTACTTCGAAACCACGGGACGGCTCGGCGTGATGGAGCGGGAGAAGGATCCGCCCCTCCACCGCAAATTCCCGTCGATGCCGGGCTGGGTCTTCCCGCTCTACCATGTGCTCGCCGACGTGGGCGAGTTTGCCGGCGCGGGCGTGCTGCCGTGGACCTCGGGGAACAACCTGGTCATCGAGGGCATCGGTCTGACCGCGAACAACCGGACCCGCGTCATCCTCTCGAACCTCACGGACCAGCCGCAGAAGGTCCGGCTGGCCTGCCCGCTGTTCAAGGGCGAGGTCCGCGTGAAGCGGCTGGACGAAACCACCGTGATGGAGGCGATGTCGAACGCGGACGCGTATCGCTCCGACACGGGCGTGACGGCCTCCGGGCAGCCGATCGAAATCGACCTTCAGCCCTACGCCGTCTGCCGCATCGACGGTTAGATCTCCGGCTCGCCGCGCCACCGATTCAGAAAACAGGAGACTGCGCCATGGAACAGCTTGTCGATCGTCGCCGCTTCCTCGAGCGGACCGTGCTGGTGGCGGGAGGGCTCGCCGGCGGATTCCTGCTGTCGGGCGGAACGGACACGAGATCCCTTGCACAGGAGAAACCGATGCACAGCGCCGAAGAGCAGTTGAAGACCCTGAAGATCGAGCTGCCGGTGATCCCGAAGACGCCGGGGTCGCTCATCGTCCCCTGCGTCCGGACCGGCGACCTGCTGTTCGTCTCGGGCCACACGCCGGTGGGCGCCGACGGCAAGAACATCGTCGGCAAGCTCGGGCAGGACATGGACGTGAAGCAAGGCGCGGAGGCGGCGCGGATCGTCGCGCTCCGCGTGCTGAGCGTTGTCCGCGCGGAGCTCGGCAGCCTCGACCGCGTCGTCCGGGTCGTGAAGGCGCTCGGCATGGTCAATTGCACGCCCGACTTCACCCAGTCGCCCGCGGTGGTGAACGGCTTCAGCGAGCTGCTCGTCCAGGTGTTCGGCGAGGACGCCGGCAAGGGCGCGCGCAGCGCCGTCGGAATGGCGTCGCTTCCCGGCGGCGTGCCCGTCGAGGTGGAGGTGATCCTTCAGGTGAAGTAGCTCTACTCCTTCGGCTGGAGGGCGATCCACGCCTGGTTCAGGTAGCTGCAGCGGCAGCCGGTGGTCGCGTCGGGCGCGAGGACCAGGCCGGCGGCGGGAATGGCGTTGATCCAGCAGCCGAGGCGGATGCCGCCGTAGTTCGTCGTCCCCTGGGAGCTGGCGAAGTCGGTGTAGCCCATGGTCGCCGAGCGGTACACCGCCAGATGGGACGAGCAGGCGAGCTGGCCGCATCCGTAGGAACGCTTGAGGTCGAACTTCTGCTCCTCGCCCGTGAGCAGGTCCCACGCGCCGCCCTGCGCGTAGAGGGTCCGGTCGACCAGCGACAGTCGGGACTGGTAGGCGGCCTTCTTCGACCAGAGCGGCGTCCCGTCCGACATCCGGACCACCGCCAGCTCGCCGCCCTTCTCCGACGGCAGCTTGAACCGCGTCGCCTGGTACGCCACGACCAGGGCGTCGTGTTTGACCCCCGCGACGAGCATCGTGCCGAAGACGTGCTTGTCCGATTTCCAGGCGATCTTGCCGGTCGCCGCCTCGACCGCCAGCAGCTCGCCCGGAGGGTGCTCCGCAGGAGTCTTGGGCGCCGTCAGCTTGTCCCCTTCGGCAAGGGGCCGATCGATCGCAAAGAGGCGCCCGCCGCCCAAGGCGATCGCGTTGTGCCGGAAGGAGTGCGTCGCCGGCAGCGTCCACCGCACCTTGCCGGTGACCGCGTCCATCGCGAACAGCATCACCGACTCGGTGAATTGCTCGCTCATGTCCGCTTTCTGGTAGGCCCATTTCACCACGTGATCGCGGTTCACGAGCGACCCGAACAGCACGCCGTTCTCGCACGCGAGGTAGCCCCACGTCCCGGGCTTTCCGTCGGGAAGCGGCGGCGCCTCGAATTCGCCGATCGTCCGGCCGGTCGCGGGATCGATCCGGAGGCAGCGGCTCCCCGTGCGAACGTAGAGACCCTCGGCCGTGATGCACAGGTTGCCTCCGGTCCCGGCGGTTCCCATCAGGTGATCGGCGTTGAACGTCTTGAGGATCTGCGGAAGCGGGGCGTCCCAGAGCGTCCTTCCCGTAAAGGCGTCGGCCGCTCGGATGCCGTTCAGCCCTTCGATGAACATCCGTCCGTCGAGAACCAGCGGCGCGGGTCCCCGGCCGTGCCGCTGCGGCATCTCGAAATCGCTGTCCCGGAACCAGTAGAGCGTCAGCGGCCCCCGCACCAGCCCGTCGCCCGAGCAGCTCGTGTTGGCCGCGTCGGCATATTGGTGCGTCCACACGCCCGCGCCTTCGAGCGGCCCGCGGACGCTCTTCTTCATCGTCGCCGTCGGGCCCAGGCAGGCCACGCCGCCGTACGGACGCTGGACGCGGAGGACCGCGTCCGCCGGCACGGCCCCGGCGCCCTCGGTCCGCGATCGACCGGAAACCACCAGCGACGCGAAAGACTTCGGAAACGGGAAACGCGACGGATCGCCTTCGTGCACCGTGACCCGCACGCCGTAGAGTCCCGCCGCGGCGAGTCGACGCCGGGCCTCCGCCACCTTCTCGACGTCGGCGTCCACCGCATGGATCTGAAGCCGGGACCGCCGGGCGAGTTCGTAGGCGAGCGCGCCGTCGCCGCAGGCGAGATCGACGGCGTATCCTTCCGTGACTCCCGACGCGTCCAGGATGGCCTTGGCCGCGGCGGCGGCCGCGCCGTTCTCGCCGTAGGGCGAAGGCTGCGGCTCCGCGACCTGGACGACCGGCTTCTCGCCGCCGGCGCCGAAGCAGTAGAGGACGCCCCGATCGGTGCTCACGACCAGCCGGCCGTCCGCGACGGCGAGGGCCGCCGCGGCGCCGTCGACGGAGGCCGACCAGGCCGTCTTCCGCGTCTTCCCGTCGACGAGGCTGATCCGGCCCGCGCCGCCCGAGACGATCCAGGATCCGGCGGCGATCACGGCCGTCCCGCCGGCGCCGTCGGCGACGGACCAGACCTTTTCGAGCGCCTTGACCTTCGCCGTTTCGCCTTTCCGGTCGATCTTCTCCTTCTCGACGATCTTGAGAACCGCGATCTCCTTGTCGCTCGAACGCACGATGCCCTCGGGGCAGGCGGCGACGGCGCCCGGTCCGATCGTGTCCTGCATCAGACCGGTCGCGATATCGAAGAGCAGCCCCCCGTTGATGAACAGCCCGTCGACGGCGAGCGTCGACGCCCCGCCCTTGCTGCCGTTCTGCTGCAGGTGAAAGTACTTGAAGGCGCCGTCGGACCGCTGAAAGGCGGCGGGCACGGCGCGGCCGGTCGGGACCAGGAGATAATCGCCCGCGACGACCAGCGCGCCCTGGGCCGAGACGCCGCTTTCGGCGTTGGCCCCGCCGTGTGGCTGAGGCATATAAATCGATCCCGACTGGTCGTTGCACCACTTCACCCGGCCGGAACCGGCATCGAGGGCGTAGAGATAGATTCCGTCGGAGGGCCAGATGCCCGCCGCGAAATAGACGGTGTCGTCCGCGACGACGGGTCCGCCTCTCGCAGGCCATTGCGAGATCAGCCGGTCGTTGCCCAGCACCCAGCGCTCGGCCGGACCGCCCCGCTTCTTCCACAACAGGCGGCCGTCCGAGGCCTGCAGGCAGTAGAGATGGCCGTCGTCGCTGACGGCGAACAGGCGATCCTTCCAGACCGCCGGGGCGAACCGGACCGGACCTCCGGTGAAGAACGACCAGAGCTCCCGTCCGGCGGCCGCGTCGAGCGCGCGGACCGTTCCGTCCGCGGAGCTGCCGATGAAGATCCGGCCCCCTGCCGCCACCGGAACGTTCGCGCGGTCGTAGGTCAGCCGGTCCGACGACGGCCATGCGGGCATGGGCGCGGGAAGCGCGCGCGACGTCCACCGAAGCGTCAGATCCGGCGCCAGATCCTGGCGCGACCGCCCGCTGCGCTGGGCATCGCCGCCGGCCATCGGCCAGTCGTCGGCGCGGAGGTCGGGCCCGAGGAGCAGGAGGCCGATCAGGAAGTTCCGGGCGATGAGCATCTAATGTGTCTACACGTGTGCGGACGGGGCGTTGCGGTCTTTCGGCGCCTATTTGCCGGCGAGCTTCGCGATCTCGTCGGCGGTCAGGGCGCGGTTGTAGACGCGGACGTCGTCGATGGCGCCCGCGAAGTAGTGAGCCCCTCCCCCGCCGCCCATCGCGATCCGGAGAGGGCCGCGGCTGGGTCCCGGGACATACGTCGTCGTCGCCGTTCGATCGAGCGTTCCGTTGACGTACATCTTGAGGGTTCCCGTGTCGTAGACCGCCGTGAGGAACGTCCAGCTCTCGGAGGGGATGGGCTTGACGCTGTAGACCTCGGCCAGCTTCCCGGGGGTCCCGAGCGAGAAGTGGGCCTGGCCTCCCTTGCCGAGGCGCAGGAAGTATCCGCTGACGCCGCCGTCCGGGGGGCTGTCCCACTTCTCCACGATGGACGGCGTCGGAACGTCGCCCGGCGGGGAGGGATTCACCCACGCGGCGATCGTCAGCGCGCCCGACACCGACAGGGCGGGCGAATGGGGAACGGAGACGTGGGCCCGCTTGCCGTCGAATTGAAGCGCGCCGTTGATCCGTCCGGGGACCGGCTGGGCGCCGTCCACGACCGTCCCGGGATTGCCGAGCCCCGATGCGTCCGCGACGGTTCCGCCCACGACGGCATCGAAGGTCCAGTGGCCGATCGCATTGAGGGATTCGAGCGGCTCCCGGAATTCGAGCGTCTTGATGGCAAGATACTCGCCGTACCCGTTGAACTGAAACGGCCCCTTGCTCTGCGGCCTCCCCTGCGGCACGACGGGAAAGGGCTTTTCATCCAGCGTGGCCGTGACGACGGGGCCTCGACATACGATGAAGATCTCGTGCTCGCGGTCGTCGAGCTGCTGGAGATCCGCCCCGTTCAGCGCCACGAAGAAGTACCCCTCGGCGGCCTGGCGGACCGCGACCCCGATATGGCTGCAGTTCCGGAACTTGAACCGGATCCGGAAGTCGCCGTCGGTGAACTGGCGCTTCGTCTGCGCCGAGGACTTCCTCTCCTTGACGTGGACCAGCGCTCCGTTTTCGACGGTCCAGGCGCCTTCGCCGTTCATGGACAGGAAGTCGAGCGACTTGCCGTCGAAGATCGGCACCCACTGCCACCCTTCCGGCTTCGGCGGCGGCAGGGGCGCGAGATTCTTCAGGTTCGCATCGAGGTCCGCCGCTTTGTCGGGAAGCCCCCATCGGGCGACGCGCTCCCGGATCGTCTTCACCTCGTTCTCCACGCCCTTGGCCCGCGCCGTCGCCGCCTGATCCTTGAGCGGCGCGTAGAGGGTGTCGACCGCCTTCCGCACCTCCTGGACCTTCGCGTCGACCAGCCCGTTCCACTCGGGGCCGGGATGGAGCGCGCGGACGGCTTCAAAGCCGGCCAGCGCCGCCCCGAACTCCTCCTTCTGAAGGGCTCCGCGGGCGCGGTCTTCGACGGCGGCCAGCTCCTTCACGTAGGCCTTCCGACGCAGCGCGACGAACTCGTCGCGCAGGTCCTTCGCCTCCCGCTCCCGCGAACTTCCCTCGGCGGTCTTGACCGCCTGCTCGAACGCCGTCAGCTGCGCGTCGAGATCGGACGAAGGGAGGCTCCTGGCCCGGGCGATCGCCTCCCGGGCGGCCCGGTCGCGGGGACTCTCCTCGGGGCCGCGGGAGACCGGCGCGGGAGACGGTTCGCGCGGCGGCGGAGGGGACCCCGAGCCGGTCACCAGGAGGACGATGCCCACGACGAGCGCCGCCGCGACTCCGCCGATCGACCAGAGCATCACCTGGTTCGATCCGCCGTCCCCCGGGAGAGCGATGGCCTTGGGCCGAGGGGTCGCGGGAACCGTGAAGCGGGCGGTCGACGCCTTCTTGGGACCCTGGACCCGGGAAACCAGGTCCTTTCGCTCCTGGGCGGAGAGGCTCGCGAGAAGGTCCGGAACGCACTTCCGACACGCCGTCCGGGTTCCGAACCGGAGCGCGTTCGACGCGTCCAGGTCCGCGCTCGTCACGCGCTCCTGGCACTTGAAGCAGTAGAGGATTTCCTGTCCCACCGGCACTTCACTATATCACTGGGACATGCCCCGTGGGACGGGCGCCGGAACCCCTACTGGGACAGGACGAACAGGACCTGGTCGATCCAGAGATGGACCTGGTCGGCTTCGTTGCTCCCCAGGAGCTGGGTCGCGTCGACGACCGTGATCTGCTTGATCTGGTCGGGGTCGAGCTTGCCGTTCTCGTCCTGGCTGTCGTCGGCCAGCGTGAACCCGGAGAGCGGCCAGCTGAACGACTTCCAGTCGCCCAGGAGCAGATCGACCTTCATGTTGTAGCGGGAGCCGTCCTTCTCCTCGATGGCGACGAAGAACGTGCCGTCGTGGGAGCACTTGAGCGCGAGATCGAGCGTCGTGGCCTTGCCGAGGTCGACCTTCTCGAGGTTGCGCATCACGCCGTGGACCTTCTTGCCTTTTCGCGGATAGGAGAACTTGAGCGACTGCTTTCCGCCGCCCGTAGGAACGTCCTTGTCGACCGCCACGGGCGCGTCGAAGAGGGCGAACTTGGGGCCTTCCGAAAGGTCCAGGCTGATCGGGATCCAGCGGATCACGGACGATTCGAAGTTGTCGACCAGGTGGATCGGCACCACGCGGGTCACCTGGCCGGCTCCGGTCGTCGTGGCGACCGGCTTCGACGAGAAGCCGATGTCGTCGAGCATCATCGTGCGCGCGCCCTTCATGTCGGGGAGGAACATCGCGATGAAGCCGCCGATGTCGAAAACCGTGATCGAGTTGACCTGGTCGAGGTCGAGCTTGCCGTTGGGATCCTTCGCGGGCTCGTCGACGGTGAGCTCGTCGAGGTTCACCGCGATCTCCTGCCACGCGCCGGCCGGGCAGTGGGCGTTGGCCTGATAGCTGGCGCCGCTCGGGTCGCCGAGCCCGACGATGACGGAGGTCGCCTTGCTGCACTTCACCCACAGGCGCAGCGACTTCATGCCCGTCAGGTCGATCGGCCGCTGAAGCGCGAGGACGCGGACGGTCTTCGGCGTGATCTCGTAGGACCACGACAGCGCGCCCTTCCCCGACTTCACCGACGCGGCTTCGCGCGTGATCGCGATCTTCGAGTCGCCGTCGGGGTTCACGCCGGCTTCGCTGAGCGTCAGCCCCGACCATTCGGCCGCGTCGCCTTCGAAGTCGGAGATCACCATCTTCTTCTCGGCGTCCTGGAAGCCGTGGACCGGGCAGAGCAGAAGACACGCGCCGATCGCGGCGAAGATCATCTTGTTCATCGAATCCCCCTTGAAAGTCCGCTGCCGGAGACAAGGGGAGGTACCGGAATGGGCGGCAACCGGTTTCGCAAATGCGAGGAACGCTATGGAACGTGGACCGGGCCGGCGCCGCGCGACTCCAGCAGCTTCCGGACCTCTTCCCCCTTCAGCTCCGCGGGGGTCGTCCGACGGGCGACCGCCTGGGCCGCCGCCGTCCCGGCTCCCTCGCCCATCGCCATGGCCGTCGCGGTGACGCGCGTCGACGTCATCGCCGACGCGGTGGCGGAATGGCATCGACCGGCGACCAGGAGGTTGGAGACCTTCTTCGGCACCAGCGAGCGATAGGGAATGTCGTAGGGGTCGGGCTGGACCGCGGGGCCGGCGTTCGCTCCGCCGACCGTCACCTTGTTGGGATGGCGGTCGAGGTACCAGCAGCCGGTGGCGACGGCGTCGTCGAATCGCCGGTTCGCCAGGATGTCCTGCTCGGTCAGGACGTGCTCTCCGACGATGCGGCGCGTCTCCCGCACCCCGATGAAGGGTCCGCTCGAGATGTAATAGGCGTCCTCGAACCCGGGGACGTCCTTCTTCCAGACCTCGAACATCTTCCAGGCGTCGGCCCGGCCCTGGATCTCGGCCCGCGTCAGATCGTCCGGATCGGTGCCGTCGGCGGGAACGCGGATGGCATGGACATAGGCCTCGTCGGGAGCGAAGCACGAAACCAGCCCCGGACCGTAGAAGAGCGGCAGGTCTCCGCGCGCATGGGCCTTCTCGAGCGCCTCGCGGCACTGCTTCCGGGTGTCGGGCCCGTACTTCACGTTGCCGATCCGGAAGTGGAGCGTCATCGGCTGGAGCTCCGCGCTCTTCTCCACCGGAGCGCCCGACCAGGCGGCGAGGTCGGCGTCGCCCGTGCAGTCGATCACGACTTCGGGCTTCACCCGCACGAGCCCGGCCTTGTTGGCCAGCGTCACCTCGGTGATGCGGCCGTCGGCCGTCGCCACGCCGGCGGCGACCGTGTGATAGAGCACCTTGAGATGGGCGCCCTCGCCGGTCAGAAGGCGGTCGGTCAGCACCTTGAACTTCTCGACGCTGTCGATGAGCGGGTTGTGGCTCTTCAGGAGGACGGCGTCGGGGGCGCATCCGCCCATCTTGGAGAAGAGCTCCAGACCGATGCCGCGGACGACGACCCGGTTCTGCTTCTTGTCGGCGATCCCGTCGAAGAACGGCAGGCCGACGGAAGTGACGATGCCGCCCGCGAAACCGGCCCGTTCGACCAGCAGCGTGCGCGCCCCGCTCCGGGCGGCGGCGAGCGCCGCGCCCAGGCCGGCGCACCCGGCGCCGCAGACGAGGACCTGGCAGTCCAGCACGCTTACTTGTCGGCGCCCACGCGATCGCTCCAGAGCCATTCGAGCGATTCGGGGAGGATGGCGCCGCCGTGGATGCCCGAGTGGACGCCTTCGCCGAAGACGAACTTGTAGTCGTACTTCGAGTACTTGAGCGCCGCCGCCATCTGCTGGTTCGCCAGCGGCCAGTTGCCGTGTTCGTTGTCGAGGTCGTTCGAGCCGTCCTGGAGGAACACCTTGATGGGCTTCGCGGGCTTCGTCTTGCGGATCAGCGCCTCGTAGTTGTGGCCGCCGCGGATGTTCGTGAAGCTCCCGACGTGGCTCAGGACCTTGCGGAACTGGTCGGGCCGCTCCCACGCGACCGTGAACGAGCAGATGCCGCCGGAGCTGGCGCCGCCGATGGCCCGGTCCAGCGGATCCTTGCTGAGGTTGTAGCTCTTCGCCACCTCGGGCAGGATTTCCTCGACGATGAACCGCGGGTACTGGTCGCTCAGCGTGTCGTACTCGAAGCTCCGGTTGGACTTCCCCTTGTCTCCTTCCTTCTCGGGGGGAAAGGTGCCGGGATTGATGAAGATCCCGATCGTCACCGGCATCTTCTTCTTGGCGATGAGGTTGTCGAAGACGACAGGCACGCGGTACGCGCCGGTTTCGTTCTGATAGCCGCCGCCGTCCTGGAAGACCATCACCGCCGCGGGCTTCTCCTTGTCGTACTGCGCCGGCACGTAGGTCCAGCAGTCGCGGACCGTCCCGGCGAAGATGGTGCTCTTCCAGCTCCACTTGGTGACCGTCCCTTTCGGCACGCCTTCCTGGCGCTGAGAATCGGCGCCGAACGGGTAAAGCTTCCGCTCGTCGATCTTGGGCTTTTCCTGGGCGAGCGTCGAAAGGGCGATCGCGAGCGTCAGAATCTTGATCATGGCCGTCCCCGTCAATAGAACCCTCTACGCAACGTCGACCGGCCCCGCCCGGTTGGACTTTTCGCGTATCAAAGGAATCCCGGATTCATCTGATGTTGAATCCGGAAGTTCGGAGGAGAGTATACTCAGGGAGATCCCGGTGCCAACGAAAGCCGCGCTCATCGTCCTGTGCCTCCTCCCCGTCGTCTTCGGACAGGACGTCGATTCCATCCTCGACAAGGCCGACAAGCTCCTCGACGAGGCGAAGGCGGGATACGAGGATGCGCGCGCCAGGAGCTCGCCCCAGATCTTCATCGAAGCGAGCTTCAAGCTCGAGGAAGCCCGGATCAAATACCTCGTGCTGCAGGAGATCGCGACCGGCGAAAAGCAGAAGCTCGCCGCCGAGCGGCTGCGGGCGGTCAACCAGCTCGCGAAGCTGATCCACGACGGGAAGGTCGCGGTCACGGGGACTCCCGCGGAGTCGACCCCGAAGCCGGTCGAGGCCCCTGCCGAGCCCGCCGCGCCGGCGGCGCCGAACGGTCCCGTCGCGGCCGTGGACGTCATGAAGCGCGCGGCGGTTCCGGAAGCTGCGAAGCAGAAGGACGCCGAGAAGATGGTCCGGGAGCTGTTCAAGGAGCAGTACGCGAAGAAAACGCCGGCCGACCGCAAGGCGCTCGCGCGGCTGCTCCTCGAGCAGGCCGCACAGGTTCAGAACGATCCGATGAGTCAGTGGGTCCTCTACCGGGAGGCGCTGGAGGCCGCGACCCAGGGCGGCGACCAGCGCACGTCCTTCGAAGCCATCGAGGGAATGGCCCGGTCGTTCGACCTGGATCCGCTGGCGCTGAAGAACTCGACGCTGACGACCCTGGCGAAGTCCGTCAAGTCGCTCGAGGAAGCGGCGGCGCTCGCCGACGCGCAGCTCCGCCTCGCGGACGAATATTTCGACGTCGACCAGTTCGATTTCGCCGACAAGGCCTGCGCTTCCGCGATCCAGCTCGCCCGGCGCTCCACCGACGCCGCCCTCGTCGCCCGCGCCACCGCCCGCTCCAAGGAGATCGCGGAGGCGAAGTCGAAGTTCCAGTCCCTCAAACGCGTTCTCGAGACCCTCGCCAAGAATCCGGCCGATCCGCAGGCGAACTTCGAGATGGGCCAGTTCCTCTGCTTCGTGAAAGGCAACTGGGACCTGGGCCTCTGCTTCTTCGCGAAGGGCTCGGAGACCGTCTTCAAACCCCTCGCCGATAAGGAGCTCGCCTTCCCCACCGTCCACGCCGACCGGGTCGCGATCGCCGATGGCTGGTGGGACCTGGCCCAGAAGGAATCGAGCCCGCTGCGCAAGGGCCAGCTGATGGCCCACGCGGTCTCGCAGTACGACTTGCTCCTTCCCGAAGCGACCGGCCTGGTGAAGATCCGGATCCAGAAGCGGCTGGAAGGCGTCGTGAAACCCGGGTCGTCGCAGCCCGGGATGGCCGGCCCGTCGCTCGACCTGCTCAAGATGATCGACCCGAAGAAGGATTCCGTTTCCGGGGACTGGAAGCTGGAGAAGGACGCGCTGATCATGCCGGCCGGGACTCCGACCGCCTGGCTCCAGATCCCCTACACCCCTCCCGACGAGTACGACCTCCGGATCGTGGCGGCTCGGAAATCGGGAACCACAGACCTGTTCATCGGGCTCGTCGGCGGCGGAAAGAACATGCTTCTCCACATCGACGGCAATGGCGGGACCGTCGGCGGGATCGAGACGATAGACGGCAAGAGGTGGGATGACAACGAAACTACGTTCCGGAATCAGAAGCAATTCGGCGACAACAAGCCGCACACGGTCATGATCTCGGTCCGGAAGAACAGCCTGACGATGTCGGTCGACGGGAAGTCTCTGATCAACTGGAAGGCGGACTACTCGAAGCTGTCCGGAGAGACCAACATCCCCAACCCGAAGGCACTGTTCGTCGGGAACTGGGAGAGTTCCTACGAGGTCACTCAGATCCAGCTCGTGACCGTATCCGGAACCGGCAAGAAAATCGGCCACGTCAAGTAGCCCGCGTCGGGTATATTCGACCCGATGGAGATCCGCCCCTCGGTCTGTCCGCTCGACTGCCCCGATCGCTGCGCGCTCGACGTCACGGTCGACCAGGGCCGCATCGTCAAGATCGACGGGTCGACGCGGTCCGAATACACGGACGGCTACATCTGCGCCAAGGTCCGCCGCTTCGATCGACGCGTCTATTCGACCGAGCGCATCCTCCATCCGATGAAGCGGGTCGGCCCCAAGGGATCGGGCCGGTTCGAGCGCATCTCCTGGCCGGACGCGATCCGGACGATCGCCGACCGCTTCGGCGAGCTCGTCCGCTCGCCCGGGCCGGAGTCGATCCTGCCGTTCCACTACGACGGCTCGAACGGCCTGATCACGTCGGGCGGCATGGACGAGCGGCTCTGGAACCGGATCGGGACGAGCCATCTGGCGCGGACGTTCTGCGCCGCGAACACCGGCGCCGCCTGGACGTCCGTCTTCGGCGATATGGCCGGCGCCGATCCGATGGATCTCCGCCACTCCGATGCGATTCTCCTCTGGGGATTCAATCCGTCCGCGTCGGGGATCCACCTGATCCCGTGGGTGCGCGAGGCGCGGAAGGCCGGCGCGTTTCTCGCCGTCGTCGATCCGCGGCGGACGCCGATGGCGCGAGAGGCCGACGTCCACCTCCAGGTCCTGCCGGGCACCGACGTCGTCGTCGCGATGGCGATGATCCGGATCGCCCACGAGGAGGGGCTGATCGACCGGCCGTTCGTCGAGCGGTGGACGCGCGGCGCCGACCGCCTGATCGCGGCGGCCTGCACGGCCGAGGAGGCCGCGCGGATTTCCGGCGTCCGGGCGGAGGATCTCCGAAAGGTCGTCCGCGCGCTCGGCCGATCCTCGGCGCCGTTCCTCCGCGTCGGATGGGGCCTCGAGCGGAACCGGAACGGGACCGACGCGGTCCGCGCGGTCCTGTCGCTCCGCGCCGTGCTGGGCCGGTTCGGGAAACGAGGCAGCGGCGTGGTGATCTCGACGTCGGGCGGATACCGGATGGACCGATCGCCCGCCCAGGCGACCCACCTCCGCCGCAACGGCGCCCGCACGATCAACATGAGCCGGCTCGGCCAGGCGCTCGAGGAGACGACGGCCCCGCCGATCCGCGCGCTCTACGTCTACAACTGCAATCCGGTCGCGACCGCGCCCAACCAGGCGCGCGTTGTCCGCGCGCTCGGGCGGGAGTCGCTGTTCGTCGCCGTCCACGAGCAGATCTGGACCGACACCTGCGCGACGGCCGATCTCGTCCTTCCCGCGACGACGTTCCTCGAGCACACCGAGATGTGCCGGAGCTACAGCGGCTACGCGCTGCAGTGGAGCGATCCCGTCATCGACGCGCCCGGCGAGGCGCGGCCGAATCATTGGGTGTTCTCCGAGATTGCGCGCGCCATGGGATACGACGACCCCGAGTTCAAGGTCGACGAGGCGGCCGTCGCCCGCTCCATCGTCCAGGACGTCGACGGGCTTCGCGACGCCCGCTACCGCGCGCTGCCGAAGCCGCTGCCCTTCGTCGACGCCTTCCCCACCCGCGGCACCGTCGATCTGGCCGCGCCGCCGGGGCCGCCCGTGTACCGTCCTCCGACCGTCGACGCCGACCTGCCGCTGATCCTCATCACGCCGGCGAGCGAGAAGGCCATCACGTCGCAGCTCTTTGAACAGGCGCCGGAAGGGAGCGCGAAGGTCGCCGTCGGCCCCCCGGAGGCGGAGAAGCGGTCGCTTCGGGACGGGGATCGCGTCCGCGTGCGGAACTCCTTCGGCGAAGTGATCGCGACGCTGTCGGTGTCGGACGAGATTCCCCCCGGAGTCGCCTCGATGCCGAAGGGACTGTGGCGTCGGTCGACCCACAACCGCTGGACCGCCAACGCGCTCGCGCCGGACCACGTCGACGACCAGGGGGGCGGCGCCTGCTACAACGACGCGCGGGTCGAGATCGACCGCGACGGCGCGTAGCGGGCGATGTAGTCCTTCACGCGCACCTTCCGGGCCGTATTCTCCGAGGTCATGTAGCGGATTTTCCCGAAGATCGGCCGCTCGGGGCCCCACGCGCGGTCATACCGGCCCAGCACCCAGAAGATGCCGCTGTACGAGTTGGGATCACGGCCGTCGAGCGCGTACTTGTTGTTCAGCTCGATCATGATCTCGAGCGCCTCCCGCGGCGATCGGGTCCACTGGAGGATCTTCTTCCCCCAGAGCATGCGCAGATAATTGTGGAGGCGCCCTTCCCGGACGAGCTGCATCTGCGCGGCGTTCCACAGCGGATCGTGCGTCTCCCCGGTTTCGAACTGAGCCGCGGTGTAGACGACCGGCCGGACGTCCCCCGCGTGCTCGTCCAGCGTCTTCCGGGCCCACGCGGGAAGCGACTCGTAGCGATCGTAGTCGGCGCGCTTCGAGCTCAGGTTGAATCCCAGCTCGCGCCACGTGATCAGCTGATCCAGGAACTCCTTCGCGTCGCGCCGTTTCCCAAGACGGGCGTGGATCTCGTGCACCGACAGATGGCCGAAATGGAGATAGGGCGAGAGGCCGCTGGTGGCATCGCGCTCGGGTTCGTTCCGATGTTCGGCGTAGTCCGCCAGCCGGCGGACGAAGCGGTCGAGCGCGAGCCGGCCTTCTCCGAGTCCCCCCCGGGTCGTGGACGGCGCCACCGAGTGATCGATCGGCAGGCGAGACAGATCGACGGGGAATTCGGCGGCCGGCCACCGCTTCACGATGTCGACCGGGAGCGACTTCAGCTTCGGGACACGGAGTCTCTTCAGCGGATCGGCGTCCGGCGGCGTCTCCAGATGGGGACCCAGGTGCTTGGCGAGGAACCGGCGGAAGGAGAATGCCGTCGGAAAGACCTTCTCGGTCGCGCGAAGCGGCTGCAGGCCGTTGGAGTCGACCTGCTCCAGGCGGACGCCGACGATTCGGGCCGCCACGGCGACCAGCTTCGGAAGCATGAAGCACGGAAAGTCGTCGGTGACGACGACGCAGGCGCTCCGGGCGAGCGCCGCGAGCAGGCCCTTCCCCGCGTTAGGCGACGGTTCGACGTACGGATAGTAGAATGCCCGAGTCTTTTGGAAGTCGCGGGCGTTCACTTCCATGCCGTCGAGGATGAATCGATGGAGGCGGTCGCTCGCCCAGCGATAGTCGCAGTCGAGGGGCTCGAGGACGACGAGGGGCTTCCGGAATTCGAGGGCGCGGTCGACGGCGCGCTGGAGGCCGTAGTTCCAGCCGGCGCGACGCGAGGCGATCATCCAATAGAGGACGTAGTCGCCGTGGGGGCGGACCGGGTCGTCGTTGCAGGCCTCGATGCGGAGCTCGGGAACCACGCGGGACATGATAGCGGCGTGATTTGGAGGCGACCATAACATGTGCCGTTGCGCATGCGCGCTCGTGCTGGCGCTCCTGCTCGGCTGCGCCGGAACGACGGCGTCCGGCGAGATGCGGAAGACGCCCAACTTCCTCATCATCCTGGCCGACGATCTCGGGTTCTCCGATATCGGGTGCTATGGCGGCGAGATCTCCACGCCGAATCTCGACGGTCTGGCGGCGGGCGGGCTCCGGTTCACCCAGTTCTACAACACGGCGCGCTGCTGGCCCACCCGGAGCGCGCTCCTGAGCGGCTACTACGCCCCGCAGATCCGGATGGATCCGCCGAAGGGACGGCTGCCGCAGTTCGCGAAGCTCCTGCCCCACGAGCTCCGGCCCGCCGGCTATCGCTGCTATCACTCCGGCAAGTGGCACGTGAACGGAGCGCCGAAGATCCTGGCCGACGGCGGATTCGACCGGTCGTACGACATGACCGATCAGAACCGCTACTTCTCGCCCCAGCAGACGCAGGAGGACGACCAGAAGCTGCCGCCGGTCGCGCGCGGCAGCGGCTACTACGCCACCACGGCGATCGTCGACCACGCCATCAAGTGCCTGAAGGAGCACGCCTCGAAGAATGCCGGCTCGCCCTTCTTCTCCTACCTGGCGTTCATCTCGCCCCACTTCCCCCTCCACGCGCTGAAGGAGGATATCGACCTCTACCGCGACAAGTATCTCGACGGGTGGGACGTCGTCCGCGAGCGGCGGTGGAAGCGGGTGAAGGAGTCGGGCATCGTCGATTGCGCCCTTTCCCGGCTCGATCCCTCGTTCCATCCGAGATACTTCAAGAAGGAATTCCTGGACCAGCTGGGACCGGGTGAAGTCGAAGCGAGCCGCCCCTGGTCCGAGCTGACGCCCGAGCAGAAGCGGTACCAGGCCACCAAGATGGCCATCCATGCCGCGATGGTGCACCGGATGGACCGGGAGATCGGGCGGGTGCTCGACCAGCTGCGGTCGATGTCGGCGCTCGAGAACACGGTGATCCTGTTCGCCTCGGACAACGGCGCGGACGCGACGATCCTGGTCCGCGGCGACGGCCACGATCCGAAGGCCGACCCGGGATCCGCGGGCTCGTATCTCTGCCTCGGTCCCGGATGGGCGTCGGCATCGAACTCCCCGTTCCACCTCCACAAGGTGTGGGTCCACGAAGGCGGCATTTCGACGCCGCTGATCGTCCACTGGCCCGCCGGGATCCGCGCGCGCGGCGAGCTTCGACGCACGCCGGGCCACGTGGTCGACCTCGTCCCGACGATCCTGGAGCTCGCGGGCGCGACGGCGATTCCGACGGACGGACCGAAGCGGCCGGGCCGCAGCCTCGTTCCCGCGTTCGCGCAGGACGCCGGAGACCGCCACGAGTTCCTCTACTTCAATCACGAGGGAAATCACGCGCTCCGCGTCGGGACCTGGAAGATCGTCTCGTCCCGCGAGAACAAGGATGCGTGGGAGCTCTACGATCTGGCCGCCGACCGCCCCGAGACGAAGAATCTCGCGGACCTTTATCCCGAACGGGTGAAGGAGATGGAAGCGCGCTGGAAGGCGCTCACCGAGGAGTACGCGCGCGACGCCGCGGCCCCCTAGGGTTTCGGGGCCGGGGGCGGGAGAGCGCGCGCGGGACAGTCGGACTGGAAGCCGCCCTTGCCGTGCGCGCCGTCGCAGAACGGCTTATTGGCCGAGAGACCGCAGCGGCACAGCGAGATCGCCGCGCGCCCTGCCAAGTCGAATTCCTTGCCCGTCATGTCGACGATCTTGAAATCCCCTTCGATCCGGATCGGCCCGTTCGTCTTCGGCGTGATGGTTGCGCCCATAATCCCTCCTGTGATCGCGCGATGATAGCATCGATCGCAGAGAGGAGCCCGCAATTTCCCGACGTGAGCGCCGCGATCACTCCGGCTTGTAGCCGTGCCACATCCAGACCAGCGTGTCGGCGAGCGTCTGCTGGAACACCTTGCCGTCGCAGTGGCCGGTCGCCTTGCTGAAGACGAAGCGGTAGTCGTAGCCCTTCGCCTTCAGAGCCTCCGCGGTGCGCTGGTTCGCCATCACCCAGTTGTGGTGCCCCTTCTCCTCCTGCTTCGAGCCGTTGTCGTTCTCGGAGACGTGAGTGAAGATCCGGAGGGGCTTCTTCGGGGTGTTCTCGATCAGCTTCATCCCGGAGTGGTATTCCCAGGCGCCCAGCGGGAACTGCTTCTCCTCGGGGGCGTTGTCGGCCTGCTGGTCGACGAAGGTCCCCGAGTAGGTGATGAGGCGGCGGAAGAGGTCGGGACGGAACCAGCCGGCCGTCAGGGCCGCCGCGCCGCCCGAGCTGCAGCCCATGAGCGCCTTGCCCCAGGGGTCCGACGTGAACGCGAGCTTCGGGAACGCGGCCTTGATCTTCTCGTTGGCGAGCACCGCCGGCAGCACCTCCTCCTGGAGGAAGCGCGCGTTGCGGTCGGACATCGTGTCGTACTCCAGGCCGCGCTCGCTGCCCTTGCTGTCGTTGCCGCCGTTCTGGACGCCGATCACGACGAAGGCCGGAAGCGAACGGTTCGGATCCTTTGAGATCGTCAAGTTGTCCAGCGCGCTGCGGACCAGGTTCATGTTGCCCGGCGCGTCGAACATCATCAGGATCGGCGCCTTCGTGCCGTCCTTGTACGCGGCGGGGATGTAGACGTAGATCTTCCGGTCCTTGCCCACTCTCTTGGGGTCGAGGGTGCTGTCGGTGCCGGGGAAGATCTTGCTCTCCGCCAGCGGCATGATGAAATCGAAGGACTGGCCCTTCGGGTTTCCCTTGTCCTTGAGGTCCGGATCGACCGTGTAGTCGGGACCGATGACGATGTCGCCGTTGCCCTCTTTGCTGGCCTTGTCCTGGGCGAAGAGAAGACTTCCGGCGAACATCCACGTGAGCAGGGAAAGCGTTTTCATGGCGTTGGCTCCTCCAATACCCTACGCGGGAGGAGGGGGAGCCATGGGGCGCAGACGTCCACAAGGACGGTGGTTGGAACCGACGTCTCCGGCGGACCCTATCGGTGCAGGAGCCGGTCGACGGTCAGTTCGAGGACCTCCCCCCCTTCGGGGACGTTCCCGATCGTCACGCCGATCCGCCCCGCCGTCCCGTCGTCGTCCGGTCGATTCGTCGGAACGAACAGCACCTGCGTCGAGGGGGACGCGTCGTGGATGGAGCGGAGCAGTTCCGGATTCTCCAGGTCGGCAAGTTCGGGCCGGCTCAGAACCAGGTCGGGGTGGTACTCGGCGGCGCACTGCACGGCGTCGGCGCCGGAAGAACGCCGGACGACGTAGTATCCCCGACGGTCGAGCTGCGATGACAAGGCGGTCGCCCGGTCCTCATCGGGATCGACGACGACGATCATCGGCTCGTGATTCTTCATGGCCCGTCTCCTATCAACTCAGCCCCTCCGAGCGGCGACCCCCGAAGGGAGGCGGCCCCTGGATCATGATTCGAAGTTGAGCAAAAGGCGTGCCAGTTCCGTCCCGGGAGCACGTTTCGTCCTCTTCCGGATCCCCCCGAAAAAGACCGCAGCGGGAGGGCCGTGATTGCGGGATCTTACGTGGCGAAGACCTCTTCGAGAGCCCGTCGCATCACCGACGGGTCCGCATCGATGCCCGTCCAGTACTTGAATCCGATCACGCCCTGGTTGACGAGCATCCCAAGGCCGTCCAGCACGGTGCAGCCGCGCGCCCGGGCGTCGCGCACGAACCGCGTCTCCGGCGGGTTGGGGATGACGTCCGCCACGACCATCCGCGGAGCGAGCGTCGCGATGTCCAGGGGAATGCGCGCCGCGACGTCCGGAAAGAGCCCGATCGACGTCGCGTTCACCACGACGTCCGTCGACTCGGGCACGCGATAGTCTCCGTTCCAGGGAACGAAGCGGGCATTGCGGACCAGCTTCGTGAGCTCGGCGCCCCGGGCGGGGTCGCGGTTCACGATGGTGATGCGCCGCAACCCGCGAGCATCAACTCCACCGCGATCGCCCGCGCGGCGCCGCCCGCGCCGAGGATCACGACGGACTTGCCCTTGGGGTCGGTCTGGTCGCGCAGCGACTGGACGAAGCCCTTCCCGTCCGTGTTCTCGCCGACGAGCTCCTTCCCCCGCCGGACGATGCAGTTCACGGCGCCCATCATCGACGCCGACTCGGCGATCCGGTCGAGATGCCGCACGATCGCGACCTTGTGGGGCGTCGTCACGTTCCCGCCCCGGAAGCCCATCGCTCGGAAGCCGCGGACCGCGTCCGCCAGCCCCTCCGGCTCGATCTCGAACTGGACGTACCGCCAGTCGAGGCCGTGATGGCGGAACGCCGCCTCGATCATCGCCTGCGTGGGATTCTCGGCGACCGGCTTGCCGAAGAGGCAGCAGAGCTCGGGCTTGAAGTTCACGCGAAGAGTTCCCGGACAACCTCGCCGTGGACGTCGGTCAGCCGCATGTCGCGTCCGCCGAACCGCACCGTGAGCTTCTTGTGGTCGACGCCGAGCAGGTGGAGGATCGTCGCATGGAGGTCGTGCATCTCCAGCTTGCCCTGGACCGCCTTGTAGCCCCACTCGTCGGTCTCGCCGTACGCGAAGCCGCCCTTCACGCCGCCGCCGGCCATCCAGACCGTGAAGCCGTACGGGTTGTGGTCGCGCCCGTCGCTGCCCTGCGCGAACGGCGTCCGGCCGAACTCGCCGGCCCAGAGGACGAGCGTGTGGTCGAGCAGCCCGCGCTGCTTGAGGTCCTTCAGGAGCGCCGCAATCGGTTGGTCCACCGCGCGGGCGTTGTCCTCGTGGCCCTTCTTCATTCCGCTGTGCTGGTCCCAGCGGTCGGCTCCCGAGATCTGCGGGCAGGTCAGCTCGACGAACCGGACGCCGCGCTCGACCATGCGCCGCGCGCTCAGGCACTGCCGCGCGTAGAGGGCCGTCTGGGGAAACGGATGGTCGAGGCCGTAGAGCTTCTTCGTCTCCTCGCTCTCCTTCGAGAGGTCCATCGTCTCCGGAGCGACGGCTTCCATGTTCTCCGAGAGCTCGTAGTTGCGGACGGCCGACTCGAACTGCTCGTCGTACCCCGCACGCACCTTCGCGTCGAGCGCCTTGACGAAGCCCGCCTTGCGCTGCTGGAGCTCTTGCGTCTTCTCGAGCCGCTTCAGATTCGCGACCGGCGGGTCGGCAGGACGGAAGACCGACCCCTGGTAGGAGGCGGGGAGGAAGCCGCTGTTGAAGTTGTCGAGGCCGCCCACCGGGATCAGTCCGCCGTTCAGGACGATGAAGCCCGGCAGGTTCTGATTGTCGCTTCCCAGGCCGTAGCTCACCCAGGCGCCCATGCTGGGGCGGCCCTGCATCGGCGTCCCCGTATGGAGGAAGTAATTCGCGCTCGTGTGCTCGGAGAAGTTCGACGTCAGCGACCGGACGACGCAGAGGTCGTCGATGCAGCCCCCGATGTGGGGGAAGAGATCGCTGACCCAGAGGCCGCTCTCGCCGCGCCGCTTGAACGGCCAGAGCGGCCGCATGACCTTGCCGTTGTTGTCGAACTGGGTCTTCTCGACGCGGCCGATGACGTCCTTCGGATCCTTGCCGTGATGCTTCTCGAGCATCGGCTTGTAGTCGAAGGTGTCGATCTGCGACGGCGCGCCGTCCATGTAGAGGAAGATCACGTTCCGCGCGCGCGGGGCGTGATGGAGTCCGCGGCGGACGAGGTCCGCCTTGTCTTGAGCGAAGGCTTCGCCGAACAGCGACGAGAGCGCCACCGCGCCGAAGCCGTTGGCGCACCGCTGGAGCATCTCGCGCCGCGTGAGCGGCCTGGCGTACCGTCCGCACGAATGGCTCATCGGTCTACCTGACGAAAATGAATTCCTTGGCCTGGAAGATCGTGTGGGCGAGCTCCTTCCAGACGTCGACGTGTCCCGCCTCCAGCGCCTTCATCGTCGCGACGTCCTGGAGAAGCTGCTTCGCGGCGGCGACCTCGTCCGCGGCGGCGGGACGACCGAACGCCGCGCGGAACATCGCGTCGATTCGCTCCTCCACCGGCCGGTTTTCCGCGACCAGGCGCTTCGCCCAGAACGCCGCCTGGTCGTGGACGAACGGATTGTTGCGGAGGATGAGCGACTGGGCCGGCACGTTCGACATCGACCGGCGGCCGATCGCCGTGAAAGGCTGCGGGAAATCGAATGCCAGCAGCATCGACGACAGGAAGTTCCGGCGCACCGAGAGATAGATGCTGCGGCGGCCGGCGCCGTCGACCGGACCGTCGGCAGGCCGGCCTCGCCCGTCCTGGAATCCGTCGAGGTGGATCGGGACCGGCGGCCCGTACATCGCCGGGTCGAGGCGGCCCGAGACGGCGAGCATCGCGTCGCGCACCGCCTCCGCGGAGATGCGGCGCGGCGTCCGGTGCTGGAGGAGCGTGTTCGCCGCGTCGATCTCGAGCGCGCGGGCCGACGGTCCGTCCGACATCCGGTAGGCGCTCGAGAGGACGATTTCGCGGACCATCTTCTTCGTCGAACCGCCGAGCTCGCCGAAGCGGACCGCCAGATGGTCGAGCAGCTCGGCGTGCGCGGTCCGGAGTCCCATCCTGCCGAAGTCGTCGACCGTCGGGACGAGGCCGCGGCCGAAGAGATGGTGCCAGATCCGGTTGACCGCCACGCGCGGCACGAGCGGCGTGACGCGCGGATCGGTCATCTGGCGCGCCAGCTCGAGACGCCCCCCGCCTCCTCCGCCGCCGAACGCTTCGAGGAAGCGCTTGGGAACGGCCTCCTTGGGCGCGGCGGTGTTGCCGCGGATGAGGAGATATTCGTCGGCGGCCGGTCCGGCCAGGATCGCCGGAGACGTGCGCGATTCCGCGGGGACGGACGAGACGATCTTCGCCCGCGCGGCGACGTAGTCGGAGGCTTCCGGGGGGACGGGCCCGAAAAGTTCGGGGTGGCGGACGATCCAGTCGGCGATGCGCGCGGCCTCGGTGTCCGTGGCCATGCGTTCGAAGGCGTCGCCGAAGATCTTCTGAATCGCCTCCGTCAGCGCGCGGGGCGCGGGCGAGGTCTCGAGCACGTCGAGGATCGGCCGGTACGGAAGGTCGAAGGGGTCGCCCGGAGGCGCGTCGGCTTGGACGACCATCAGGACCTGGAAGTCCGGGGACGCGGGCGTGTACTCGACGTGGAGCCGGTGGAGCGGCCGCTCCGGATCGGGGCTCGGATAGTGGCGGAGGTTCTGCGCCACCCAGCGGCGGCCTTCTTCTTTCCACGAGATGACCGTCGAGGCGTGGAGCGGGCCGTTCACCTGGCGGTGGCTGTCGACCTCGATGAAGGCGTGGCCGGCGCCGCGGACCAGGGAGTAGAGCGACGTGCGGCGGAGCGCGAAGGTCGCCGTCCGGGCCATGCGGCCGGAATCGACCCAGCTGCGGTGGCTCGAATCGGTCTGCGTCTTGGGCGCGAGGCGGAGCGACTGCCATGCGGGATCGGCGCGAAGCGCGCCCCAGGGCAGGATCTCCTGCAGCGGGCGGCGCGGGTCGGTCCCCCACCCGGCGTCTCCGGCGACCAGACGGCGGAAGGTCACGCCGTCCTGGGTCCACTCGACCGGCTCGGGCTTCGTGAAGTCGAACAGGACCTCGGCGTTCTCGAGCGCCTTCGCGGCGGCGGCCTGGCGGGCCCGCTCCTTCGCCGCCAGCGCGGCCAGGTTTCCGCCCCGCACGGCGACGGCGTAGGCGTGGATCGGATCCTGGGGATCGTCGGCGGCTTTTCGGAGATGAGCGATCCACGCGGCCAGCCGTTCGGGATCGAGCTGCCGCCCCCCGGCATCCTTCTCCGGTCCGGCCGCGGCCTCGAGATACGCGGCGAGCTTGGAGACGACGGGACGCGCCGCGGCGGCGACGGCCTGGATCACCGCCCGCTCCCGCTCGTCGCGGAGCCGTTCCAGGTCGCGCGCGGCCTGGCGCTCCTTCTCGATCGTGTCAAAGCGGACCTGGCGGTAGTTGGAGCTCTTGAGGAACCCCGCGAGCGCGTAGAAGTCCTTCTGCGAGATCGCGTCGAACTTGTGGTCGTGACAGCGCGCGCAGCTGATCGTGAGACCGAGGAAGGTCTTCCCGAAGACTTCGATCTGGTTCGAGACCCGGTCGAGTTCCTCGACGCGCGTGTCGACCGGCGAATGGAGCCATTCGCCCAGGTACCACCAGCCGGTCGCGAGCACCGATTCGTTCGCGCCGGACTTCGGTTCGAGCCGCGGTTCGGGAAGAAGGTCGCCGGCCACGTGCTCCGTAAGGAACTTCGGATACGGAAGGTCCTGATCGATCGCGCGGATCACGTAATCGCGGTAATGCCAGGCGTTGGGGAGCAGGTAGTCGTATTCGTGACCACGGGATTCGGCGTAGCGGACGAGGTCGAGCCAGTGGCGGGCCCACGTTTCCGCGAACTGCGGCGATGCGAGCCAGCCGTCGACCAGGGAGTTCAGCGCCGCCTCCGACGGATCGGCCGCGAACTTCTCAACGACCTCGGGAGGGGGAGGAAGTCCGGTCAGGTCGAAGGCGATGCGGCGGAGGAGCGTCCGCGGATCGGCGGGCGGCGCCGGCTCCAGTCCGTTCGCCTCGAGCTTCGCCAGGAGAAACCGATCGAGCGGCTGCTTCGGCCACGATTCGTTCTTCACGGCGGGCGGCGCGTCCGCGCGGAGCGGCGCCCAGGCCCAGTGCTCCGCCTTCCGCTTCGCGAGGTTGAAGTCTTCCTTCTTCGGGCCTCCCGCGGTGCTCTTGTCCTTCGGCCACGGCGCGCCGCGCTTCACCCACTCGGTGAGGTCGGCGATCTGCTCCGCGGGCAGCTTGCCTTTGGGCGGCATGCGGAGGTCGATGTTCTTGTAGGAGACCGCATCGACGAGCGGGCTTTTCTCGGGATGGCCGGGGACGATCGCGGGGCCGGTATCGCCGCCCTTCAACGCGGACTCGAGGGAGTCGAGTTTGAGTCCGCCTTTGAGCTTGGCGGCGGTCGAGCTGTGGCAGGAGAAGCAGCGGTCGACCAGGACCGGACGGATCTTTTTCTCGAAGAACTCGACGCCGGCGGGGTCTTCCTGCGGCGCGGCTTCCGCGCCGACGAACCCGCACAGGATCAGGAGCAATGAGGTACGCATGGCGATGAGCTTCAGCTGAACTATACCGCCCCGCTCCGTTCGCTGGGGAACATTGCCTTCACCACTATATCCCCTACCAATTTCCCTTGCAACAAATTTCGTATATGATATATTTATTGAGATATGAACCTCCTTATCCTCGCGACGCTCCTGATGACCCAGCAGGAATCCCCGGAGAAGATCACCCACTCGTTCCTGGTCACCGGGGCGAATACCTATATTGTGGGCAACGATGACAAGGTCCTCTGGACTACCCCCAAATCCACACGCGACGGCTGGGTCCTTCCCAACGGCAATATCCTGCTCGCGCTGACCAAGTCCAAGGAGTGCCCGCACGGCGCCGTCGTTGAGCTCAACCGGGAGGGCAAGACCCTCTTCGAATACCCGGGCACCCAGAGCGAGGTCAACACCGTCCAGCCCCTTCCCAACGGCAACCTCGTGCTGACCGAAGCGGGCGCGAACCCGCGGCTCCTGGAAATCGACCGCACGGGGAAGACCCTGGTCGAGGTGCCGATCCGCTGCCAGACCCAGAACCACCACATGGAATCGCGGATGTCGCGCAAGCTCGCCAACGGCAACTATCTGGTGCCGGTGCTCCTCGACCGCATCGTGCGCGAGATGACGCCGGACGGCACCGTCGCATGGGAGGTCCGCACGCCCGACGAGCCGAAGGAGTGCTGGCCGTTCACCGCGATCCGGCTCGAGAACGGGAACACGCTCGTGACGCTGACGCACGGCCTCCGCGTGGTGGAGTTCGACGCCGCCGGCAAGATCGTCTGGCAGGTCACGAACGACGACCTCTCCGCGCCGCTCTTCCGCGATCCCTGCGGCGCCCAGCGGCTGCCCAACGGCAACACCGTGATCGCCAGCTACGGCATGGGCGCGAAAGGCGTGAAGCTCTTCGAAATCACGCGGGACAAGAAAGTCGTGTGGACCTGGACGAGCGATCGGCCGGGCGTTCATCACGTCCAGATCCTCGAGACGAACGGGAAGCCGGTGGAAGGGACGCCCCTGCGATGATGGCGTACGGCTCGGAACTTTGCTAACGTGAACCCATGACGCCGCTCGGCACGAGCATTGCGCGGACGTCCCTCTCCGACCACGTCTACACGCGGCTGGTCGAGGCGATCCATTCCGGCGCGCTCGCGAGCGGCGCGGCTCTCCACGTCGCCGACCTGGCGTCGCAGTTCAACGTCAGCCCGAGCCCCGTCCGCGACGCGATCTCGCGTCTCGCGGCGGAAGGTCTCGCCATGAACAACCCGAACCGCCGGACGACGGTGGTCAGCTTCGGCCGCCAGGATGTCGTCGAAACTTTCCAGCTCCGCGAGATCCTCGAATGCGCGGCGGCGCGGCTCGCCGCGAAGAATGTCACCTCCGCGCAGCTCGCCGAGATCCGGAGGCTCGCGGAGGAGTGCGACGCCCTGGCGGGAAACCCCGCGCAGAAGAAGGCGAAGCTCGACCTGGACAACCAGTTCCACCTCAAGCTCGCCGAGGCGGGCGGGAACGCCCTGCTCGCGGGCGAAATTTCCCGCTGCAACCGCCGGGTCCGCGCCATCCAGTGGCTCAAGCTCGACCCGCCCACCATGAAGCAGGCCCATCCCGAGCACCT